>JGI24159J19872_10001889_pt1 | contig 24061 bp, 14 predicted proteins | sample Ectturendosymbi4_FD_19872 | JGI IMG/M metagenome (IMG submission 19872)
GCTGTAAGAGAGATGAAGTATACTTCACAAGTTCACAACACTTCTGTGACAAAACAATGGATGACAAAATGGCCTTGTATTGCGAATGATGGTTTCCGAATTGCACACATCATGCCAAGTAAGGTTAATTCGTAGGTTTTAAGGGGAACGATCGCCTCAATGGAGCCCCTGGATTCGCCCTTGCTTTGACGCACCCTTGCGGACGCCCGTGGCTTTGACGTACCACGAGTTCAAAACTGTTTGCTTGAGTTCAGTGTGAAAGCACACCAAAAGCCATAATAGTCATTCTTTTCGCATTTACATGTTTAGCAGCAATGCTGACCTTAAAACTAATAACAGAAAACCATTCCGAATTTTAGGTGTGGGCGAATAGCTGCAATGAATTTGTTTAAAATTGATAGTGACAAATGATGAAATTACTTATGATACTGGTATGTAAGGGCACCTGTGCCCCCCTTTCAAAGGTCAGGGGGGCAGTCCGCCGTAATGCACCCCCCGTTCCGGCCTCCCTCCTGAAGAACCAACCATAGGAAAAAAAGGATTCACCTAGCCTTGACTATTTATCGTGATTTCATGCAAAGCCTTTGTCATCAGATTTTGAGAGGAGCGGCAATACGTATAAACCGCAAACAACTGGAGCCCTAATGTTTGCTAGTCGAATGGCATCTCTTTCCTTTGTGCAAAGGACTTTTGACTGAGATAGCTTTGTCTGGCGAGGAAGGTGTAGGGACTGGGACACAATTGCTCCCCAGGTAAGTGTGTTAAAAAAAAGTCCTGATTTCAAGACAAACACTGGGGCGCATTAGCACATTGGATTTGACCCAGACTTTTGAGTAAACATTTCATCAATTTGCTCACTCCACGGCCACATGTCGTGTTTTTTATGCTAGCCTAGTCTAGGGGTTCTAAACACAAAATTGAAGAGTTAGAACTTTTAAAAATTTATTAAAAAATAATAACGAAAAGCTAGAGCTTTTCAACTCATTTAAAAATTTGAATTTTAATCAGCAAAGTGCCGTCCGGGGCCCGCGGACCCACCCCCCCTTGCTACGCCACTGGAATTAGTTTTACAATTAATGAGGTTAAATCAGGGGCATTTATCTCTTCACCTTGACGTGTTCCATTCACAGTCATAACCCGCTATCAAAAGCCTGTTCATGCTGCAGAATTCTCCACTGCCTGCTTCTGCAGCATGTGAAAGACGGCTCTATTCTGCTGGTCTCTAATTTTTAACTCACAGTAGTATAATTTTCCTCAATTATTCAACGCTCCTGTATGAAGGAGACCAACTGCAGTAGTTTTTGGTGAATTGTCTCGGTGTTTGCATCACATCGGTATTGCTTTTGTGTAGTAAAAATATGTGGACACTGTGTACACACCAAGTATGCACAAAGTAAGGAGTCCTGTTAAAGTGTTTTGCTCCTCTCAAGGTTGGACACGTGCTAACACCGGTTGTGTGATGCGCTACTGCATGGATATCCATTTTTTGTGCTCTTGCGAATGACAATACAGCTCTGGTGAGGATAAAGTGCTTTGCTCCTCTCAATGCTGGTCGTGTGCAAACACCGTTTTTGTAATGTGCGTTTGTGCTCTTGTGTCTGTGATACATGAGTCCGCAATAAAAAATATTATTATTATTATAATGTGAAAGCATCAACTGAAAACCTTCGCTTAACTGCCTACGGAAAAGTTAGCAAAATACTGGTTCCTTGGGCTGAAAAAAACTTCTATATGCATAATAAAGAAAACTTAATCGACCACAGGGTCAGTAGCAATTGCTACTATTGTTAATGCTGGGTATGCTGCAGTGAAAAGCAGAAGGTGAAATACGCTTGATAATTGCCGAAACAGAGCGCCGACTGGAGCATCCGGTTAAGTGTGTACAAGTTCGCCTTTTTTTCAAGTGATCATCGTTGTGGGCAACAAGCACTGCGGCATATTCGCACTGCACGCATCAAGCAGTGTGTTCTTCGAGGATAAAAGGCATGGTGGGTAGCAACCGAACTCTTACCGGCGTTTTTTTCGACCTGATTGGAAAGGTCAAAATCTTAACTTTGTAGAAGCTGTTAACCGTATAACACTGCCGTACAGAATGGTGTCTCAGCCCTCTGTATCGTGCCTGCCGCAGGGCGCAGTGTCACTTCGTTGCAAACAGTACTTACCTGTGCATGAAGATGCTGCTGCGTTTCACAAAAACAAAGAAATGCGTTATGTTCAGTCTTGGAAATTCGAGTGCTCCGGAAAGTCTAACAAACACCGTATTACCACATGACTTGCTTTTCCTGAAGCTGCTGATGTCTAATCACGTGAGCTGATGTTTCAAGGCACTCCAACAGAGCGTTTAGTTTTAATTCAATCTTTGCACAAACAGTTTGCGAAAACCAAGTAGAATTTTTTGAAAGCAATTCAAACAAAACTGTTATGTGTCAACCAACATACAAAACCACACCGCGCATTCCACAGCTGCGTCAAGCTCTTATTCTGGCCGCTTCACTAGGAACTCACGCGTGGGATACACGTCACCCCCACATAAAACTTACGGTTGAGCGATCATGCAGAAGGAGAATAACTATATGGCGACGTTTCCGCATAAGACAAAGGTTTCGCTCTGGAGACCCCCCTGATACAGGGGGGAAGTGGAGACAGTTGCAATGAAAGCTGAAGCGAGGGTTTTTCAATGTGAAGAAACACAGTACGTCATCGTCAGTGACGCAATCGCTAAAATATTCCGAAAACACGTTCTCACCAAGGTTAAAATTTTACGCTTAAAAATAAACGAAACTAGAAGCTATTACGATAATGCTATCTCGTAGAAAAGGATTCTTCTTGTGTGGCGGAACAAACAATTAAAATGATTCACACAGGCTTTTTAGTTTTGATAAAATCAAAGTGAAAACGCATCGGTGAATGATCAGAGCAGGTTGTCAAGAACATCTGACAACGTCCTTCGGCAGTAACGGCTGAAACTCACGTTTCGCTGTTCTTTTTAAGAAGACAAGGATTAGGATTTACGCTGAAATTAGTGAAAATCAGTTCAAAGCATTCGGCGCACGCGCAGTAACCAGTCGGCAATGACCACGTGACGAGTGGCAGACGACAAGTCGTCTGCAGTACCTACGATCAGAATCTGGACACGAACCGGACAACATGCTCACTTGCATCAGGCGAGGAATGAATAAAGGTGGGAATCGATAACAAGGTGCAGACAGGTGGGAGGGAATGACGCGTGCACCGTTTGGGGGTGCAGCGCCAAAGCGTTCTTTCTTGCGCGAAACTGTAAAAGAAACGGGTTTCGCAGTGGCCCGTGACGTCACTTGTCTGCAGATGTGACTTTCGCAGAAGCGATGACGTCAGCGGCTTTCTCCTTAAAATCGAAGCGACGAATTTCACCCCTGCTCGACAACGCAAAGCGACATTTTAAGGGGAAAGCAGCGTGTGTCGTGACGTCATCGATCTCTGCATCACGAAGTCACCTATCTCTGTGACGTGACGCCATCGATTTGCGTCGTGACGTCCCGGCCGCACAGGCCATCCGGTCTTCGCAGACTTTCTAGCATTCGCTGATGTTTGAAGAAACTTCGAAACCAGACAAGAAGTTGTGTTCCATTCCACTGCGGACGTGGGCGATGTGGATCTCAACGTTGTTCTGGAAGCATCTGAAGATATGAGAAGCTTGAGCTTGAAAACAGTCCAATGAATTTGCAAAAGAAGTAATGCTTGACACCTTTGCATCCATCAAATGAGAACTAAGGCCAAACAAGGGGGTGCCGTACCTCACGTCATAGTTCAGGTATTGGTTCAAATGTAAAAACGTTTCGTCATCAGGTTTTGTGCGCGAGTGAGGTCAAGTGACGTAAGCTACATGACGTCATTCAGTATTTCAACGACCGGCAGCGCTCAAACCGAAAAGCTCGGCTCTAGCAGGGATCGAACTCAAGACCACGGCATGCTACGCTTCACCACTGTACCAAGCATTGATAGAGGCATCTGTAACGACACACCACCATGGGCTGTCATCCTTGGTTTCGTACAGTATGTGTGTTACATGGAAAAGTGCTTGGTCGTGGCTCTTGGCTCGATGAGTCATACTTTGTGCAGCAGCATATATCACTTGCTAACCCTGTGGCCACTTTCCGAACCCATTCGAGCTTCTAAAGTGGCGGTGCCAGGCCCTGAGTGGCGGTGCCAGGCCCTGAGTGGCGGTGCCGGGCCCTGAGTGGCGGTGCCGGGCCCTGAGCCGCACCGAAGTAGGTGTCGACACAGAAAAACTCATTTTGTGAACTACCTGGAAAAGGTCAAATCTGACAAAACAACTGGTATTTCCTGAAAATGAGAAAGAGTTGCGGGAATTTTCCCCACTACGTTTCATAGAGAAAAAGGTTAAAACGAATCATCTTCGACAGTTACCACTAAAATTTCACAGGAAATTCCGTGAACGGTATGTTTTTGTCATACCCGTAAAATGTGTTATAATTACTTTACTGTGTTGCAAAAGTCGAAACATACCAGTGGTTTCACTTGTAAAATTCTTCGAGGTTTGCAAATTACATTTTTAATATGCAACGTTCACAAAGTTTAGTGCAACGCCCGGTGGTGAATTGCTTTTTGACGGTTGTCGCAAGGTCGTGAGGGGTCAAACCAGGTCATGAGGTCAAATCAGGTCACGCGGCGTCCAGCTCTCGGCAGTCATTACTCGACGGCTGCAACGTTTTGACCCCCCGTTTGAACAAGGGTGGCGATAACTACCAGCAACGTTTAGAACAGATACTATGGAATAAGTTTTTATTTAATCAAATGAATTTCAATCAAGCACCTCAAATCTGCTAACAACAATTTCAGGTTTCAGCAATGACAACCGCTCGCTTCTTGTTTCTAAGAAAGGTTTCTGAACCACACTGTCGACCGAACAGGCCTGGGCTAGTCCGCCCGTCCAACCACAGTGCATCCTGTCGGTAATTCCAGGTTTGATGTGTGGCCGCATCAATTACGGTTTAGAGAGGGGGACAGTTGTCGCTGCTCTAATCTGTTGAATGGAGCACGGTTGTGTTGGTTGGGAATTTATAGATTTGCAGACATTGCGTCAACAATAAAGCGGGTATCGTGCGTCACAAGGAACGAATTGTGAGTCACTAACTGCTTTTTGCCGGGATGGTGTTCGAGATCTGAAAATTTCCTGAAGTGTTGTCGTTGGTTCTAGAAAGATTTTTAGGTCAATGCGTTTTCTCGACATTGAATGACGCCGCATGTGGCGGCGGTTGAAGCCAAAAGTTTTTGCGCTACAGCGAAAGAAAACGTCACAATCCATGAAACAAAGACTTACTCCATGTTTTCTGAACACAACTTCGACTTGATTTCTTTCATCACATCATTCAACGATTTGAACTCAATGCAGTTGCCTTTGTTTCCTTTCAATTCCTGTTAAAAATGGAAAAATCTCTGAAATAAGACATTCCGCCTGGACATTCAACGCCATAGATCCGCAACACGGAAGTCCGGATTCTGACTATTCCGCTGCCTCCGAGAAAAAGACCAGGGAAGAAACAAAAATATATGGATTGGTCTTTTTCTAACTCTCTTAACATCCTAAACATACAATATTTTTCGTTTATACGGTACAGTAACTGCAATACTAATACCAACAATAACAATAATAAAAATGACAATAACGGAATACGAACTTCAATCAGTGTCCACAACCACCAATGGAAGGTGGAACAGTAGAGGTGCCTACACCAGCAATTCCGTTCTTACAAATGCCAATCTTTTCAGGGATCTTTGCATGAGCTGAGCTGTTAAAAGTTCTGATTTTCTGCTTAGTTCTCGTTTCAAACAAATTTCCCGAATTCCTTGCAAATGCAAAATATTGCAATGCAGTGATTATTTGGTCATACAAGTTTGACAAATACCTCACGACATCACAAACCGTTGCAGACGGATGTTTGTTTGTGACGTGACCTGGAATGGCGGCCATGATGTTTTATTACCGAGTACAAAATGCCTGGGATTTGCCTTTGAAGTCGTAACTACTTGTTCGAAGCCACGGCTTAGTTCCACTTCATTCCGAACCACAGCCATGGTTCAAAGTTTATAAGGCTTCGACTTATAGGTTGAGGGAAAAGGCCATTAGTTTCACTGACTGACAGCGGCTTTGAAGCGCTGCACCCTCACCCACTGCGTCAACAAACGCGTCGCTAATCCTATCACGTAATTTCACAGTGAAAATACTGCAATTACTTAACGAGTCCTCCCTCCCCGGCAATGCTATGAAGAAATTCAACACATAATGCTGCTGTTCTAACAGCGTTCCGGACCTACGGTTGCTCTAATAACGTTCTCGTTAATTTTTGTCGGAGAAATTAAAAACATTGCTCTGACGCATGCGGCGGGCGCTTCGGCGACCGGGGAGGAGGTGCGCTGATCGAGCAGCGATCCGAAGAACGCTTTGCTGTCGTGAAAGTTGTTTCCAAATCAAAACCGAGTATAGCTGACTACAGATTGCAGTGGATTTACATGGAGGCTGGTATGTGCTCGCCGCGGTACAAGACCTTGGTATTTCCATTGTATGATCTCAAGCAGGACTTACACCCACTGACTATCACGATACTTGAAATCAATATCAGGAACTACTTTTTAAGTTGTCTTGAGGGTACATCAACTTGGCTTAAAACGTACCAGCAGTTCAATAAGTTTTTTAAAGATTCTTCATGACAGTGTGTACTATTATTTACAAGAATTTAAGTTATTATCAAAATATCAATACGGTTTTAGCTCAAAATTTAACTGTGTATGCAATTGGGAGTATTTATTCTAATCCGTTGAGTAATACTGATAACGGATTAGAGTACATTCTTGCTCCATATTTCTTGACTTGTCAAATACATTTGATACCATTGATCATCACATTCTATTTGATAAATTTTATCATAACTTCGGTATTAGAGGAATTCCCTTACAACTATTTCGTGGCAACTTGTCTAATGGAAATCAATTCACAGAAATATATTGCATGCAATCCGGCTTAGTTGGTATTTCAAATGGCATGCCTCAGGGTTCTGCCCTGGGAGCGCTTTTCTCAATCACGTACATTGATGGTTCACCCTAATCTTCTGCATCTATACAGGGTCGTTGTAAAAAAAAAACGACCCAAAAAAACCAGCCGGTTTAAAAAAAACAAAACACCTAAAAATCCCAGTAAAACCCACCAAAAAACACTTTAATTTTCCTTGGAAAAATCTACTTTAAAGTAAAAAATTAAATAAGTAGGACACTTGTATTTTTTTAATCAAACGAAACGAACAGCAACGAAATTTGAAGGACTTGAAAAATAGAGAAGAATCGAACAATTTGAGTAAATTCAACTGGTTATCTTCTTCAGCTCTGCACAATCGGTGTATTTTAACCAATTTTCTGTCTTCTCGGCATCAAACCTTTTTCTGATTTTGGACCAAATGACATATTGAAAAAATACACTCTGCAGATGCTGAACTAGCAGGGCATGCACGTAAACTTGACGTGAAACTGCAGAGTTTGTGTGGGAGTGGCTTTTCTCTGTTTGCTGTGCGCATTCTTGCCAAGCCTTACCACTTAGGAGAGAACTGACCAACAATTTGCGAAATCAAAGATGGGGTGCATTTGTTCACCCTCAATTTTGAATGCGATAATAAGTATAACAAGTTATCATTGTGTAATTCTGAAAGTAGTGATATTGCATGATGGAATTAAAACAATTCAGAATGGGGTCAAAATCTTGTTTCTTTTAAAAAAAAACAACAAAAAAACAGGTTTAAAAAAACAAAAACACCTGGTTGTTTTTTTTAAAAAAACGGGTTTTTCTTAACCCTGGTCCTATATATATGCCGATGATACTTGTCCAGTGAGTATTTCGTAAAAATCATGTCCATTTGCAGCGTAGGATGAATACGGGACTAGTTAATGTAGACAACGGGCTGTGGTTGCCTTTAAATTACTCCACATCAACATTAATGCTCACACTTCTTTGATCCAAATAAAATTAATGACAGTTTCTTTCAACAAACGATGTGTGCAAAACATTTAGGGGTTTTGATTGACAGCTTGTTATTGCAACCATTAGAGGTATTGCAAAAGAACATACTACGAACTATTACATCAATAATTTTACATGTCATATTACGCCTTAGTAAAAATCTAAATTTTCTTAAACTTCGCGATCTATATCGATTTAAATTAATTAAACTTACGCATAAATTTCACCACGAAATGTTGCCAACGTAATTTAAACATTTGTTTCAGAAAACGGTTGAAGTTCACTATCATAAATACAAGATAAGTCAACTAACCAAAACTATTTTATACAAGTTTCAAAAAATGTTGGTAAAAAAACAATTTCTCATCGAGGAGCTGCTCTTTGGGCAAATGTAGAACAACAATTCAAAAATAAATCTCATAATGTCATCATCGAGCAATACATACCGAACATTTTTATTGCAATATGAATAAATGGCCGAACCATCTATTATCTGATACATCCTGTTCGATTTTTAGAAAATATGTATTCAGTTTATCTGTCCGGTCGTTTACAATTTGTTGACATGCGTTTATTTGCTTGTGTGATTAATAGCATGGTGCTTGGCTAACTGTAAAAAGGCAACTGAATCACTGATGTGGTCCTAACCTCAGGTCTGTTTCACTGTTGTGTGTTTTTGCACTCAATTCACATAATGATTACTAAAATCTTTCTTTCTGACACTTCGACTGCAAGTTTTTAGTTCCCTAGCTGCAAGGTTCACGTTGTTTTAACCTTAGTTATATTGATACAATGTGTCCAGACTTGGTGACGTCATTATCTTTGATTATACATTCTTTTCTCGCAATGCACTGTGACGTCATCTGTCGTCAAATACAATACCAGCGAAAACAATCGCATCTCCAATAACCTATCTGTTCAAAATGGATGAGCAATGCCATTTACATACCTTGCACCTACAAAGTCACTTTAACCCTCAAATAACCTATTATATCACCGAGGGCGCAGTTAGCTGATATTTTCGGGAGGGGGAAAAATGGTTGTAACTAGTTGTTGTACCTAACAACAAAAAATCTTTTTGAAAAGTTTGGGGGGAAATTGCCTAGTTGACCACCCCTGGTTGCGAGCCTGATGCCACCAATGTTGCTTGGCACAGTAACGGGATATTCTGGATCATTTAAACTTAAACTTTTTTTCACCAAAGTCGGCAGATATGTTCGGCAGGATGAGAGACGTAAATCAAAATTTGAGTACCGAACCAGACTGGACCGAAATTAAAAGAGTTTTGCAATATTTAGTCCAACTGCTCACCTTAACTTGCAGCATGAGGCTGGTGAGTTGAGTGATGAGGTCAGTGAGACCGTCGTCACGCACAGCGCGTTTCGATCCGATCGTGACGTCATCGTCGCCGACATTTTTGGCTGCGACCATTGTTTCCGCCTCCTCCAAACATTTCCTACGCAACTGCGACGACCGGTCGCTGGGGAGGGTTTGCTCCGGGTAAAGCTGCAACAACACACCGGTTAAAGCTCCAACAACACACCGGGTAAAGCTCCAACAACACTCTGGGTAAAGCTCCAACAACACACCGGGTAAAGCTCCAACATACCGGTTAAAGTTCCAACAGCACACTAATTAAAGTTCCAACAGCACACCAATTAAAGCTCCAACAACACATATCAGGTTAAGGTGCAACAACACACCGGGTGAAGCTCCAACAACACACCGGATAAAGTTGTATCAACACACCAGGTTGCGCCGAAGATGGCAGCAGGCAAGTCAGACGCGGCAATGATACGAAACAAACCGTCATCATAAACGAAATCAACAACAACACAACTTTGAAAACTTTATTTTTGGAATTGTTATTTCCGTTACGACGCTTACGTGCTCACTCGAAGTATCGCTAATGCTTAAATGCAGATTGAAGCAAAATTACGGCGCTCTGGCCTCTAGAGATAAACACTCCACATGGTTAAGTGTGATTATTATTGGCCACGATATCAAGGTTTGACAACCTGAATGAACTACAGCTCTTGCGGAGCAAAAATCTATTCAGAGAACAATGACCATCAACGCACCAGTATCGCTGGGTGATGACGAAACAGTCACTTACCTCCAAGCAGTACCGTTGCACACCGACAAGAAGGGCGTTCAAGTCTTTGTTGAGCTTTTCGAGTTCCAACACGACTGTTGCGTACTTCCGCTGGAACTCCAGCGNCAGGGGNTCGCCGTACGAGCTCTGTTCGCCGCAAGCAAGGAATGCGTAAATCAAACAGAAAAACGGTAAATTAATAAATTTGCTTTATTTATCACAGCAACAATCAACCAACGCACGGCTTTTTCCGCCAGCGAGTTCATCTCCCCCAGCCTCTGTATCTTTTCTTTCTTCGCCGCGAGAACGCACGACAAGCGGGCGACACGCTTCAGCAGCTGCACGGGGAATCCCCCGAGAGTGCCTCCGTCTTCCGCGTTATTCGAACCGAGCAGTTTGCTTCTTATCGGAGACCTGCCCAGCACGGGGTCGTGTTCCTGCGACACACCACAAAACGTGTTGTCAAACTGTGTTCGCAGCTAAGTTTTTTTTCGGTCATAGACTAAATATTTCTTAAATGACCGAAAAAAATTTATGTCAATGCGGTCAGAATGCCCGAAAATGTTGACTAGTGACTGCTGTTGCGGCGAGTTTTAATGTTATTATGGGAGGAACGATTGAACTGTCACAGCGAGAAAAAAACGGGTCGCAGGAAGAGTTGAAAGTGGTTGCAAGCAAAAGTGCAGCAAGAAGCGATCATGAATGCGTTTGCGAAGTCACGCCAAACATTAAACCGCATAGAACGACTGTGCACACAATCAACTAGCTTAGCACAACATTACTACATATTCAATGAGCTACCACAGCACACTGCACATTCAATGTTACGACAACATGCTACATAGTCAGTGTTACCGCAACACACTACATATTAACTATGTTACCACGACACACTACACATACGTTAACACTCCTTGGACTTAGGAACGCCGACTCATGATCGTGGTTCGAGAAGCCAGTGAGGATCCGGTTGGAAGGGACGTGACGCTTCCGATCCATCAACGACATCAGGTTGATCGTCTCTTGAGGTTCACAGCTGGCCACTTCTATGTCTGGGATCGAATGAGTTCCCAGGTTTGATCTGCGATTGAAGCAGGTTTGTCGAAGGTGCACAAACTTGAACAAGCCAGGACCTTTCCTTGTTTTGATTTTTCGCACAAAAAGACCAAATCCATCTTATTTTGTTGAACAGCTAGATACTTCCGGACGAACTACCCCAACATCACTACAAAGGCGCTATTACCAAAAGATTCTCAGGAGAATAAGTGCGCGGATTAATCGCTAACTCTCGTGAATAGAGCCAGGTTCATTCAGGCACCGCCGGAATAATAGAGTTGTTACGGTCCAGACACCGGCCGGGAATCGAACCCGCAGTGACAGCTTCGGTGGCGCGCTCTATCCCGCTAGACCAATTAGCGGGTATTTTTTAGAAAAAAAACAACAATTCAAATGGAATTATTTTTAGGGAAACTGTGCAAATGCAAAACTCTTTGTTCCGCATATTTTTCCATTTTATTCGATTCAAAGCCCGCAACAAGCTTGCTGGATCAGCATTGAACGTGTGGGATGGTTGATCAACTGCAATAAAACTCAAAACCTCAACGAGTGAACTTTATTTTGATGAAAAACACGACTGTCGCTCAGTCGCCCACCTGTCGAATGTGACGCGATAGGAGGCATTGTTAAGGTTGACCGCATCGATTTGGCCGGTGAACAATCCATCGTGGGCGCCGCGAAGTCTGGCTGCAAGGACAACAACATTAAAAACGCGTGTAACCATTCTTTTAAAATTACGGCTCATGCAAAATTTGGAGGTCCACTTTCTCATCACGCCTCATGAAACCGAACAACCAGACCGTCAAGGGGAGCTACGTTTTCAATTCCGGTGTTCTTCAGTTTGTTTCAACCGTTTGAAAACTTTGTATTTCGAAAACGTAACACATATTCAGACAACAAACATTTGATTTGAAAACCGAAACAGTCTTTACAGTGTTCAGTTTATTGCATGACACGTGACCTGAAACGCAATAGAAGTCTATCGAAAAAAAAAACTGACTGCAAGGCTCAAGACGTCACCTGTGACGTTTGTGCCCACCACCAGCGACATGGGGAGTTCGCGCGGCAGGTCACTCCATATTTCCGGGTCCTCGTGGGCGATTTTCCGCTGTTGCAAGAGCCGGATCTTCATCCGCTTCTGGCTCAACGCTGCGCGCTCCTCCTCGAAGAACGCGGCTGAACACCTGTCAATCAAAACGAGACCTGTCAATCAAAACGAGATGGTTTTTTAGCACCCACTACCGCGATGGCCAGACATGTGCCAGAACGCGTCCCACCTTCTTGGCTTGCCCATGAGTCGCCTGATCTTGGACCAGTGGGCCCGGGTCAGCTTCCGAGTCTTCAGCTCGGGAAAGGATTCTTTCAGGCACAGACAGAAGTCGTTGTCGCCGTTGAACAAAGCACTGTGCGACAAACCATTGTCAACTTTCTACGCCCGCCGCGCGCGCACTATGACGTAGCACGCATCAAAACCGACCGTACCTGTCAAGGTGGGAGTAGAACCACTCAAACATACACATCTTGTGCGCTTTGGGAAGTTTGAGCAAGTTGCGCAGTCGACCCCCGACACGCTTGGCAACGGCCTTTTCAACGTTGACCGGGTTAGCGACAGGAACAGCAACAGTAGTTTCGGGGGTCTGCGATTAAATGGAGTGATAACCAACTGGCACACAATATCAAGTTCAGTTCAGTTTATTTATGCATCCCGACCAAGCACAGGATACTTCATCAGGAATACAGGGACAGGAAGCGACGGCCGTAGCTGTCATTTACGTCACTGCCCCCATAAGTTCATGCAAAACAACAAAATACCAATGAAACACCACAGTGAAAAAAATAAATGCAAATATCACTGGAGACGTTGCACTAAGTTAACAACATCACATATTGGACAAATCATAAAATACACTTTGAGTCCGATCAAATTAATCCAGTCAAGTATGCGCAGAAAGATCAACTGTTTTTGGCCTTTGTTTTACTGTAACAGCACCACCTTTGCATCCTAAACCGCCATGACGTTACAGCCGCAAGTAGCACTTTATCAGTTGAAATCAAATGACAGCTGTTCCATACGTGGACGGTTACGCAGCTAAGAACAGCTTGTTAACAAAAGTCGTCTGGTTCAGGACCAGTTCTCCTACAGCCTAAAATGGAACCGTACCCACATACACTACATGCCCAATCTTGAGAATCTTGGTGTGACCCTGCTTCAACTTTAAAGTAAATTAAAACCAAGTTTGACGTTTACATTCTTATTGTTTAATTACTCAAACACCAATTGACTAATACATATACCAACCCTAGAGAAATAAATAATATGCAAAATAGGTGATGCAAACAGCTTACAGACCAAATAAGGTTTACAGATAAACAGATAGTCCACTCACTTTGTGACGGTTGGGAGTAGGTGGGCTGGCAGGTAAGTGTGGTAAGATTTGCTTTAGGTATTTCTTTGGTGGCCGACTGGGAACGTCAGGAGTAACCTCATCATCATTGTAAACAAAACGGTTCCTTCGACGGGTTCTTTGTGGCTGCATGACAAGCATATCCAGTTAGAGTTTAACTCATAACTTTTAATGGCAAAACGGGGCAACATAGTGCACACATTGGCCAGATTCTCAAAAATTAGCTGTCAGTTGACAACTACTTGGCATGCATTTAAATTTTTATAATGTAACAATTTTTTATTATCATATTGTATTTACAAGATATTTTCACTGAACATGCAAAAAATGATAAGCAACCACAAAATTCCCGAATCAGAAAACAGCATATTCACAACAATGAAGTTTTTTGCTCCAAACCATATACTGGTATGCCAGGGGTGGCCAACCACTCAGAGACCAACAGCCACATTTCCTACTGTGTTACCGCAAAGAACCACATCATACACATGGGCACACATGAAAAGTTCCCCATCCCTCCTCACATGAACATCACTCCATCTCTTCCTCACACACATACATACCGTTGCTCAGCTAGATCTACTGTAAATATCACACACCAGCGTGACAATGACAGAACTTTACAAGCCATTTATTGTTATGCATGTTATTTTGTGGGACTTCATAATTACGTAAGAGTCACATGCTGCTGCGAGCAGCATGTTGACCACCCCTGATGTATGCAATGTGTCAAAATGTAAATTCTTGTAAATTGCAAAGCTCAAATGTAAAAAAATGTAAAGCTCAATGTAAATTCTTAGCACCATATTCCTTAAGAAAATCAAACCGTTTGCAGCAAACTATAAATCAACAAAACAGAGACATGGTTAAGGCCACCAAAGATTTGCTATTACATGCAGTACACTGTGCTTATGAGCTCAACATGTTAAACACAACTCACTGAGCCAACCACATCTTTAGAGGGAGATCTTAGAGCATTCACTTGTAATAACAGTTCACACTATTAATAAAATCTGTTTGTAACTAAACTATCTTCACACTAAAATCAAATTTGCCACAATGAACAAACAATTTTCCAATTAAGGCAAGAGTAACCAATGCGATTTCTCACATTAAACTGATAACAATTTGCTGTAGAGCTATAAAAAAAATGCAGGATAAAAACACAACCAAATATATGAATTTGAAAAAAACATAAGCTTGGCCAACTACTGTTCCATTCCTTGCATACACTGTTTCTGAAGGCAGTTTAAAACAGTAACTTAACACAAAACACAATGTATTGCAAGAACAGGGTGATTCATCACCTACATATATGCTAGTTTTTTTTAAGTCATAGACTGAAGTTTTTTAATGACCAAAAAATTAAGTGCATCCAGTCATAATGACTGAAAATATATACTATCATAAATACTGTCACAGTGAGTTTTAATATTTTTTGTGACAAATGACCAAAATGTCTCAGCAAAAAAAAACAGATTATAGTTGTTTAAAAACTATTGAGAAGTAGAATGTTGAAACCTTAATTTAAGTAAAGAGCGTATTAGCTATTTGAAAAATAATAGTCAGAAGCATACATATAACCAAGCACACACAAATATATATTCCAAAATGGAAAATATTAAAGAAACAGATGTTTCTTCCTAAATCTGAAACCATATTCAATATGAACAACATGTTTTTCAAATAAGGTTATTATTTCTTTTGATCATACCAATAATTACTGAAGGATGCTCTCCATGCTGTTTTTTTTAGTCATTTTTCAGTCACAGACCATGTTTTTTAAATGACTGAAAAAAATTAAGTCATTTCGGTCAGAATGTCTGAAAATATACGTTAATGAACCCTGCTATGGTGAGTTTTAATACAACTATGAGACAAATGACCGAAATGTTTCAGTGACAAAATGTCTCAGCAAAACAAACAGTTTCCATGTATGCAACGAGTAACAACTAAACAACATTTTACTGGGTCTTCTATGAATGAGTAAACTGTGGATGCCCAGTTAATTAATGAAACAAATACTCAAAAATGTTTATAAGTTATTGGCCCTCACTCCCATGCTTGTGGCACCAGAGCCTGAGCAGGTTAAGATTGGAGCTGGAGTCAAAAACTTGTGGGTCCATTTTTTCCATTTCAGTACCGTATTTTTCAGACGATAAGCTGCACTTAAAAACCTTTAATTTTATCAAAAATCGAAAGCGCGCCTTACAATGTGGTGCACCTAATGTATGAATCTGGTTGTGCTTTTTCATCTGAAACCAATTGTATGTGATAAATGGTGTGATATATTTAATTGCTAGTTACGATTTTTTTGTAAACAGACCATCCTGTTACATATTAAACCAACAACAATTGCAATTGAACAGCGTATGTGGTTCCAAGAGTAGCTAGGACATACCACAAATCTATTACTCCATGAGGCTCCTGACTACATTGGCACACACCAAATCAAACACGGGCACAAGTTTTGTTTTCTTTTTTTGTGTCTAGTGGATTAGGCATGTGTGACAGATTAAACCCCATCGTATGTAATGACAGATTAAACTCCCAGTGACGACTCTAGCACTCGGGAGTTATTGTGAACAAGTTGAATACAGTTTCACGTATCTAAATTTTGCTTCATTTAATACACCTTATAATCCAGTGCACCTTATGTATGAAAAAAGAACAGCTAGCATTCAATTTTTAATACTGCGCCTTATGGTCTGAAAAATTCAATTTTTGAAACTGCGCCTTATGGTCTGAAAAAAAATACAAAAAAGGGTGAAGTAAAAATATGGTACTGCTTAACTGAATGGAACATGTTGACTTGTTACACCTTCAGTGTGTTTGGACGTTTCAAACACATTATGCATTTGCAGTACACAACTTACAATGCAGCATATTAAAACATATTTAAAACTAGTCTCAAAAGTTGGCTGTAAAACTGCAGTTCAGAACCTGAGTCTAAGCAACTTTGAAGGATTGGTGCTGGGGTCAGACCAGAGCCCAAAACTTTAGGTGCTGGATCCAAAGATGGCCAAAAAGTTACATGCCTAGAACCTGGGTTCATTTTTTCAGTCATAGACCAAGTTTTTTTTTAATGACCAAAAAAATTAATACAATTTGGTCATAATGTCTTAAAATGTGTTGAAGTGATTTTTAATACTAATATGGGGCAAATAACTGAAACACAGCTAAAAAAGGAGGTTCCAGCCTGGAATCAGAACCTGAAAACTGGCTCTGGCTCCACAGCCCTGGTTACTATAAAACAATTATTTTAACTGATATGTATTACCCGGTTTGGAGATCCTGTCAGATTGTCAGCAGTGAAGCTAGCTGCTTTCATACTCATCAGTGCTTCAACTGATGAACCTGAAAAAAAAACATGCATAACTGGTTCAGTTCTCAGTTTCTTTGGTGAACATTATTAAGACAAAACCAAACACCTACAGATTTTACATATCAATGTGTGTCAGAAAAACACTTACGAAACAAATTTCAGAATTAGTACATTGTGCCCACTACAGAAATGTGTAGTGCATTGTATCAAACAACAAGATGTTTTCACAAAAAGACATTTTCAGGAAAATGAGCAAATGCAAAGCCAGAATAGATTAAGAATTAGCTGCATAAAAATAGTAAGTCTTGTCATATCCTGTCATTATACACGACAAATCCCAGCTGCACACATTCAAGCTAAGTCAATAACGAAAACTTCCCCATTTCAAAACCATACCATGAGATTAAACTATCTCTTTATGAAATGGTTTCTGATGAAGGCAATTTGCACTTTTTACCACCAATTAAAATGACAGGAAGGTTTCAGAGATATTCAACAAAATCAACCAATACACGTAAGTTTAGAACAATATTGATTTTCTGTGTCATGCAAAACAGAACTTACAAGACATCCAAATACAATGATGAACTGCACAACTACATTTCAACATTTGCCAAAACGTAATGTCCTAACAAGCCTCTGAGCAGTGTTGTTTTGTTTAGAATGTACTGATATAGCTTAGTTACAGACCTTGTGACATGTGACCTTCAAAATAACTAGTCTCCGCAAAGGTGATAAACAAGTAAAACAACGAGCAATTTTAAAAAATAATTGGTAACTTACCTACCATTTGAATTAACTACTGGTGTTTTCTCAACCTTAACCCAAACAAAATAAGATACAAAGCAGTAAAGTATGAAATGCTATAGTTAGTTAAGTATTGACATACAACAGAATAATGCAGAACAAAATTAAAACACTCACTCTCCAGGATTTGATCAGCCATCATGGTTATAGTGTTGTGTTGAACAATGGAAAAACACTAATATTTATGTAAAAAACAATATTGCAGAATGCAAATGCACAACCTGCAACATATAATGTTAGCTGTTGAAAATGTTTCTTAAAAATCATCTATTTTTGGAAATGAAAATAATGTAGCACCATATTTTCTGCCCATATCGAAATAACCGCCATCTTACTTAAATGCGATATATATAAACTCTAAATTATAAGCAACACACACTGTTGCACGCCACACTCAGAAATTTATCAAACATGGCTGCACTAAATAACATAAAAAAAACACTGCTGAGATGCTACAACTTAAAATAATTAATATATACTGACATAATTACCACTGTCAAACTTTGAACTGAAACATACTTTCCCCTCAAAATATATCAATTTATACTCCAAAAAGTAGATAATAAAGATGGTGATAAATACACATTAGCATAACTCAGCCAATAAATCAAGTGAGTCAATCAACAAGAATGACGATCATCATCCAAACATGGGCTTTTGAAAGTTTTTTAAAACACGTAAGTTTGGAAATTGTCTGACACCAAATTGATCTCTAGTCAGTTTTGATTAATATTTAACAACTAAGGAAAATTCAAAGCAAACATCATCATAGGTGAAAGTAGAAAATATATCATGCCCATTTTTGCACAATCACAACACTTACAGATATCAAATAGAAGCTCCAAAGGCTGTAGGTTTTGCTGCAAACTTACAATAAATCAGCCGACTAGGCTCTGCTTTCATCTTTTTGCGATGATTCCAACTTGCATATATCTGTATTCAAGTAACTTCACTCCATAGGTGAAACAAGCAAGGAATCAATTGCAAATTTTTAATATGCAATTTGAATAAGATGTAAGGACTGACAATGCATAGCGTTACGTTAAATTGATTTCCTATCAAAATTTGTGACTGATTCTTTGCTTCAAAGAAACTTTACTCTGGCAGCAAGCTTCTGAGGAATCTGCCTGTTTTCTGCTTTCATACTTCTGCAATGATTAAAACTCTCAAGCGTATCTATTTTCCATATTTATACACCAGAAAGATGGCAGCAAGTAAATCAATCATAGTTCATTTCAAAGGGAAACTAGTTTCATCTTTTTCAACGCATCTTCAGTCCTGTAAACCATGAGACAAACCTCACCTAGGCAAAATGTTGGCACTTGAAAACAAGTATAGAAAGTAACACACACGAACTATGGCTGGTTACAATAAGCACTAAATTTGTAAAGTTAAAAAGCTGACCTTCCTAGAGCCTCACAAAACAGAGTCACTGCTAAGAAAACCTGCATTTGATAGAGGGTTAACAAAAGCACTTTTGCTCTGGGGATAACACTGTGTGCGCAATGGCGGATACCAGAGTCAAATCATGCGGTTACACAGAGCGTAACAGTTCATGAAAGATCAAGAACGGCCGAGCACTTCGACTTATTCTGATATCTAGAAAGCTTGTCAAAGTGAAATACAACAGTTTCGATGAAACAGAACAATTAGATTCCTTGCTTGTTTCACCTGTGGAGTGAAGTTACCTGATGAACGACAAGCACACTAGGTTCACAATGGGCAAGGGTATGATGCCTTCTCATAAAGGTGCCTATGGTACAGATTTGTAACAGTTAAACTGCACTATTTCATCATGATTCAATAAATGTTTTAAGACTTTAACGTATGAACTACAGCTGAGCAAGCGGATAGAGATTTAACTTGGCTTGCAGTGACTGAAAGATACTGGCAAAATGTTTGTAGAACAGCATCAAAATATGATACACCCGCAATCGTGAACCACACTAGATACATTATCAAATTTGCTGTTATTGATATTGCAGAAATAAGATTATTTACTGCTTTTATGACTGCTCTAGATTAATTTAAAACCAAAAAACAAGTTTGCTTTTAATAATTAATATTTACAGCACGTTTCTGGTTATACTATTTATGGATTATTTAGACGTGACAAAATTGTTATGCTGTGGATCTGAATTACTGTTCAAGTGACTTGTCCTAACCAAAATTATCTGCACTTTGTAGTTATTTAAACTTAATTTAAACTGATACACACAGGGGAATACATCTCAAAAGACCTAACAACACTACCTAATGTTCGATTTTTAAAGTTTGCACCTCTTGCTCTACTTGTCATGTGCTGAAAATTCCATGACATAGCTTGCCCTAAGCTGATGTATTTGCATGTGGTTTAACTCAGCCCTTGAAAACAGAAGGGAAAATATGTGTATAGTTGTTGAGAAACCTTCTATGACTTATTTTTTTGCTTACCCTAATATGTTTTCATTGTGTGACATAAAAACGTCTTATGCCAACACAAAAATGCAATTGATTTATACCCTTATGTAACATTACTGTTAATTTATTCAAATCTCTAATGCCTGTGCTCCAGCTTAGTGCTCAACCAACACATCAGCATGCTGATATGAACAGGAAGATATGACAGTGATGGCAACATACAATATAGGCAAAATTCTGCTGATATGTGTTAGTGGTATTTGCTTATGAAAGCCTACACTTGTTTATGATAGGCATGTTCATCACAAGGAAAAATTTAATAACTATTTTACAAAAGCAATAACAGTTTTGTGTAGTTCTTCAGTTAAAAGCTAGTCCCAATTTCTTATGAGTTTTTAATTTTGCATTGTAATGTCTTTCAACTATGGTTTGAGTCATGCAAAAATATTGCTAGTAGTTGTCAGCAAAGAAAAATTTCAGTATCAGCCAAAAATATCTTATTAGTCTGGTTCAACTTACTTGGTACAGATGAAATAGCTCCTACTCAACATTTTTTTTTTAGTTTTTAGGACTTTCATGAAGTCAGGGATCTTCTACAAGAAAAGCTGTGATGCGTTTCAAACCTTTAAAAACATACTGCAATGAGTGCATAAATTAATGATCAAATTTTTGTAAGTTTACTTCTGACACATTTCTGTCGTTGCAAAATTATGAACATTAAGATGGCACAAACAACCTTGGAACCACTCCAACATATTTTCTATGTCTTTTATATTGTATTTATTATGCTTTAAGCAGCACAAGAATCTTGTTGATGTTGTAGATCTACAAGCAACACATGGATGTTTTTTACTATGAACAATAGACATGCAGGTTTTGTCATTTAAGTTGGCAAAACAAGATTTTGGAAAATACGTTAGAAATGGTGAAGAAAGAAAGTCACATATGATATACATTTTTAAATGATTTTCAGTTGCTTTAGCTTTAAAGTGCTTGCAGTATGTCTGTCAAAGTTTTTCATGCTTTCAAATTTTCTGAAGTATTTAACACATAACATCATTAAAGCACAATCTCCGTATTAGTTACGAACTATCAAACCAGCCTTGTCTTTGGTATCACTGAAAACTTTCGACTGAGCATTATTTTTATTTTGTCATGTAAGGTTTGTTGCTGAAAAGAACAAATTATTTTCAAACCTACTGAGTAGGCACCGAGGTCATGAATGCTGCCCGATAATCCAAACACTGACAACAAACCTGCGATCTGCTGCAAAACAAACTTGGATCTTGTTTGAAAACAAAGCTTCAAAACAAACTTGGCTCTTCAGTACAACTATTTCCTGGTACATCTATTATCTCTTTGAAATGAAAAACAGTTATAAATGTAACCAGTGAATGCAGGTTAATTGTAAGACTTTAGTTGTTGAAACAAAGCAATCATCACAAGCTAATCTTGTTCAAACATTAGCTTAATTAATGAGCCTATGGAGATAAAAAGAGCTTGCTGAAAGAGGTAACTCAAACTAACATTAAATCCGCAACCAGTTATTTTGTCCATAAATTTTGCAGAAGACAAAACAATTGCTTTATAAGCTTTGACATATCAAATCAGTTTTGGCATGCTTTACTATAATGCAACTACTTACCGTATGAGTATTATAGCAAGTCAAATTGGCTTATAATAATTTTCAATTAAAATTAATTAGTAAGCTATGTAGATGAAATCTGCCAATACAATAATGCTTATAGTATTTTTCAAATGAAAAGATAGTAGATAACATAAACCTTAATTTCAAAACAAATCACAAATGCAAAAGTTAATCATTAGTTAAAAATTGTTATTAAAACCCAACACCTTCATATTAAATCAATGGGCTTATCTTGCAAAAATGTAATGACAATGATTTGAATCAATAACTATAAAAAATCCATTATTTAGTAAAAGCATTGCAACTAAGATTTAGTATTTGAGCAGTGATAAGATGGGCATGATAACTACCTTAATGAGTCATTACTATTCTGGACACACAATACAGAATGAGAGCATTTCTTTTTTTTCCTTCACTTTTCTCATTGCTAGAAGGATTGATAACTAATTTTCCGAAATCGTTAGTCTTTTAAGCATTTTGTTCATTGAGTTAAGGTTAATATAGTTGTTCCAAGTTTGTTTTTTAACACAAGTTTTTTGGCTTGGGAGGAACACTGCTTTAGCTTTACAGGCTTTCTATTTGGCTTTGTAGGCCTCTAATTGTCCACAAACCATTTGCTCATCACCTTAATCAAGGATCTGTAAGCTTTATTACATTTGTATTAACCCATAGGCATCTATTTCAAGTTCAAATTTTAAAACCTGGTAGCAAATTTGTTATACTCATATTACAAACTCTAGTGCAATGTGAATAAGTTGCAAAATTAATATGTATTGTATAGAATGAAACTATGTTGGCAAAATTTTGGCTTCCTACTTTTAAAGTATGCTGACTTTTAAGTCAGCTGAGATTGTATTTTTACATGCATGTAAAAAACTACAAGACACAGATAGTACATGACAAAATGGAACACTTATTGCTTATCCTTCAAATATACAGTTCAGTTTATAACCAGAACACTGGCCATATTATAGTCTTCTTGCTGTCTGAACAGGTTGATTTCAACTCTTCTCCCATTGAGCATATCGTGCGAGTTAACAGATGATTCTAATAAAGAACACACAACTACTACATAACATGATCACTGCAATTGTTGCACTGCTGGTAGCTCTACAAAGCAGAGTTGTGGTAAGACTTGCAAAGCACCAAAGTCTTCCTTTAATACAGTTACAATATGTAGGTTTTTCAACTAATGGTTTTTCCTTGAACAAAATGATTTTTTTTAAATAAAGAAGTTTATTACAGTCTTTTATTCTAAATTTAGTTTTCTTGAAGTTACATAAAAACATGAGAACTTGAAACAACACAAAGTGCAGACAAATATTTTTTTAAAGCCACTATGGGCACAAATGCAAAGTTGCATTCTTAACTTAATTATGTGGCAAGTACAAGTACACGTACAGGATTGTATCACACTGCAAGACCTGTCACATCCATATCGTTGTCATGCTTGAAGAAACATTGCATGATTTTTACAACTTGCCCTTTTAAGCAAGTAGTGCATGACTTTGCATGTTCATCTAAACCAAAATATTTTTCAGACACCCGAGATGATAAATGAGAAAAGACTTCCCATACAAAAAGCCAACTGTACAGTCACTAATTTTCACCTCCACCTTGCTCATCACTAAAAAATCCTCAATACTACACTTTCACACCTGGTTTGTCTTGTCTCATGTTTTATCCCTAAAATGCTTGATATATACTTAATGCACAATGCATTCCATAGCCCAAGAAAAAAGCGAAAGAGAAAATATGTACACAAACAAGCCAAAATGAAGTCACAAAGAAATGTAACATATAACAAGAAAATAAAATAAAAAAACACAATAGACATCAACATAACACAGATGATGGTGGGCAAGCAATGGGTGAAAAGATGAGGCATGTACAGATGAGCAGGTAAGGCAGCCATACAGGTGAGGGAAGCGAGCAGCAATAATGGTTATGAGGCAGAGGGCAAGGCATTTTAGTACAACATTTCATTACAAAAACATGTAGCGTGGGCAGAAAACAATGTTTATAGATACACATCATGAAGAAATGTAGATTTACTCACAGACTATAGTGGGGTGGGTTGCATGGATAAGTTGTTCCCAACCAGATGCATCGTGTCACCGAATGAAGTTGAAGAGTAAAGCATGTGAACAGGTTAGAGTATTATTTTATTAGCAATATATAATCATTATTTATTCCAATAAGTGTTAGGTACATGAAAAACAAAAAAAATGTTTAGTAGGTTAGATAATTATTTAGTTCTAAGGTATAGTTTCACAAAAAGTCATAGCTTATCTATGTAAACTACCCATTTATTTCACAA
>JGI24159J19872_10001892_pt1 | contig 24052 bp, 14 predicted proteins | sample Ectturendosymbi4_FD_19872 | JGI IMG/M metagenome (IMG submission 19872)
ATCTTCAAACGCCAACCCTAGGAAGCTCATCAGCTTAGCCTACTGTTGCAAGCTGCACTGGTGCAGATAAAGAAAGGGCTGTATTTTCACAGCCCGAGATTGGCGACCAGATTTGAATGCAATGCCGCCAATATCGCCAAAGTACTAGTAAAAGCATTGTTAAACTTACTTATAAAATTCAATAGCCAAGAAATTTCAGGTAGTAAAAAACAGTCAAGATCATATATCCTCCGTTTTTTCTTAAAAAATTCATCGTCACGATATCAAAGACGCTTTGCGATAGGCGGATATACCACCATGTTTTTTGTAGCCAAATGTTTGGTTTCTTTCCTTAGGGCTGTGCCGAAGACAACCCCGAAATCGCTAAATTCATCGGCAAGTGTGCTGAAAACGTCATCGCATAAGCGGCGTCGTTGGAAAACAGCGAAACATTGGTTTTGTTGAATTCCTAGGAAAAGCTGAGCAAAAATGGTGTCGGAAGCACCGAAAATGATTGTGTTGTGAAATTTTCGTAACTAAATCCAAGCTTAAGGCGAGTTTGGCCGTTTGGCGGAATCTTTTGCCTTACATTTTTCAGGGAGGGCTGCAGCCCGTCTAGACGAGCCGCCCCTGAATCTAGTTATGCGCATTTGGCCCGACAGTGCTGCATGCATTGCACACCCCTGTCGTAAAACATCAGAGCTGGCTGACTGTCGTAAGATGACTACTGTGGCTTCTGCGTGTGAGTGGATAGGCAATGTGACGTAATAATGACAGTAGTTTGTACTGCCGCTGTGAATAAGAAAAGACATTGATCGAGTTTTCACTTTTCTATGACGGGATGGCGGCGTTGCACTTGTGAACATTTTGTTGCACTTTCATTGCACGAGGGTGCATTCTCGTTTCATCTTTAGAAATATCATTGGACAAATTAGCATTTCTGGCAAAACCGGAATTAGATTAGAACTAAAATTAGAGCACTGAAGCTTTTAGTGAATTAGAATTAGAATTACCGTCATTTTGCTCTAATTCATCGAATTAGAAAACTATAATTATTTAGTTGTCCAAGTCTACTTTAAAGAACTAAATATGTGAATGCTGATTATTTGAAAATTCCCGAAAAGCATCGCGAGTCACACAAAACGCACTCGCGGCCGCGTGTTTGAGATCCTGCTCTAAAGCATTGAGCGCAGGTTTCATAATCTGCTGAACACCTCGAAAAATGTAAAAAGGTCTATAGAAGAAGTAATCAACAGCATTTGGCTTGTGTATTGTGCTTTTTTGGCGTTTGCAACATAAGCGTAGCCGGGGGGGCCAAAGGGGCCATACCCCCCAAATTTTTGGAAAATAGTCATTTTGTGCTTTGAGAGGCGTTTTTCTAAACAAAATAGTATTATTCGCCTGAAATCAAACATTTTGACCCCCCAAATTTTTTGCCCCCCCCAAATTTTTGGGCTGGCTACGCCACTAGTGTGCAGTTTTGTAATGCATGTCAATTTACACAGTTCTTCTTTTCTGTCCTCGTTTCATTTTGTGTTGAGCTGAGCGCAGGCATTTGGCGCCTGCTTGGTTACCAGTTGCGCTACAATGAAAGTGACATCATGCAACTGAAAGTCAACATCGAGAGATACGGAAACATGGAGTCAAATATGTGGTTTCAAAATGCGTGGAAGGAAATACACACAAAAGTAAGAAAAAGCTTTATGAAAAGTCTTAAACTATCCTTTGTTTCGCACGCTTGTGGTGTCACGCACTACGGTAGTAACCATTTCCTGGGCATTTGCGAAGTTCAAACTGTTTAAAACCGTGGTTCCCAACCGGGGTGCCGTGGCACCCTCGGGTGCCCTTTACAACACTCAGGGGTGCTGCGAGTTAAGACATTTTTCAATACATCATTAAAATTACATTTTCAAAATGTCATCTAACCTTAAAGCAAATTGCTGTGGGTTCGCCACTGGGTGCCGCAAATTGTATTTTTTTCTGCAGGGTGCCGCAACCCTAAAAAGGTTGGGAAACACTGGTTTATAATGTAATTTAACAGGAACTGTTAAGAACCAGTGGCGTGTAGATGTCTGGTGATGCCCGGGGCGACTGCTTGATTGTATGCCCCCTACCAAAGTATAGTATTGAGCAGTAGCGTTATGGTGGTCATTGTTACTGGATATACGTAGTTTGTGACGTCATAATAAGACGTTATATTCATGTTTGCAAACCAAAGTTTTGGCGAAGTGTGTTGACACATCTTGCATAATATTCTACACGCACTCTCCTTACTCGTTGTTGTACAATGTGTCACTGTAATGAGCATAAATTATCAGCGCTCCAAGTTAGGAGACCGGAGCAAAACACAGCACTCAACACCAGTGGCGTGCAGAGGGGCTGGCCAAACGGGCGACGGTCCAGGGCATCCAAGGCAGGGGCATCCATACAAAAATGAAAATGCTGTAACTGCATGATTTTTCCTATTGTAAGGCTACTAACACATTCTGCATGGGTATAATTTTTCGAAACTTGTTTTTTTGTCAACACTAGTTTTACGTATTCAAATGCCAGTAATTCTCACATTCTTCAATACCAGGGACCTATATTCTAGGTGTGCGGCGCACACCCAATCAAATGATAGTGAGGTGACTTTTTCTAGATCGTGCGATCAAGGGAAAATCACAAAAAAGGATTGAAAGATAATTATGGACGTTTAATTGATTTACTGAGACAAATTTCAAAACTCTCCTATTTCAACTTGCTTGATTTGGCTGACGTTTTGATGCATAACTAGTTTCCTGTTTCGTTTTTTGATGAGGCAACCCTTGGTGTGCTCTACGACAGTCGCACACCTGCGCTTGCAATATGTGCATCATTTCGAGCTTCGTCATAATTGACAGTTCAGGTGGATTGGTCACAACGGCTCGCATAAGCCCGTATCCGTTCTGTCCCTCCAGTAGTTGTACATATAACAGTCACATAATGAAAAACTGGAGTTTTTTTGCATACTTTATGTGCATTCTCAATTCCTGTGTAGTCTACAAGTTTCAAACTGTCAACCCTGGGTGTGCGCCATCCCAGTCGTATACCTTCTCGTGCTTGGCTGCTATTNGACGAGACATTCGCGCCTGATGCTTTTGTATTTTTGAACTGTGCGCTTTGTCGTAGCGTTGAGTGTGTTTAACTCCACTGTTTTAATGCGTACTCAGGGACCGAGTTTCAGGGGGGACATATCCCTCCAATTTTTGGACAGGGGGGACACACAATATATTTTGTCCTTCCCAATACTTTGTGATAAAAAATAATGTAGTTGCACAAATTTCATGGTTAAATTACTGTTAGAAATCCCCAGCATAGAGCCAGGGAATAAATAAGAAAAATGGACATTATCGCTGGATTATCTATAAACACAGTGCACAGATTTACTATGTCAACTGAATTATCATGATTATTGATAATTTTATTGGTTAATTGGGACAGAAAAAAGGGAGACAGAAAGCAAATGCTACTGAACTGGTACACAAAGAGATAACACACATAATGGCTTTTTTTAATTTGGCTGCGTAACCTTTCATGTTTTTATACGGTAAAGTCTTTCCAACTGCGATCAAGTTTGGTGTTACTTTGAAGAGCAACATGAAAATCTAATTTTTAATATTCTGTGACAGAACGCAATATATGATTGAAAGCGGGAATGCCCATGTTATTTCGGATGAAATGAAAGTTTTAATAGCAAAAAGTATTACCCTGGAAATATCCTGTAATTGCAGAGTCTGTCGCAACATTTGTCGTTGAACCTAAATGTTTATTTTCCCTGGAATGCCAGGCAGAGATGTTTTCCAAACACAAATAATTCATGGAATCTGTAGCTTCAGCAACCAAGACTTTAAAATCCATCTTACGAGGTAGATAGCCCGAACATCTCAGCAGTAAACCGGCGAAGTGTATGAAACTTTTGTAGGTATTGCCGTGAAAATGCATCTACGTGACATGTTCTGCGCAAGAAGATTACAGCTTTTTATGCATCAATTTTGCATCAAATAAACAGAATAGTGTTTATACATTGCATAAACTACAGTTGAATTTTCAACTTTATCGCATACGTGCAGTATTGTGCAGCAATTTAAGTGATAAACTTCTTGCAGTTCGACTGTTGCGGCGCAGAGTCGTATCGGGATTGGTCAAATTTCAAAGTATCTTACATTCATTCGTGCTGTCAAGGCCCTTCGGGACCAGGAAAATGTTTGTTTCACTGGAAAACAATCGATGGTTGCGGCTCTTTGTTGTTGGATTATCTGGCAAATTCAAGTGCAATGACCTTGCTTGTGTACCTGGCGGCCGCCATCGGTGTCATACAGGTAACAGATGCATGCTTAGAATTGCCAGTAAGCCAAATACTAATAGCATACTCAAAGAATTCATGTCGATCTTTTTAGTAAGTTGCAATTTTTCCGAAATGGTTGGAGCAACTGAAGTTGTAGCAACATAATTGTGAAGCCAATGCTGCTGAGTTTTAAACTGACACTCCACCACTACCAGCGAATTTTACCAAGCAAGACATACTTGAAGTATGCTTGCAGTCAGAAATAATGCAACATGTAATCTTTCAGTTTGAAGTATATGAATACGACATTTGTCTGTAGACGTTTTGGTAACTGCTACTACCATCACCAGTGCATTTGCAATAGATTTGTAGTAACTGGCAAAGCATTTACCGAAACGTCTACAAAAATGTCGTTTACATCTATTGCTTTGGCCGTTATTTTCATTATCAGGCTATTCAGCACTTCTACTTTCCGTGTACCAAAGTATATGAAAGACCAGGTTTTTTTAAGGAAAATTTTTTTTTTAGGTACCTTGTATGGACCTGTAGGGACCCGATTTCTCTGATTCTAGGGACCCGATTTTCTCTGATTCTAGGGACCCGATGATAATTTTCTATGATTCTAGTGACCCAATTTTCAATTCTAGGGACCCGAATCGGGTCTGAATTCAGTCCAAGGATTGCGAAACAGAGGTTCTGATGTAATTTTGATTTCTTCAGGTGAACTGCTGTATAGTTAGTTTCCAAACATAGTTTTATATTAAGTCAAATCCAATGAGTTTAAAAAGTGAAATTATTCTGTTGAGATTCAGCAGTGAAGCTTATCAATTAACCTACAGCCTTTGACAAGAGTTTAAGACCTGCAGCTTTAAGAAATCAAGGTATGCAACTGTGAAAACTCGTATCTCATGATAACGTATATTGTTGTCTCTTAACACTTGACTATGTTACTGTGTTTTTGTAGAATAATGATTTTGCCAACACTCTTCTTTTTTGTACGTTGCTAATGCTAAAGCGTTTTAGTGAAAATCAGCTCAAATCAGAGGTACAAAAAAGAGTGAAAAAGCATCTCTTAGCGCAGAAAAATGGGCTGAAATCGTAACTTTAAGCAATTTAAAATTGCCTGAACGTGAGATTGCACAGAAAATGAAGGTAAGAAAAATAGCTATACATAATGCAGTTGTGAAACACTAAAATGAAGGTATTTTCAAGGACAAGAAAGGTCTGGTCGACCAAAGGTTTCCAGCAGGGAAGATCGCCTAATGCAAAAACCTCGCTTGACTGAAGCTATGAAAAAGAAGCGTTTGGTCTTCGCCAAGAGGCATGCTTACTGGGACAAGTAGATGTGGAAAAGGTTCTTTTTACTTACAAGCCTTCAGAGAAACAGTTTTCTGTTCAAAAATCTCCTGTTGGGAGCATGAGCGTAGGAACGATTGTTCCAGGAGTGGAAAACAGTGGATTTTTTCAAGTAGTGGCTAAAATCATTTTTCAAGTGAGGTACAGCAGTGGTGAAATTTAATTTTACAAACTCGAAACTAAGAGAAAAATATTTCTCTTCTGAAACGTTAATAGAAAAATATCTAATTTCAAAATCCAGACGGGGCCAAGACCCACTCCATCCCCCTTCCGACGCCCATGGTTAGGAGCCTGTTGGAAAACGGTATATGAAAACTTCCCCACATCAACGGTAAAACACACCCAACCAAATGGTTTGGGGGCAATGTCCCCAATGGGAACAGCTGGACTTTATTTTCTGCCGCCAGGAACCACTATGAACGGTGAAAAATATGCTCAATTGCTAAAGGACAAGCTTGAGCTCCACTTGCAAGTTCATAACTGGTAAGTTTTTGTTCATGAATTATGGTCCATATTCACGATGCAAGGTTGAGAAGCAATTTTTGGCCCCCAAATTATGCAAATTGTTTAGCCAAGAAACAGAGCGGATTTGAATCCCATGCAAAATTTGTTGAATCTAATGAAAACAAAAGTTTTTGAAAAGCGCTCCCCTCGACTTTTGGAGCACTTCAAACTACCATAAAAGGTTTAGAAGAAAAAGATGTCTGGATTGTTGCTACAAACTCGCTGACAGTGTACCACCCACTCCATCCAAGCCCCCCCCAAATTGAAATATGAAACACTATAAATCAGTAGAGTTTTTGTCAAATTTTAGAATGTCAATCCCCCCTGCATAAACGTAAAGCCCCCTATTGAAGACTTTCTGGCGACAATTCTGACACCACGTCTCTTACAAGAAGTGATCGCAAACAATGGCCACACACAAAATATTGACTGTAGCATTTATATTTGCAAATGTGAGTTGAATCTAGAGCTGCCAGATCACTTTAGGTTTTTTCAAGGACGTTTTGTCGTTTTGTTATTATTGAAACTTTACTTCATGCCTATTTTGAATGCTTTTTAGATATAGTGGTGTAGCACATATAGTGGTGACACAACTGTTCTTGAATAGTTTACTTTTTGCTACACAACTATTAAGACGGAACAAATCTACTCGTTATTCTGTTTAATTGTATAGTTTAATCTTGATTCTTCAATGTTCAATGTAAACAATAATTCATATTTCAATAATGAACAATTTCACAACTGTTCAAGAACTTTCAAGGACGCGGAAAATATGCAAGGACGACAAAATCTTTTTTCAAGGATCAAGGGCATAATCAGTTTTGATAGCAAATTCAAGGAAAGTCCTTGGCGCTCAAGGACGTCTGGCAACCTTAGTTGAATCGGTTTATTTTAAATTAAGGGACTAATGATAAACCCCATGAAAAAAATTGTTAAAAATTACTGGTTCAAACAAAATTTTACCGGGCTTTAAAACAGAAAAATGTCTAAAAACGGCAAATGGTCGTGAACTTTTGTCACAGGCTGTAAAGTGACGAAAAACTATTGTAATCATGATAACCTACTTCTTGCTGAAGAATGACTAACAGCACAATTTAAATGGTAGATTAAGTGTTCGTGTATAAGTATCATCTTACATCGGCAGTCAAAAGGGTCGTACGTCTATTTCAGGAATCAGGATGCAAAGAGCAAATCGATTCTCTCTGAATGAACTTAATACAAACAAATTCAAAAGTTTTAAAAAACATTATGCACTTCTTCTGAATGAGAAAATGTCTGTAAACAGCAGTGGTTGTTTTACAACAATTTAATAATATTAATTATACACCATCTGTCAATCAAAGCTTTGCACTCCGCAATGATTTCTTTAACGACCTTCAAAAAACAAAGTGCGGTACTTGGGTATGTTTTCTTTTTTGTCATGTTTTTTAAATCCTGAAATCAGGTAGATTTTGCAAGTGTCATACCCAAAAGTTCTTTGCTTTACAAATGAAGATCGTGTCCAGGCGTGAGATTGAATGCACTTCGTTCAAATATTTCGGTATGGGGACAATTATAGCTTGATGGAGACGCTTGCTGAACAGGATGATGTTGCTCTGTAAAAACAAAGACCAAAAATTGAGAAGATTTTTTTGAAAAAATTGGTCATCAGTTGATGAAGGAAAACTGATGCTTGGATCAATCAAAGCAACATTAACGATTTTTTATTGTTGAAATACTAATACAACGGTATCGTAAAAATTCCTAGAAGCGATGTTTGAGAGATCTCGGTGCGTGAAAACAATAATTGCTTTTATGGCTTTCAATATCTCCTTTTTTGCCATGGATGGAATTTTGTGCCTTGTAACACCAGAAAACGTAGGATTGCTTGTAATAAAGGTCTCAAGCTGGAAGAGGGTCAAGATATTTTTAGACGTTGTTTTAATTTTTCATTGTATATGCTCGCAAATGTATTGAAGGCGGTGCTGCGTACAAGCTTTATTTCCAAAATTGCATGTTGCTATTAATGGACGATTGGTTCCTAATTGCATATCGCTCGCTGTAAATAAAATAGGGAGTAGACTAGTTCGAAGAAAATATATTTCATAAAGTTCATCATTCACATTTGACGATCGAGTTGAGTGGATCAGCTTAATTTAATCAATGAGATTTGGCTGTTTTGCAACGAACCGCCAAAGAACACAAAATGTCTGACTTGGACCAATGACAGTTTACTACCGCAAATACCAACAGAACAGGTTTCAATATATGCTTGAAATTAAAGAAGAGATGTAAAGGTAATGTGAAACAAATAAAACACCATTTACATCTTTGCACAATCGACAAATACTTTATTTGGTGTCGCCAAGCCATCAAAATTTCTTCACTTTGACAATTTGAACAGTTTTGCGAAAACTATTTCATCCCAACAAACCTTTATATTCTTACGTTCACATAGCCGGTGATTCTCGCTGATCCGTTTCAGGCGGTTTTTGAGGTTGCGGTTAAAACATTCCCATTTCATAGGTTGTATCGCTAATCAACGTTTTTGATTTTAAAATAAGTAAACGTAAATAAGTAAACGTGTTGGAAAAAGTTTTTTTTTCGGGCTACAACGCACAAACGGATCCGTATAGTCACAAACGGATTGGTAAGTCTTTATTGCTAGGATCAGTGCAGGGAAGTAACATTGCGCGTCTTTGTAGCGGCATACAATTCAAAATATTATCTTAATTATATTTTTTTAAATGCTTTGTTGGTGAATACAATTAAAAAAACATCTTTTAATGATTTGTTGATAACTAGCGTATTTGCAGATACTGAATCATTTAGGCAAACGGGGTGCTTGGGCATCGAATGGATAGTCGTTGTTACAAAAGACATGTCCCATCATACCTAATCTGAAAAGTGGACCCTTGAAATTGCGCAGTGAAAGAATTTTAAAACACGATTGAAAAATGACTGCGATAAAAAGCAACTTGAATGCAGCAACATCTTATCAAGCTCAAAGCGTGTAAAATAAATGAATGAGTAAGCTTTATAATATTCACGAGACTGTGGTGTGACTACAGCTTAATAGCAGACCAAAGTTACATATATTCGGAGCGTTATCAGTACTGTACAAGACTTCATCAACCTAAAACAAAACATTTTCATAAAGGAAAGCTTTTACGCTTGGTAAGTACCATCCTACAGCAATAAGGTTCGCATACGTTGCGCTCAACGAAAAACTCACGCGTTGCGGAAAGGCTATACGGATTCACAGTCTCTTCGTGTCGCCACTGATATTGGCACGAACTGCCCTATCGTTTCAGCCGATAAACAAAGTGTTTTTACGATGTGCAAACTAAGAACAGTAAATGGCTTATTGCTCTATGCAAGCACTATATGTTCTGTCATAAACGCAATCATAAATTACTTGAGTAGCACTTCCAAACTTTGAGCAAGCGAATGATGGCTGTCAAGATCAGGTCATATACGGAGTGTTTGCGTTGCAACTGTTTAAGTGTATGAAGTAGAAGAGCTGCTTTGCCTCTTCTTAAAATGAACCGTTTGAAAGTAACCTGTAAAAAAGTACAATTTATTCACGTTGTTGTTGTTTTTCCTTGTATTGCAAAAAACTGTATTGTAATTGTAAAAGAAGCCATTTCTTTTACCAAGCTTTTTACTGTCAAAATATTGCTGAAGTGAGTAGGAATCCTAAGCAAAGCAAAATAAGAAAAAAGCTTCTACAGTATCTATTTCCTCTGGAATCATTAATAAATCCTAATTTATGAAAAATTCCACAGCGTGGTTGAAATTAGCAATCTGCTTAGTTTGGCTTCCATGTTAGAAAAGCAAAGCATAGAGAAGTGGTAGCCTAATTTACCTGCATTTAAAAGCTCATCATAAAACAACTTATGCATTTTTCTGCTGTACAGCACACCAGACATGGGGCAATTACAGCACAAATGTAATCGATTACGATTATGATTACTTGCCACCTGCTCGATTACGATTACGAATAAACAAAATCACAATGTAATCCATTACGATTACGATTACATTGAAAGTAGTCACGATTACAATCGCGATTACATTTGTCTTGAAACATCTTCAAAACGAAAACAAACCCCATTTGTATGGTTTGATGTAAGTATATTTTCAGACAACATGCGATATGAATCAATGCAATAAGCGAAATTACTCATTTGTAAGGATCAAGCATCGGAAAAAAATCACATTAAATTGTTTAAGGAGATGCTCGTGCAGTCAACAAACCAGTGGCGTAACTAGAGGTTTGAGCAAGAGGAGAAACTTAGCTGAAAGAGGCACACTAGCCTCTGTAGTTGACCTACTAGCGAACACACGAAAAGAAAACTTGAGAAATAATGGTGAATCCGGGTGTGGATGGCTGTGCTTGCTATACTAGAACCATATCAACGGAAAATACTCCGAAAAACGCAAAACGACCACAATCTACTGAAAACCAATTAAAAGAATATTAAAACCGAAATATAAGCTAGGTTGGAGCCTGGTTTTTACATTTAGCTGGTCAGGGGAGTCAAATCGCCCCTCTTCCCTCCCGCCAGTTACTCCACTGCAACAAACACTTTCAATTTTAAACAAAAATGATCAATGTTTAAAATCTTTGTTACAGTTGATAAACATCAAAGCATCAAATATTTTATCAGTCAAACAACATCAATCAGGCTTGATCATTCATCCAACAACGCTGAAAATTCGTTTGATAATAATTCCAATCTTGCTCACTATTTCTTCAAACTGCGGCTGCGGGTTATGATCGTCTGCAAGACAAGCCAGCATAGCATTGTCCAGCTTTTAATTTGAAATGAAATGGACAGTGAGACAGTGAAGCTAATATAGCTGCGCATCTGTCTATTGGACCAAAAGTCGATGGTCAACAAAAGCTTACAGGTTTCGTTGAGTTTTTTACTAGTGTCTGGTGGATTGCGGTTGACATGCTGGTTATCAGTGTTGTGGAAAAGTACTTTCGACTTGGATTAAAGTACCTTATTCCTCTGATGAAAAGTTAATTTACTGTATATAAATTACTGCACTAATTATATACACAGCCTACTCCAGCACTTACATTCATAAGTTCACTCTGAATATATAAATAAAACGAACTCCTCTCCTCATAATGTCTCGCTATTCTGTTGTCGAAGTGCCAACCCGTTTTTAAGTAAAGCTCTTTTAGTTGTTGCTATGTCTCACTAAACCAGTGGTTTGCAAACTGTGGCACCCGTACCACTAGTGGTACGCGAAGGCGTTCAAGGTGGTACACCAGTAGGCTTACCTTCTGCTTTTCTTCATAAAAAAACTGTGTTCACAGTTTTTACTTTCACTTTTGCTTACCGGGTTCTGAGAATGAATTCCTGCATTTTTGTGTGCTTGCCTTATTGGTTTTGAAAAATGGCCATTATAATTTCTCACCGCTATTTTGCACATGTCACTTTTGTGGCAAGTCCAGTTTTCTAAACTTTTGATCGTATGATATTTGGTTGGAATGCGTTATCCTGGAAGAAAGTGGTACCTGGTAACAGCACGATCCCCACAAATGGTACGCGATCAGAAAAAGTTTGGGAAACACTGCACTAGACTCACTAAATTACTTCTTACTTCTGGCAACCAACAGCAAAGCGAGATTTCGCTACAAACACTTGTGTTTGCCGCTGGACTACCTGGATTTAACACACACAGACGGGCAAATAGCCTCCTCTGAAACATAACCATAACAAACGATGATAAAGTATGAAACCCAGCTACCACAACCGCGGTTCAGCGCACAGTGATATAGGGTGAAGATTTCCAAGTTAATCGCGAAAGTAATCGTCGATTACGATTAATTTGGCAATGTAATCGTTTACGATTACGATTACATTGCATTTTTGGTCAGTTCAATCGATTACGATTACTCGAAAAACTGTAATCGATTACGATTGACGATTGCGATTACCCCATGTCTGCAACCATAGGCGTAGCCAGGGGTGGCAAAGGGCCCATGCCCCCCCAAAATTTAAAAAAAATATGGTCATTTTGTGCTTTGAGAGGCGTTTTTCTAAGCAAATTAGTGTTATTCGTCTAAAATCAAACATTTTGGACACCCCCAATTTTTGGGCTGGCTACGCCCCTGTCTGCAACACACTTAAAATTCCGTTGCGAGGTCTTTGGATTTGCGCACGAATCAGATTGTCAAGGCACGTAACATAAAAGTATAGATGTTTCCAAGAACCCACAAATCGAAAGCGATTCCCACCTGCAGACAGTAGGCTATACAGTCGCATATGAATGGCGCTCTAGTTCTTTCTCAGGGACAATGAATACTTACTGTGACGATTCTAGTTGTAGTTCGTTAGCTGAAGCGGATCTTACCATGAAGTTGCACCTCTCAATAAGCACAGATTGTTTTTTGTTGGTTAGGATTCTGCCTATCCGCGTAGGTTTGCTTAACTTGAACTTCACGTTGGTGTTAAAATTTCAAAGTACTGTTTTTGTTGACCCATGTATTCACTTCACAGCCAGGCCCAATTTGCACAGTTTTCCATTTCTTCATAAATGGCAATTTTACGATACACGTTTTCAGGCTCAGTTTTTCAAATAGCTCATATAAATTGTTATCAACATTTTTCCGGCACAAGAAAAGCTATATGGAGGTTGTTAAACGTTCCAAACTAATTTCAAAGTTCATACTTGAATAAACCAAGGCATACGTTCTGATTAAAGTACGGTAACATTACCTTTGTCAGTGAAATTTATAGGATCGGGGATATCTAACACGCAGTGCACTATTGATATAAGGATTAATTCATCGATTTAAAAATCAAAATCTGACCGTTTTATTGAAAATTAGATATTCAAAAAGAATTTGCTGCGTAACTGCTTCATTTCAGTCCGACATAAATAGGAATTATTCAACCAAATAGACCCCAAACCATTGGGCAAAGAGTTTGTTGTATTGTGGTATTTTCGATGGCGTGAGTCGGTATTTTCGTGATAAGGCTGTTTAACAGCCCCGTTGTAGTGCCAAACACTATTACGTCTCACACGAATAACTTTTGCGTGAAGGCACGTGCATCACCGCACTCCTTGCAACAAGCAGTCGTAGCGATGTTGATATTTTACCAGCACAGAGCTGCTGCGAACCTGAACTGTTCAACAAAGACTTCATGGCAAGGGCTTCGGTGTATGCAAGGGCCATAAAATGCTGTTTTTCTGAGGATATGTTTTCCGTTAGCATAGTTTAATTTTGTCTGGCGGGTGCGTGTTCTTACGACCAGTGCTGTTGGCATGGCTATTCTAACTCATAAAGTAACATGAAATGGGATACGAGAGCGTATATTTTTTTATACTGTGAGTGCCGGTTACTGGAATAAGAAAGTTAAAAAAAGATCAGTTAAAAACTTCGTTGCAAACTAGTTTTCGAACTCTCGTCTGAAAACATTTTTGTCAAGTGATTGTCGTGTTTCAATTCGTTCTCATTATCTATTGCCCAATGCTCACAGTGATGAGTAAAAAAATTCAAAAATTATGTTGTTGAATAAATGTTGTGTTAGGATTTTTTCCTGCAACTTCCCACGCATTTCATGAAGGGGCGTGCGTGCAGAGGTGGGGAATCCACAGAGTGAGATCGAAAAATTACATTTTATTAAAACGCCGTAACTGCATGGATGCTTCTTCTTGTTGTAAGGCTACTAACACATGCTGCATGGATCTGATGGGAACTTGCCTGAATGGGCATGTAAATATATGTTAAGTTACTGGAGAGAGAAATGAAGCACTGCAATCATTATCTTAAGGCCTACACCCTATCTCTCTTCCCCCCTTTGTGGTCAATTCCTGCTAGCCTGTTGTTGATCTGCAACAAGTGGTCTTCAAAATATCTCTCGATTCTCTCCAGGGCCTGGGGTTCTTAAACTATGGGGGGCGTAAACGGTTCGCTACTTTTTGTTGGGCTATCTGATACTTATTTGCATACATAAATGCAACATCTACTTCCTCAACGCATACCCATTACTATAAAAATTTTGCTTATAAACGTATGCCTCAGGCAGAGCCGGCCTTAAGCCGATGCAGCCGATGCGTCTGCATTGGGCCCCGCGCCGTGGTGGTTTAACCACCAACCACTACCGTGGTTGGACAGTTTATTTTTGCCAGATACTCCTTGCGCACGAGAATTTTGAAAAGGCTTGTAAATCTTATTTTAACAAATAATTATCTCGTTTGAATGAGCGATGAATTTCCTCTAATTATTATCGAACTTTATCAAACGTGGTCAATTCTCATGCTAAACGTTATATTTGCGCTCCACCACGTCCAACTCTTGTTGCTAGTGCCAGATGAGACTGAAGCAGATCTAGAGCTACAGCAAACAAGGTGTCTGGTGATTCAGCTCGCAATGAACAGGTCAAGACGAGTGTCTGAATTTTACTTCATGGAAGATTTTGACACAGACTCGACATTTGATTATTTTTTCAAAATAAATTAATTGTACCACATTGAAACAAACGACGAAAGATGAGAGGTTGGTCCTGTGGAGTCCAAAAATCTCATGCAAACCAGCGCAAACATTTGTGAAGTGTACGCAATTAAATTTGCCTCCTTTGCTTTGTCCACAAAATTATTCGACGTTATTTGTCGACCGTGCAAGTATATTTATCATTTAGCGCCCCACCAAACTTTTATTGTGATTTGCGAAAGTAAATCGGTAGAAAAACCACCACTTCAAAGTCCATGCAGGTTCATAAACGCAAAGGACACAGCAGCCCTGCTGCTGAACTAGGCGAAGCACAAATTGTGAATGTCATCCAGCGAAATAATAGCATTGTAAGCTCAATTCGCTCGTCAGTTCGGTTTGATTGACATAACATTGCACTGGACTCGCCGCCCCATTGCAGAGCTTCCTTTGCAACTTTCGGCTTGATTACGAGTGGTAGCGGTACACTGTCTAATGTCCACCACAGCAGCATGCTATTAGTCGTGAACATGGCCGTGTCTGGGGGCACATGAGCTATGCTCACTCCCCATAAAAGAAACGGTTGTGTATGTAGCCTACATACAGATCAACTCCAATAATTTGCCGTCTTTTTTATATTCATATGGATATTTTGTTAAAATATCTTCATCAAAAAGGTCATAGCGCGGTTGACTGAGCACGATGACATAATAACACCACTGCTCAGTGGGGCCCCACGCCTTGGTCTTGCATTGGACCCCGCAGTTGCTAGGGCCGACCCTGGCCTCAGGTCCACAGAATAAAAAAAATTAAAGACTTACACAATAAAAACAAAAAATACTCTGAAATATTTTTAGTTTAATCTTTCGAAACTTGTTTTTTTGTCAACAAGATTTTTAAAAAATTTCGAATGTCTGTGTTTCTTACATTCCTCAATACTAGAATTTAGTAATACAGCCAAGCAGTTGTCTTACGCATCACAAGACCTCTGTACGCCCCTGAGTTCGAATAAAAATATAAACATGTTTTACAATTGCTGTTTTGCTAGATTTCTTACTTTTGAAATGAATAGCGTTGGATTTGATAACCAAACAAGCTTTTTGCTAGTTTGTAAAAAGATGCTGGTGTCATCAAAAAGTTTCAGAGACAATCTTTTTTTTGCAGATATGCACGAGGCTAGTGTACCGTGTAAGCCTAATCTTTCATCGACAAATCAACAATGTTATGTACATTTTGAGTATTTTTGCTGGATTTAGGTGTGGAACAATGTTCGAAAACTAATGCCCGAAAGTGTACTAAATTTCTTTTTGCCAACATTTTTCCTCGTAATTTGCAAAACTGATCGCTATTTAATTGATAATTTGCAATTCAGTTGCGTGCAATGCGGGATTTGTGGATTGCACGCCCCCTAGTGGTGCACAACGTATTTATCCATTGCGAACAAGCGAATGAAGACGGCCTATGTAATTTCTCTGGATAAAAATGTCGTAATGAGGAACAAACTCGCAGGCATATTTCTTCAAATGCAGCTCGTAACAGGTTACTTGAAATTCTACTACCACTGCTATGTCCAACCCGCGGCCCAGTCAAAGGTTTCGTGCGGCCCAGTTATGGTTTCCGCTGTAGCGAAAGTATCCCAAATACTGACAACCTGTCCTTTTTGATAATCTTAAATTTGACACTTTTGATGCAGGTGGTCCTCAGTGCCACTTTATCACGTCTGCACCCTTGCATTTAGGATTCGAAGGCCTTCATTACATTAATAGTTTGCTAAGATCAAAGTAAGCCATTCAATGTGCGGCCCTCATTAATATGTCATTCAATGTGCGGCCCTGGTTAAGACAGTGACATAATTTTTGGCTGAGTAAGTTATTTGGGTTGGACATGGCTGTACTAACACCTTCGCAACAAGTTTTCCGCACAGATCTGTATCGCCAGGACGATAAAAAATCCTGAGTGGCTTGGAAATACGATGAATTTGACACATGACCCTCATTGGTTGTAACTGTTTGAACTCCTTATAAAGTATGAGGAGTTTACTAGTATAGGTTGTTTCACGTATACTCTTTGCATAATGAAACTGATCGGAAATATTTTGACTGCAATTTTATCTCAGGTGGTTGCCCTAATCTTGACGTTGAAGCTGTGGTTGTCGTTTTGTTTGGGTTCTCAATCTCAACGAACTTCGCAGCATGCAAAAAGACCGTCGTCGCGCTCGCCTCACGAAAGTCCATCAATGAACAAGCAAATCGGTGAGGGAAATACAGTGACATGTATAATTTTTCCAGCAATCGAGGTGGATGGCCTACGCGTAAAGGGGCTATCTATATTCCACAAAAATCTAGCAAAGGTTATTCAGCAAGATGTGCGCCTTGCTTCTTCGCTAGTGTGCTTGCTTCAGATGTGGTTTGTACAGTAAAGCCTTTATGTTCAGTTGTTTGCAGCCCTGAACTTCTTGTGACGCTGCTTCACGGAAGTTGAGATAAAAATAGATGCAACAATAATTTTCTCAGACACCAACAACCAAACGATTCGTTTTAGCTGAGCCTTAATGATGCTCCATGCATGATCAATAAAGGGCGTCCAAGAATTATAAATGATGTCACACTTCTAAGAGACGATTTTTATAATATTTTGTGACAACAGGTGAGGTGGGATAAAAGATGTCACGACGCCACAAAATTGTTCATGTTTTTTCAATCGCAATGGACATCTTAAACTTCAAATATTTTTGAAATCTCGTTTCAGGGATGCACTGGACAACGTTAGTCTTTACCAGATGTCGTCACAAAATTAAGGCATTTACGAAGGCCCAGCAGTAACAATGCGCGCAACATTTGCAGCAGCATGCATCCATGTGACCACGTCCTTTGATTTGGGAATTTTCAAAATTCGAAAGTGCACATCTGAGGGGCGTAACGAGGGGGAAAGGGGGTCACAATTCTCCGGACGTCGAATCAATACGGGGGCGCCAAATCACTACGGGGGGCGCCGAAAAGTCCCAACAATGTCACAAGTACTTTCTTCAATACAATACATTTGCTTCCGAAAGACCTCAAATTCGAACATGGGGGAGCCAAACTTGCTTCTTGCCCCGGGCGCCATGAAACCTCGTTACGCCCATGCACCACTGCACATCTTGCAATAGTTAAAACATCATTTTCAGGATGAATTTCCTCAGTTGATCACAAAAGGTATCACACAATAACATAAACTGATTGTGTGCAGTCGTCGTATTACCTGTGCAAACTTTTGTTTGATTTTTATTGACGTATCTTGACACTAAATCGTGACAGAATAGAATCGAGCAGGAATAAAATAAGGTGTCGTGAAACATGTTTAAACTAGCGGGTTTTTTTGAAAAAAGTCAATAGTAACCAGTTCATTTGCACCGTTTTGGTATGAAATGTCTATGATTAGCGTCTAAATTTCAGTGCCTTGCATATCGTCCTGGAGGTGCAGAGCTCAAAATGCCAAAATTGTGTTCTTCCATGAACATACATACTTGGAAATATTGTAGATATCTGCTTGTCATGGGGGTCATTTAGGAGATCAGGGGGGCCTTGACCCCATAGATTTTCTAAAATTTGATGTTTTTCTGTCAACTTTTTAGTAGAGAAATGTTTTTCTCTTAGTTTTGAGTTGGTAAAATGAAACTTCACCACTGTCCGCCCCCTGGAAAAATCCTTTTGGCCATCCCATGGAAAAAGCCACTATTGGCCCCCTTGGACAGAATCCTTGCGGCGCCCATGCTGCTTGTTAAATTCAAGCACATAACTCTACATCACGGTACTATATATGCATTGGTTTCATTTGTTAGTTCGATAACAATGCTTGCAAAATGATTTTTGCCTGAACATCACATGAACGATGAAAATAGCAGTTTCCTCATTCCCGCGAACAACACACAACAACTTGCACATAAAATAAAAGACTGAATTCGCTTTTAATAAGTGCTTTGTCAGCCTACAGTAGGGGTGGCCAAAATTTTTGACCCGAGGGCCGAATTCGCAACTGCCTGGCCACTGGACGACCGGATACAGTGCGATTTACGTGACAGGCAGCAGCCAATGCTGTTGCACTGCTAACCACTGTCGGAAACGTGGCGTTTGAAAAAAATGTGCAAAATATGTGGCAGGCCCGATTAAACTGGTCAGCGGGCTGGATGCGGCCCGCGTGCCGCAGTTGGCCACCCCTGGCCTACAGTGTTCATCGCAATGTGCGCTGGGACGCTGTAGCACCGGCAAATAGCTAAAATCTTCTTCGTCTTTTTGTGTGACAGATCATTGCAATGGGATTTTTAAGCATAATATGTTTCATGTTGCTTCACATCGAAACACATCAGGATACAAAAAAGAGTTAAACAAATAAAGAAAGCCCAAGATACAACAGCGTTTTTTCTTTGAATTCGCTCCATGTCCGATAAAAATAAAAGTTTCTTCACCACTTTTTACATCGATATTACGGGTTGGCGTTTACACTAAACAAAACCACAAGGCTTTCTAGCACCAGAGCTGCAGATTACCCAGATTTATGGTTACCCGAAAACATTTGACATGTTTGGCTGAGGAGATGGACAATGACCACAATAACAGCAATGTAAACTTATCAAAAAATTGCTATGAAAAAATAAAAAAATAAAAAAGCTGAACAGACATTTTATCTTAGGCGCATTGGTATGTTTGAAAGCACGATGCTTAACTTCAAGCACCGTTGGTTTTTTGAAATTCAAAGTTTGCGTGCTGCTCTTCATAGTTTTTGAAAATATCGCAAGAATCTTATTGCCGGCAGTTTATATGTAGGTTTTTAAAACGGTTTGTAAAACTACTGGAAGAAAGTGATTGGCCATCAGCTAACTGTGACTCATTTCCAGTTGTCTACAAAAGTTTGTATTTACAGGAGTTAACCGAAAAATTAACAAATTTATCGGCTGCTTCGTGATACTGCTCAGCTCAAGAGCCTGGGCCTACATTTGTGCCATTTCAAAATCGAAAAGTATGCTCTCAGAAGATATTCTCAGGCACATCCACATAAAGTCTTACCAGTTTTCGTTACTGTCATACATTTTAGATTTAATCGAGTTTGGTGAAGTGCGAAAACGAATCGGCGTTGGATGAAAATGAAGTCGCGCTATTTTCTGTCCATAAACGCCGTCAGGATATTTCCGTAAAATTTCTGCCCCTCCACCTCCTTTTGCCACACTATGTCACATTGTACGAATCCCCAATATAAGCTCACAGTTCGTTACTGCCCTGAATGAAACGAAATGCTCTGGCAAGTTATAGATTTATTAATTTGGTTCTATCGTGTTTGAGTTATCAAATGGCTGCAAATAATGTTGAAAAGTGTTTTGCAAGATGCAAAAAAATGCATTTTTGTAATTTCTTATGAGCGTACACGATGATTGCGTTGGTTCAACTTGCAAGGTGCTTCTGTCTCAATGTGAGATGTTATGCATATCATAATTTTGGCTTGCTAACATGAAGCACGATCTTGAGAAAACATTTCGATGATTGAAAGCATGGACACAATTAGGTGGGGGACCGGGGGACGCGTCCCCCTACTTTTTCAGGCAGTGAGAATATAATATGCCATTTCCCACACATATTTCTCTTTAGGTTTCGTAACATATTGGTTTCACGCCAAGCTGTCCCCCCACATTTTACAACAAAATTGCGCCCATGGTTGAAACTAACACGGTAAGGAGTTACTTTTTCAATGATTTTTTATAAGAACAAATAAAATAATTTTTTTAACTTAACGTTTAGTCAAATCTCATAATTTAAGTTAGCAAATTATGCCTATTCAACAAGCGTACGTAATTACCTGAATGAGCGGCATGTTTGTCGTATCCTCAGCTGAAATCGCAGATAAATTGAAAGTGATTTTGAAGGAAGCAGTGTGGTTGCGTTCTGAGAGATTTGTTCTAATCTACCGTTGATTTGTCAACAGGGTATGGAATAGATGACAATTTCGGCGAGGAAAATGGTTTCCATGTGGTTAAACATTACCCTTGGCAAACAATGAGCGCTCAAAATGTTTTGTTCGCGGACAGCCATGCTCCAAGCATGCACTCATCGCTGTTAGGATATAGCCGTGGGCAGAAGGACATCGATGCAGTTGGGAGCAATCGGCCATGCAGAGCGAGCTCACCAGAAACTGATTTTGTTGAACATGCAAAAATATCTCGAAGCAACAGGAAAAAACAGAATATTTTGCAAGACTGGTTTGAGTTAAATCAGTTCAAGGGTAGGTGGGGCAATCGCTGCACGTTAATGCTTGAAGTGGAGAATACCTGCAGCCCTCAGCGATTTGAAGATGCAGCCTTTGCGCGACGCCCACCGGTGGCAGTGTGCAGTGATTCGCTCGACCAACCAGAGACTTCCAGGAGCGCTGCCAGTGCATACAATTTGTCACACGGTTTGAAACTTGAATCAGTCGCAACAAACCCGTCAACCGGTAGCGAACTAGATGATCCACAGCGTGTGAGCAAACAGCCCTTGGATGATGTAGAAACGTCGGAAAGTTTGAACGGATCGGCTACGTTGGAAAATGACAATGATTAAAATGTTGTTGTCGTCTAACAATATTATAACACTCGGTGACCATCAGAAAAGAGTTCACAGTACGAGTCGTATGGTTTGCAGAGAAAGTGAAACTGATGACACGCGAACCAGGCTAATGCTCTTCATTTGTTTTGAAAAATACATCCCTAGTGAATCGTTGAAGCAGTGGTGTGTTTAAGGGGAGGCGAGCGAGGCACTTGCCTCGGACCCCCCCTTTGAGGTGTTACGCGCACAAATTTTCCTTCTTTTTGGTGAAAAACGCATTATTCACTCACATAATGTGCTACAAAACGGATCATAAGCAAGTACTTTGCTTTCAAAGGTCCCCCTGCAGAAATTGTAATGTACAGGTACTTTGCTTTCAAAGGGGCTCCCCACAGCAACTGAAATATGTATGTACTCGGCTGTTAAACTTCATCGAAGGGTGCCCTAAAAGAAACTGTAGTGTGTAAGTACCTTGATTTTAACAGGGCCCCCAACAGCAACTGTGATGTAAAAATCCTTGCTTTCAAAGAGGCCCCCAACAGCAATTTTAATGAGTACATACTATGCTTTCAAAGGGCCCCCAAACAGCAATTGTAATGTGTAAGTAGGCCTACTTTGCTTTCGAAGCGGCCCCAAACAGCAACTGTAATGTGTAAATACTATGCTTTCAAAGGGGCCCTCAACAGCAACATAAAATTCCCTGCTTTAAAAGAGGCTGCCAACAGCAATTGTAATGTGTAAGTACTATGTTTTCAAAGGGGCCCAAACAGCAACTTTAATGTGTAAGTACTATACTTACAAAGGGGCTCCACCACCATCTCCAATGCGCAAATCAAGAAAAGCTTCAAACCAACCTCTATAGGCCTACCTAAAAAATTGTGGGTTAAAATTTCTTCCAAAATGTTCTGAAAAGACCCTATCAAATAAGAGCAAATAGTTATACCAAATAATAACTTTTTATACCATATGATAATTTTTTATACCAAATGATGATTTTTAGAGATTGGAGTGTTTGGTTATTAAGAATTTTTTGAAAATGCCACAGTTTAACAGGAAATATCCAAGTGGAGCAGAAAAAAACAAGGAAAAAGTAAGAAAGCATAAAGGTTGATGAAGAATGTAAAGGTCTCCGGGACAGATTTGTTGTTGTAGCAAGTGGTACTGGTGAGCCTACAGAGGAGAGTGCAGGTTCAAGCAACCAAGTTGTTAACAGTAGCTATGTCTGTCTAGTGCATAATTAGATGTGCCATACACAAAACTCAAGTTTTGTAAAAATGAGGTTGATAAATACATGCTTTAGAACATCCATATTCTTATCAAAGGATTTCTTTTTTATGTCTCTGAAATGAAAAGGTTAGACAAATTTCTAATTTCTTGTGATGTTGTACCTCAGTAAACATTTGCCTCAGAAATAAAGACAACATGCAATTGTTATAGCAGTGACAATACTACATCTTTTAATATATAGGACATTTTCTTCTTAGTTTACAAAGTAATTTTGTATTATTGCTGTTGTGCTGCAAAGACTGCTAAATAGCAAGGCTACATTCATGCTTCTTATCAATCAGCAGAAATGGTATTTTTTGAGTATTATAAGTACTCATTTTTTCTACAGATATTTCAGGTGTGTTAGGTGGTTTGAATTTAGCTCATGGTTGAAGTCACAGGTTATTTGAAGCTTGACTAGTAAGTGTTTGGTTTGAGATAGACTTGCTGGGTGATGTTAAAGTGTTTTTTGGCCAGCTCTAAGCCAGTATAACTTCAACCGTTTTTTCTTAGCACAGATTTAATCAATTGTGTAGGCTACTTGCTAGGAGTGTTTGCGATAAGGTATATGATGAATTATTTCCTACTTTTGCACATTTTTCAAAACAACTAGTGTCAATGCAAGATGAGGGCGGCCTTGATTCATCCAGCCTCAAAGCTTTCCAAAACAAGCCTCAGGTTGGATGTTTTTGTATGCTATGTTCTTGTAGTTAAAAGGATAATATTTAAAACAAATTTATTGTTTTGAATCTTCCTGTTTGTTGTTTATGGTTTCATTTATTCCCATGAACGTGATTAAATTCAGGATACCAAATACCAAGCATATTATCAAAGGGGGAAAGTGTGAAACTTTCAAAGGGGTAAACGTTGTGGCGATTGATGGCGAATGCAGGGAAATGAGGCGTGAAAATAAAAAAGTGGAGGCGATGCCAACTTGCTATTGCCCAACTTTTGTGTTGCCAGCCTTGTCTTCCCATTTTTCAGTGTTATCAAAATTTCGTATGTATCATGAATACCCTTTTGCATTTTCTCCTGCTATGTCAGTCATGCCGTCGTCTCAGAAACGTATCCTTCGGTGGCCGTATCTTAGGCTTGATCAAAGTGCATATCACGGTTCGCTGAGTATGATGACGTCATCAGAGGGGCCCCTTTTTAGTCTTGCCTCGGGCCCCCCCAACCTTAAACCCACCACTGCGTTGAAGAATATGCATATTTAAACAGTTTACAGTAAAAGCTTGTCTTTTAGACCAGAACTTGTCTTAGAATACCTATCACCTCATTATTGTTTTCTCGCCTAACACGCCAGTTTTTTTAAGTCGCTACTTTGACTTTCAACGTCTGTATCATTCCGTTTATTTTCTTTGCCATGATCTTCCAACCCGGATTGAGCTTTATTTAAAGATAAACTTAAGGTCGTCATTACACACAATTAACGTACATCAGTGGCCAAAAACCTACAACGAAGAGGCACGATGAGGGAGCGAAAACGTTTGCACGAAACTTGCGCTCTCCGTTTGTAAACATGTGTGTCGAAATCAGTGGCGTACGCAGAAAATTTCCGAGGGGGGACCAAGTTTCGTCACAATCGTGTGACGTCACAAATCAACTTTAGGGGAAGTACCGAAGGCACGACCATTCCAAGGGGTCCGGGGGCAT
>JGI24159J19872_10001893_pt1 | contig 24044 bp, 13 predicted proteins | sample Ectturendosymbi4_FD_19872 | JGI IMG/M metagenome (IMG submission 19872)
TTTGACAAGTGTTGAGAAACAACAGTTGGAGATCAAATAAGCATAATGAAAAGAAAAACAAAAAACGAATGAACGCAGAACATGGTGAAGAAAATGTGCAGGTGAAAGCGCATGCCTCTGTACATAGATGCGTGGATTGAATTTAAGTGAAGGAATTTGGTGTGGTTAGAGTATTTTTAACAATACAAAGAAATTAAAAAATAGTAATAAAAAGAGTACAAAAGTTACAAAAACTAATTAATGAGGTACAGAAGAAAACAAAGCAAAACAGAAAAAAGCAAAAAGTGTAAAAAAACAAAAAGTGTGCTTCATGCCGAAAAGCATAGAATGTGCACACAGAAAATATGAAAAAGTAGATACACACAAAAAATAAAACAGAGTTACAGAAAAAAGTAGATATACACAAAAAAGTAGATACACACAAAAAACAGAACAGAGTTACAGAATACTAGAATACACATTATTTTGTTCTGGACAAATGAAATTGGGCTGTTGTAATTTGCTTGTCTGTTGTAATTTGCTTGTCTGTTGTAATTTGCTCAAATATATATAATATATGCCAGTCTGGATGACAGTCTTCCAATATGACCACCTATTTCTAATTGTACCCAAGTTTGAATGAAGCTGTTTCAATGACCCAAATATGATTAAGGCTGTTGGAATTTGCCCAAATGTTTCTAAATGTATGCAAATTTGAATAAAGTGGTTGTATATTATTCAAATTGGAATGAAGCTGTTTGAACTTCCCTAAAATTGTAAAAGCTGTTTGAAATCTCCCAAAAATGAATAAAGCTGTTTGAAGTTACCCAAAATTGAATAAAGATGTTCCACTTGGCCCAAATTTGCATGGAGCTATTGTTGTTTGGCCAGAGGTGATTTAGTCTGTTGGAATTTATCCAAATTTTTCAAATTTATGGAAACATTTTTAACTTTACCCAAATTTGAATGGGAGTTTCAATTTGCTCAAATTTCATTAAGGTTATTAAAACATACCTAAATGATTTTGATTTTATCCAAATTTGAATAAAACTCTTGTAATTCAGCCAGACATGTCTGAACGTACTAAAATTTTAATGGAGCTTTTCTATATAGCCTGTCATGGAACAAGGCTGTTTGAAGTTTTCCACAACTGAATGAAGCTGTTGCAAATTGGCAAAACTTGATTTGACTGATGGACTTCACCCAAGTGTTTCCAATTTATCTAAATGTTTTTGTTTTCGCCCAAGTTTGATTGAAGTTTTTCTCATTCGCCTAGATTTAATTGAGGCTGTTGGGCATTACCCAAATGCTCCCTATTTTACTCAAATGTTTCTAATTTTTCCCTAAACGTTATTAAAGCTTTTTAGTTGACCCAAATCTGATGAAGGCTGCTGGAATTACCACATGAGATTCCCATTACATTATTATAATATTAATATGGAATACAATCCCATAGGATTTAATACAATCCCATCCCATGGGATTCCCATTACATTATTATAATATTAATATGGAATACAATACAATTAAAATTATTAAATTTATGAAAGTTTAGGTGTAGTATCTATTAAATAGGACTACATGTACAAAGAGACATGCAAAACGACAAAATTTATCGACTTTACAATTCAGAAGTATAGTCTAAGTATGACAATTCAGTAACATTCTGACAGTCTCATTCTATTTCTGAGTCTCATTGGAAATACAAATGTGCGCTGTCCCATCCTATCCCACGGGACGTTTCCCATGGGATTCCCATAGGAATGACATTCCCATGGACAAGCCTGGGAATCAGTGGACTGCACTCTGCTTTCATCTTTTTGCGATGATTCAAACGTGCACATATCCATATTCAAGTAAGTACTCTCCACGATGGGTGTAAGCAAGGAATCGATCAGCAAATTTTTAATAGGAAATCGATTTCACGTAAAATTAAGCATCCTCAGTCCTGAAAATTGCAAGCAAAGCTTACGGGTGAAAAGTTGAAAGGCTGAAGTAACAGCAGAGAAAAAAACAAACTCAAGACTCTCAAGACTACAATCAAAATCTCGTAACACAATACAATAATGGACTGTATTGACTATTCTTCCGAAATGTAGCGTGTTGAAGGATAACTCAAAATCGTTTTTTACAACGAGTTTGACAAACCTCAAATTCATGCGAAACCAAAGTGACAATAAAACATACACGGACACAAAGTTTTTGCTTGCGTCATTACTGTTAAGATAAATTAATACCAACCAAAATCAACTTCATGATAACCCTAGTTGTGTGGTCTTATGCATGGCAAACCCTGGTTTATTATTGTTGATGGCAAAGGCAAACAATTTCCGTAGGCAATCAGTTCAGCTTCATGCATGGTGACTCATAGGGACGAAAACATTTTTCAACCATGCTGGTGCCACACACAAAAATAGAAATCTTTCTTTTATTTGAAGCTTAATTTTGTTTTAACGCAACTTTCTGGCCACGTGCCTCTTGATTCTGACCCAGAATATTTCGAATTCTATTGCTGTTGTGTTTTCGATATCCCTTTTAGTCACGTGGACAGCGGCATCAGTGGCGCAGCCAGAATGAGGCCGAAGAGACCATGCTCCCCGCTGAAACAAACTTGCTAAGATTTTTACTGGTGCTTTGTATCAATTTTCAACTGTTAGAAAGACGTCAGTGACTGACGAAGTCACTGGCTGGGCCCTCCCGAACAAAATTCTTGGCTGCGCTATTGAGTGGCGTAACTAAAGGTTTGAGCCAGGGCAGAAAAACGCAGAAAACCACAACCTATTGAAAACCAAAAGAATACCAGGTATCAAAATGGCAGCTAAGGGGGACTAGTTTTTACATTTAGCTTGTCAGGAGGGCGGCTCGCACCATTACTCCCCGTCAGTTACGCCACTGCACGTGGATATCACATTCGGTCGCACTGACAGACACTCGCCATGCACTGACAGATCGGCCATGAATGAACGGGAGCTGTGACGTAGACAGGCCAGTTTGACAGAATGGCAAAGCAGTTTGCGGTTTGCACGTGCCGGATGTGGGTAAAATAGCGTAACTGGATGTATGGCATACACCTACGTGGCTGCGTTGCTTTAGCTTAACGCATTGTGCAAGTTCGAGTTAACTCTGCAGGACAGTTCCGCTTTTGACGCGACTGGAAAGAACAGAGTAAAACTTGTGAGTCGTGCGAAGTGCCATAATGACTGCTTTCCTTCTCGGAAATCGAAAAATCAGTTAAACTTTGCTGACGAATACACAGTTGTTTTTCACCGGAACCTGGTTTCATAGAAATTTGAACCTTTTTCATTGGTATTGCAAAAATGTGCTGGAAAATAGCAATTTATCCGAACTGCTGGAGGAAAGCTTACAATTAGCTCAAGAGTAGAGCTGTTTGGCTGCTTCCGAGAGAGCAAATATTCAACGGAATAATCACCTTATCTAACAGTTTAGCGTGGAGTTTTATACTAATTTCTAATTTGATTGAAAATTCTAAGAGACAAAGTGAGTACCGAGGGTCGCTTCGGTTTGTAGGCCAACTGCTTCAACGCCGCATTTAAGGCAATTATNCCTATCGTTGGGATCAAAGCNCAGCGTCACGCCACTTATGGCTACTAACTTGTTGTACTGAGATCATGGGCGTAACGAGGTTATATGCCGGAGACAAGAAGCAAGTTTCGCGCCCCCATGTGCTAACCTGAGGTCTTTCGGAATCAAATGTACTGTATTGAAGAAAGTATATGTGACATTGTTGGGACCTTTCGGCGCTTCCCGCAGTAATTCGCGCCCTCATAGTGATGCAGTGTCCGGGAAAGTTTGCCCCCTTCGCCCCCCTCGTTACGCCCCTGATTGAGATATATTGGAAAAGTTGAAGGTCGTACTCTTTCATAGCCGTAGGAGGTAGAAAGAAAGGAAATGAAATTGCCCTCCCGCAATAAAGTTTTGAAAATCCGATAAAATTGGAAAAATTTGTGGAAACCTCTTTGAAATTTCGTAAACGTTCACAAAAATATTCTCCCAATTTGCAGCTTCAAGTGAAGCGTTTTACATTAACATACAACAAAAAATTTGTTGGGCAATTAGGTAAAGATGTTGAAGATCGCTTTTAGTTGATTTTACCTTCATTTGAAAATATTAAAAGATAGCGGCTACAGATGTTTCAGTAGCACCTCGCTTTTTACCTGAAAATTTTCGTGCAACCACAGCAAAAAGAAGTGTTTTTTGCCAGCACAAACGTTTTCGTTTCCATATCCAGTTACATACTCTTGACCGACAAATTTACGCATTCTGTTGCTCGTACCGGCTCTTTTTGAGGTATAAGGAGTACGTTTTCCACTTTGCCCGTTTTACAATGTGAAAACATGATATAGCAGACCGTACTCGACTCATTCGTGCCATTATCTGCCCTCTAAAAAACATTACTTAATTGTTTATTAATATAGAGGAGTGACTCTAAACCTTTTTGTGGGCCACGGATCATCTTTTTAAAAAAATATCCGATGGACCACTTCGCTCTGCTGTCACTGCATGAATAACTTGTCGAAACTGTAATACGTAAGGTTACAATTTTCAGGAACTTTTCATGAAGGAATTATGGAACTCTCTATGAACCACTAGAAATTCCACGTGGACCACCGGTTGTCCACCTGGACCACGTTGAGAATCACTGATATAGAGTAAGTGTAACGAGTAAATTGTTTCAAAGCGATAGGCAGAAATGCTTTGCCCTTTCAATTTGACAGTCTACCGCGGTGTCGTTTAAACCTATTTACTCTGCACTCTGCAGTACTGACAAGAGAGGAGTGAGTGAGAATGAAATATTGAGATGTTTGTCCATTCCTTTAAATAAAGATTTGAAAATACAGCGTTTTGGGATGATATTTTGGTGTAAAATTGAATCAGCATGTTTTTATATGCTTGCATCGCAAAAGTTAATTTCTAATACTGACAGCAATTTCCACTTCATAGTTATTGTGTTGCGTGTTCCTTTAGAAAAACAGTGTGAAGTTCAACTTACAAAACCTTCATGAGTTGAACCGTTTATGAAAACAAATTTTTCTGACGACAGGTTTTCCCAAAGCAATAAAATCATCTGTTCAAGCTCATGATCCACTTTTGCAAACTGTGATCGGATCCACTTTTGCAAACCACCATACTGCACACAAGACGGGTTCAACGCGCTCTGTCAAAATCTTCCAAAAATAATGCAATAATTTGATTTCCTTACATGGCACGCTTGCTTCTACTAAAACAGTGTTATGCTTTGCACGAAACAATTATTTATCTTTGTGAACGTTACCAATGCATCTCAATCAAAGATCATTGAGAATAAATCAAAACATTTAGATTTTGGTCCACGAAGATAATACGTGAGGAAAGAAAATTCTAGAAATATGGTATCAGAAAAAAATTCAAAGAACATCGATTATCTACTGTCTAATTGAAAAGTTATAAGCTGCTTATGGTGTAAGTTTATCGTAAAGTTTATGGCGTGTGCTATACATTTTTGTTATGTTGAATTCACGTTGCATACAGACGTGTGAAGTAAATGTCGCTTCAAAGTGTATGCAGGTGCTCCGAAGGAGATAAACAGGGCGGCAGATGTGAAAAATTCAGAGTGGAAATTGAAGACATTTGTCTGGTCATAATCTGGGTTTTAACTTTTTTACGCATTTTTTCGATTTTATGCAACACTCAAAACTCAAGGCTCTGCCACTCAAGCGTTTAATACAGAAGTGTATGCATGAATTCTGCTTTAGTTCAGTGGTGCAATGTTCGTCCAACAGCAACCATAAGGTTTTTCTGTAATGTTTGATCTGTTTCAAACCACTGTCGTCAAGTGACTTGCGGTACAACCACAGCTTCTTGGAAAAGGAGGTTAATCTCAACAAAACACGCACAATTCAGACTTCTTCCGTCATTTGACCTCACTCAAATTATACATTCACCACTGCATGGAGACTGGGAATAAAGTTATTTTAACATACTGGGTTACAAATTTGATCTAAAATGCAATATCCAAAGCTTCTCTGAGATTTTCAAACGAACGAAACGCTTTACGAAATGAATTTGAAGTCCAGATTGACGAAATGTTAAATATACGTTTGACTTTTGTAAGAAAGTGAATTCATCGCCCATTGCACCATTTTTAAATAACGGGAGGTCAGTGCCTCCGTTCCGAAGACCTCAAGCAGGCACATCACAAATGGATTTTTGCAAATGCCATCAAAACTCTTTTTCGAGGAAATAGTGAAAAGGTTATTATCACTTAATAGGGACGTTCGACGCGCTCACTCATTTTTCTTATGCGGAGAGCGCTTGTCGCACGCATTCACCTGTATTTTAGCCCGCGCTGCACAATGTTTCCGTTTTACTGTATTACAGAAAACATGAGATAAACTTTTTGCCTAGAAGGCAAGCGAAAAAAGTGTACATGCAGTGTTACATAAAAACTCAAGTACTCTTCACGACGGCCTGAGCACGCCATGTCGTCATCTGTTGCAATCTGCAGGCTCGTTTCCTTTTTGCTAAAATTGTTCGAGAAAATACGCGAATGGCGTCTGAACGTCCGAGGTTGCTTTTAATGAAAAACGAAGCAAGCAGCGACACCAGCTGCACAAGCAAAAGCAGCGACGAGGTTCATTGAAAACAATTTCGCTGCTTTGAATCGATACGCTCTCCAACCAACAGTTTCGATTGATTCATAGAATCTTTCTATTAAGTTAACTCAAGATATAGAAAATTATTTACGTCAGTGACGCATGTTTTCATGATATTTTGCAACACCGTCCTGCGGCGGTAAGCACAAGCTGCGCATCGGATAATGCGATGCTTGTTGCTCAAGTATATTGCTAATCTTGGATAAGGCTTTGCGGCATACGGTGTAGGCGAGTTAAGCAGAAATGCCCACCGCGCAAGACGAGACCAAGTAGTTTTAATCAATTAGTTTAAGCAATATTATTTTCTTCAAATAATGAAGGAAACGAAAAGGTTTTAAATGTGTGATGCAGTCCCCTTCAATAGCATTCCATTGCTAAAGTGTTTGGGTTTCATACGGAGGTCAATTTCGTCTAATATCTACTAAAACTACCTTCCATAAATAACTCCTCAGGTCCGTTTTTGCCGCAAGAGGTTCGGTCAGGAGATAATTTTAAATGGCAAGGTTCACTTTCAAGTAAAACTGTGGTGGCATTTAGATTACAAGCTTTTCGAAAGGGCGCAAACATCCTGCTGTTTCAAAACTTGCTGTCATTCGTGTAGCGGAAGTGCTCGCATTTTGTTCGCGCTTGCTAACATACCGAAGTGCGCCAAGGAAGCTGGCCTCGCACCTATTGATTCCTGTACAGAGGTCAGCAAGTGCTGCTGCTGTCTGGCGGAGCTGAAGCAAAACAACACTTTGACGGTTTCGTGAGAAAATTTTAAGACATCTCAAACCAGTTGACAATTTCGCTTGTGCAATCTGTGACCTATTTCCCGTTGTTGTACCCACGAAGAAAGGAAGTTTTTGAAGTAAATGACTCACGACTGCAGTTGCCTTTATTAGTAAATGACTGACGACTGCAGTTACCTATATGATTATTTTAATGTTCTTGGTCATTTACTTTGCGCGAATTCCCGAGTGCTCGTGCGATTGGAAATATTTCGAGCTGATTTTGATTCAATCTACTGATGTTTGCGAGCAAGCATGCAATAAACCAGTACTTTCCAAATTTTCTGAGCCAAGGAACACTATTTATATCACTCTCGTAATGTATGGAAGATTCAAGCTGGCGATAGTTGATAATTACTTCCACCACACCGAATTTCTTGGGGAACACCTGACGATCTTCCGCAAAACATTGATGTTCCGGTTGACAATCACCGCGGCAAGCGGCCCAAAAATTAGAAAATATGGAGCTGTCTGAATGATTAGAAAATCTACATCGAGCAGTGACAAAAGTTTTGAAACGGTTGCGTGTGCTGAGATCAGCGGTTTTTGTTTTGCGTACGACACCAAAAAATCAATAACAATGACGTTTCGCGTCGTCTGCGGTGATTCTGACGCTATTACCTAAAGAAGAGACAAGCCACGCTTGTGTTTTACTTTGACTGCTATTCCTTCTACAAACGTTTTCATATTCAGTAATCAGATGTGATACATCTCTCGTAAATGTGCCAGGCTTATCTCATTTCGAATGCACACGCTGCAACATCAAGGAGTTAAAAAAATAGGGTAGAGTTGAATTTATAGGCGCAAACATTACACACTTTCTTGTAATTTCAAATTAAAGCGCTGGGACACCGAAAAAAATGTTAAGCAGGTTGCCTCGTCGAACACCCCTCGAAGTATTTATAATTTTTATCACGGTTTTGAGTTGATTAAAGCCGTGATAAGGTTACAATTTTGAAAGGGGTTACACTCTGTTGGATGATAAACACAGTTGCGCAGGAATGCTGGGTCGTAACTGGTATCTATCGTGATTTGCCCAGTTCCGCAAGTAGCTGAGCATGACAGAGAAAGTGTAAACCCAACTGAAATGATATTCTGCCCTTAACACTTTCACTTCCAAGCAGACAATTTTTTTTCTCTGCAGCGGCTTGTGTTGCAGTGAAACTGCCATTTTTCAATCTTCCGTGAAGGCCCGCCAGTTGAGAGATCGCGTGAAATGTGGTGGAGAAACCTTCAGGGCGATATGAGAAATGAATGAAACCTGCTATTCGGCGTCACAACATCTAGCAGTTGTAGATGTGATAAAGCAGCGCTAGTTTTCTTGCACTAAGCAGGATCATAGTTCCGAGTTGCGTCAGAGATTGCATGCAAATATAACTTAGGTTATTCTTCAGCTTGAAAGAGTCAAGCGTCTGCTTGGTTTAGTTGCCTCCTTCACTATGGCTTTTACATTGGTGGATTTGCTTCGCCGATTTATGAGCATTTACAAGAATTACGAAGTTAACATGTTTGTTACAAATAAAACTTTTGCAGCAAGGTTCGATTCTATTGCAGGAAAATTGGGATGCGACTTATGTACAAGCAATGATAGGATGATTTAAGTTGTGAAAAATAAGGCGATTGCAAAATAATTCGGTTCAACTTTTTGTATAGTTGGGTATATCACCTACACTAGTCTTCGTAACTGATGATGCATTGTAGAAAGGCAAATAGATACGTCTCGATTTAGTAGAAAGAATTTTCATATGATGCGAGGTATGGAGTAGTTTCACCAAATAAAATATATTTATGGCTGTGGACGCCACAAACTTTAGTGTCTCCTTGGTTGGGAATCACTGCTGTGATAGCATTGCTTTCTTAAAATTATGAATTCACGACATGATGCATTGTATACACTAAGGAATGCAAACCTGTATATTCATCTACTGGTACAGTAATTCATCATTGTGTCATGTGTAACCGAAAATTAACGTGTGATGAAAGGAAACACATGTTACAAATGAATTACGAAATCAGAGGCAAAGAGCAGCAATTCTTTCTAGTAGCCGCTATTGAAATAAAATTCATATCCCTTTGGTGTCGGAAAATAAAATTGTTAAGTTTGCAGAAAAACGGATTGTCAATGATAATGTTGTTGCTGTGAATCGATTTCGAAATTTTGAGATAAAGGTGCATCAATCACATTAACGTCTGCAGGGGGACTTTTTGAGGACGCCCACAGTCAGTAATATTTCTTATGGCAAGTAAGCTTTAAACAGAGCCCGCTTTTCAGGTTGCTGACGGTAAATAAAATGTCGACGTTTTTCCCCCTAGAAAAATTTCTGCGGCCACTCATGGTCAGTACTATTTCCTGTGGCAAGTAAGCTTTAAACAGAGCTCACTTCATTTTGTATTTGAAGAGGTTCCACAGTCTATCAAATTGATCAGCGGCAATTTGTTGAAAGTTTGAAAAACAACCCTTACGATCGTGACGTAGCTACCAGAGCCGTGGCAAGAGCCCACAGATCTCCAGTTGGGGACCTTGTGTTTTTGGAGACCCACCGCTGTGCGATTTTGTGAATTACTGTGTCATAAAAATTATAAATGTAAGTAAAACAAATTTTGGAACTCGGTACTCAAGCGACGGCACTGCACAATTCGCACATACTGGTAATAATTGGCACGTTAAGAGGCTTGTCACTGCTCGCCGCTCTGTTCATGATACATTATATTAATGATATTGAAAGTGCAGTAGCCCTATCACTGAAAGGACAAGGAAGAGCTTAGTTCGAATACCAGAATGAAACATTTGTGGAAGTTCAAGAGTGGGACTTCGAAAAGAAAAGAGTGTAAGATTGGCAGATTACGAGAGGAAAATTTCTGTCGTGCATTCACAAAGTTACTGAATATTTCCATGCAGGCCTGTACAAAGCACGAGCTCAGAATGAGTGAAAAACAACGTCACTTCTGAAGAAAGTAGCAACGTTACAGAAGACTTTATTACTAAACGTTCGAAAGAAAATTGTTGTGATATGTGCTTTGAAATCAAATTCTTTTCTAATTTATTGTATTAGGGAATAGATAGAAGCGTACATTAGGCAGTAGATTTACTCCTTTCTGGTTTTGCGATCCCGCGCTCTGCGGATATTTATGCACCATGTTGATGTTGTACATCAAATTTCACTACAATTTCGCTCATCAGTGTGTAGTCATTGTTAACAAGCGTCAGTATTATTTACAATAACAAGGGTAGCTGAAACGACGCGGCCAAGACTAATGAAAATGTTGTTATGACACGGTCAAACTAATGAAAATGTGCGAAGCCAACGTGGTTCTTTAGTCATAGCGGGGCTCCTCAGGTTTGGACTTGCCGTAACACTTTTCATTTATTCACCAGTCTGTGGATGTAAAATGGTTAAACCCTGTGATTATCAGTTCACGAAATTGACTACTGGTAACCCAACTATATGCGATTTTGACAGGGACTGCTTTAGGTAATGACTGGACACACCATTTGTTTTTCCTTAGCCTCCGTTGCAATAGCGTGCTACAGTATCTTGGCAACCTAACTTCGGGATTACGTGTGATGCAGAGACTGCGGCTACTTCTATTTTGTTTGCCTTCAAATTTCCTTAACAAAGAAAACGTGCGTCAGTTTTGACATGTTGGTAATAGGCAGTAAATTAACTTATTTTATTAAGTTATACTACTGGTGCACAGCCTGCGGCCGTATGGCCGCATGCGGCTGTGCACATGTAATTTAAAATATGAGTTACGACGACCGTGCATTAATAACAACTGTTTGTCTACTGTATGGGGACACTTAGTAGAAAGACGGCCTATCTGACGTGTGGAAGCAGGCTAGGCTCAGTGTGTGGAAGCAGAACAGAAGCAGTGCAAAAACAAAAACACCTTGAACTCACTGACGGCCGTAATCCTTAAAATAAACGTAATGCAGCTGGCAATAACGAAAAGGTTGTGCACCCCTGATTTACATCGTGCATGTTAGAAAAAGGTCAGAAAGCTCCAAACTTTTCTGAACTTTTTCAAAAGCTCCAAAGTTTTCCAAATATCCCAAACTTTTTATTTGCTAGGTGGTGCTTTCAAAGAAATATTAAAAAAGTAAAAACGTGTGCTGGCGTGTTTACAGAAACATGATCGTATCAGTTTGCTTAATTTCAGCTGCGGACGCTTGCTGCAGCAAATTGATTGCATAACCACATAAAGTGAAAAGTGTCTATATCTGATGGTAATGCAACCACCACCAGCAGTACTGAAACGTTTGCAATCTACAACAAGATATAATATTGTATGAATAGATTATATGTGCGGCATCATTTCATTAAACGAATAGCCCCTAATTTACCTTTATGAAACACAAAGAGTTGAATTATCGTAAGGATTACCTCAATGCTTCCAATTAAGATTGTATCAGGCAATATCCTTCCACAAATTTCAAACATGCGTAAATGCTTGTATGTTGCCAACGACTCTTATACTGTTGTACTTGGAGCAAGTACTTCAACTTTCAGAAATGGCAAAGTTACTTTGAAACATGTATATGGATTTAGTTTCAGTAAATATAAGCATGATCGACAAAATTCACTACAACCTAATGATGTACAAGTACTATAGTGAGTTCATCAACTTTGGGGAGCCTCGCATTACCACGCCACGGCGCTGGTGGCTATAGGCAGTAATTTTTAAGGTGTTTTGAGGGACCGAAACGGTCCCTCAAAACATACGTCTTCTACATCAACAACTTTGTAGTTCAACTACATCAACAGCTTTGTAGTTCAAGCCTAATGCAGACGGATTGCGTCCAGTAGGGAGTTTTTCAGCCTGGTGGGTCTGTTTTCATGATTTTACTTCCTACTTTAGTGCTTCAGAGTGGAATTTCTAGCCAAGTCACCGTATTTTCAATCGTACACGATTCTGGTTTAAAGCTTGCCTATGGATTTAGGAAATTCTGTGGAATGCAAAACTCTCACTTTTATTTTTTATGTGAAGTAAAAAAACACAGTTTTTGTAATAAAAGTTACAGTAGATTGTTCTAAATTATACAAATGGCCTTCACATCTTAGAATGAAACACTAACATCGTAACCAGGGGTGTAGTGGGACGGGAACGCGTGGGAACGGCGTTCCCACACCTTTTTAACGTTTTGCTTCAAAATAAGTTGGAAGCTCTTTTAAAATGGCTATTTTTTGGGTGTTAGCACTACATCCCTGATCGTAACAGAGTATATATTTCGACTACTAGGTCGGCATTATCCAGTGGTGTACCTAGGGTTTCCCGCTCCCGGGGACAAATTCAATTTGGGCGCCCCCACACTGGCCCATTCATGGCAGCATAGATGCCAAGAGTTAGTTGGGAGTAAATGGGCGTCGAAAAGCGACTCGGAAGAAAGTAGTTTATTTAAAATATCCCACAAATAAAAATCATCGTAACTACCTTCAGAACAACATCAAACCTATTTTAACGATAAGTATGTCGAACCATCAAAGCTCAAATTTACCTCAACATCAGATCTGTTGTCGTAACGGCATACTATAAGTTTCGTTGCTACCCTATAGCAAGCGCAGTAGCATACTGCATGTAATGGATTCCCCCGTTGTGAGGCAACCATACAATGCGAGCGAAGTGAGAAAGTTCGCATGCCTAGCTATCTGAAAGCATTGTAACGCACCTCTGAGTGAAAACCACACGCGGGCGCTGTTTCCTGGAGACAGAAGCTTCGCGTTAAAACGTCACTCAAGTTCGTAATTGCTAACTTTGCAAAACTTGGTGATCTTGATGAGAGAGATCTTGATGACGACTGGGTAGCAGCCGCTGGTATTCGACATTTTGTAAATTGTAATGGTTAGCATCCGCTGACATTTGACATTTCGTAATTATTATGTNATATTCCGACCTCTGTTTGGTGCCCCCAAAGAAAATGCCCCCCTTGCCTCCTTTGTTACNCCACTGGAATCATCAGCTCTGCGAAGTGCATGTAGTATTAAATTGAATTAAATAAAACCTACAAACAGTAAAGCTACCAAGAGAATCTAATCAGGGATCCCATTCAGTGATTTCTAATAAACCCAGATTGTACATGAAAAAAATTTCTCACAAAAAAAACAGAAACGTTACTTTACAGAAAGACATGTTGGTATAAATACATCAGTTGAAATTATGATTGAAATACTGATTTAATTATACAGTAGTTGCTCTTCCAAATTTTTGTCTGCAGAGTGAACATTTGTATCACTTTTCTGTTGCTAAAGACGTTTTTCATAATGCTGATGACATATTCCATTGATGACGCCTCTTACTAATTTAGGTTCAGGTGTCCATTTGTAACGGTTTCCTTGCATCCTCGACAATGATTGTTTTGCAAACAAGCTTTCCTTAACAGTGTTTGTTTAGCGAAGTTATTGTTGTTTTAATATGATTAACAAGTGAAAATATTCTGTCTACCGATGCAGAAGAGTGTGGCGAAATCGTAAGTTTATTCATAAAATCGGAAAGCATTCCAAATTCGAGTTATCTCAGCCGTTTTTGATATTATGCAGATAATACCAAGAATCAGGAATAACTTTAGTGGACAAGGACAAATCTTTAAACTGCCAAAAGCGCCTCTATTCATCGTCCAAAAAATCCAGCTGATCTTCAGGCACAAGATGGGGAAAATATAGGGCCACATTTGCTATTAAACTATGATATTTTATAAGATCTTGAGCTGCAGCGGGATCTAAAATCCCTAAGTTGGCAACAAGTATTTTCTCTAATGGAAATCGTTTTTTTAATTTGCTTGCTTAGGGCGATCAAGAAATGTAAACAATCAGTTTCAAACCTAGTTTCATCAATTTCTTCAAGTGGCGTCTGAGACAATAACCTAATACATCGACCATCCAAATGCAAATCTTACAAATGTTTATGTAACTGTTTGTAATTTATCTATGTAACTGTTTGTTGCACACGCAACCGCCCGGCTTTGGCTCATCGCACGCAGCTGCATGGCTGACTGCACGGGATCGTATGTAACCTATTTGATATTGATCTGATTTTTTTCGCTGAGACATTTCGGTCATTTTTTTCGCTGTGACATTTTGGTCACTGAGACATTTCGGTTATTTGTATCACAGTAGTGTTGAAACTGGCCATAACACTATTCATTAGTCTATATTTCTAACCGAATTGACTTATTTTTTTTCAGCCATCTAAAAAAATTTCGCTCTATGACCGAAAAAACCTAGATTTTGATACTGCTATGAGGGTATGAAACCGATTGAAAATGGTTTGTGTCATCCGGTATGTGTCCTTTTTTACCCGATAAGCGCATGCGAACACTAATAACTGGAAAATATATTTATATTATTAGGTTTATTGTAGTTATTTATTGCTGAATCTATATTAAAAAAATATTTAACCGGATATTTCATAATTAAACCTAGACACCCTGGTGGAATCTAAAAATACCAGATCTAGGTGAAAAAAGCAGCAAAAGGATCCTTGAATTTAAATGAAAAGATTATAACTCCAGCTGTCCACATTACATCGGAAAGGAAAAGGCCACAGAAGAAACAACTAAGCAAAACAAACTACCAAGTGTACAGTGACGAAACAAACAAAAATAACACTGCAGTAAGCTACAGGATCCGTAAGTGATGTAACGTGCTTACAAGAATATATTGACGCCGCAACGCGGTTTTACATTATAGTTTGTGCGTTGTTTCAGGTAAAATGTCGCAACATAAACGCTTATGCTTTGATAAGTTACGGCCATTCAAATTCCTTGGCGTTCACCAAAGACGAATCTTAAAAAACCTTGGCTGTAGGGCACCAAATTCTACTCCTTCAAAATGATTGTTTGGAAACTTTATGTATTAGGTGTTTACAAAGCAAACGCATACCTCTCGTAGTCATAATTATTTCAATCCGCTGTTGCTGTTTGAAAGAGCACGTTCGTTCCAATAATATCTAGTACCTTTCAAGACAAACCTTATAAAAGAATGGGTACAGGTGGTGATGCAAACGAATATCGATGACTTGAAAATTATTGCACGCCAGTTAATAACTTGATTGTGTTACCATTCAGTTTTGTGGTATTAAACTTTTACAAGTCCATGTTCTAATAGTACGCTGCTGCATAGCTTTGCAGTAAGAGGGTCGTAAAGATTTAGTAATTAACTTACAGCTTCACTCAGTTACAAAAACCTGATTTGATCAACTAAATCAAATCTTATTTAGTGTAAGTACGTATTCCAGAACGTAAACTGCGAGTTTTTCATTACCGCTTACTTAAACAGGTTTTTGTATATTTCGCTGAGGTATTCCTATCCATGCAGGTGCAAGCAGATTACGAGAATATCTCGTTAGGCTGTTGCTAATTAGTTCTATCAGTGGAAAAAAAGTGAAAAGAAGATTTCTTTCTCTTCATAAAAGTTAAACACAGCGACTTGGTTACATGTACCAAACGTATGAAAACGCTATACATTCTCAGGGAACGCGAGTGATGTTACTATTTTGTTTCAGCTGAGCAAAAATGGCAAGGACTGCTTAAATTTGTGTAGAGGTAATAAACTACAAAATAATTTTAGCAAATGACCAACACTCGTAGACGACCGTTTGGTTTGCTTTATGAATAGAGATTTACATGGAAACTGACTTATTCCATTCTTTTATATATTTTGTCGTTACGTCACCAACCACAGAAGCGTAAGTTCCTGTCTATGATTGTGGTTAGATTTTAACGCAAGATTTTAGCCCTGCATTATACAGCTTTTTCAGGGATTGCATGTTTCTTTGCAGCAAAAAGTAATCTGTGTGGATTAATGAATACCCTCGTCAGAATGATAATTCCATATGCGGCTTAATGGCTTGTTCAGCTGCGCTCCACGTAACCACAAAAGCACTTTCTAACTTGGTACGGATAAGCAAAATCGGTCTAAATATTTTCAAACCGTGTACTCTTTTTCATTTGAAAGGCTTTTCAATTGCGTAGTGCCTTGTTTTTAATCAAAAAATATGCAATAATTCATGTTCGCAATTGAATGGAAACCGAATAATGCTGCATATTAGATACTAGATATGTGATCGTTCTGTGTCAATGCTAGGTTTGGTCGTGTTGCATGGCAAAAGGAACTGTAGGACGCCTTCCGTCATTTAAGATGCGTCAAAATGTGTTTGATTGGATGTGCTACCCAAAATACTAAAATACTGATATTGTCGATGGTGTTACGCAAGCAAACCAAAAGAGCAATGGAATGTTGTTGAAATCGAATGAATACCATCCAAGTGACGGTTTGTAGGTCGAGACACCTCTAATTTAAGTCGAATTTTGTTAGATTCAGCATTCAGGAAGCACTTTAAAACCTAGAAGGCTTTAGATCTGCTCAGCGTTTTAAAGAGATTCTAAACAAATTTTCAGCAAAGTTTTTGATTCTGGTTCAGAGGATTTTCTCTCCCTGTCATCAGTTTTGTTTGCTATAGATGGTTTAAAATAACCCAGGTTCTAAGCATTATTTTTCACCATAACGCATTTCTGACGAACGTCTCTAAACCAGTGGTGCCCAACCAGTCGATCGAGGTCTACCGGTAGACCACCGACTACTTCGACCGCGAGGGCTGTTGGAAAAAATATATTTTTTTTTCTGTAGTGGCTTCTTATTTATATTTGCCTTGTAATGATTGTAAAAATTTCCACACTGAGGCAACGTGGTCCAGCACCTGGCATTGTGATGTTTCAATACCCTTAATAATGGAGGTCTCCTGCAGTTGCCAGCCACGTGTCACGATGGCAAGATAAAGTAATGTGCTGGTTACTGAGCCTAAGGAAAGCTGTTAGTTTAGTATATGTTACGTTAGTGAGCATCAAGACCATCACATTTTTAACTGCGTGTGTAAGCTATGTGAGTGCATGTTCTCAATTTAGTGTGTAGATTGGAGAGTGGCGCTTCGCAGGAAAGTTGACGCACGTGGTTACAGATGCTAGCGTGCGCCATGCTCAGGCAAATCAACAATGATTTCTGTGTGTTTTTTGCACATGTTTGAGTATGTTGTTAACTAATAAGCTGTATTTTCGTAATTCAGGACGCGCACATTTTAAAACTGTTTCTGACTATTTGTGCATTAGGCGCCATAGAAGGCTACTACCTTCAAACAACTGAGCGCTTTTGAGCTTTAAATTGTGCGCGTCCTTAAAAAAATTATTGCATCCAAACTAGCAGCTAGCGATCAGAGTGTTTGCTTATCTTGAACGTCAACAATAGCTGAGACGAAACGAGCCAAGATCTGCCATTTCCACCCCAAATGGCATGAAGATCATTTTTTGTTTATTCTCATTCAAAACCTGCTTTTCTGATCTCCAATGCAACGGTAGCGCTGACAAAGAAAGGGAAACGGCATTTCAAAACATGACACAAGAGCTACGAGAGGGATTTCCATGCCAAAACGCCTTTACATGCCACAAAATTTCGAAACCACAGCTTGCAGCACGAAGGGGCGTAACGAGGTGGGCAAGGGGGTCACAATTCGCCGGGTGCCGAAAAGTCCCAACAATGTCACAAGTACTTTCTTCAATACAGCACATTTACTTTCGAAAAACCTCATGTTCGAACACAAGGGCGCCAAACTTGCTTCTTGCCCCGGGCGCCATCTAACCTCGCTACGCCCCTGACAACACGGTAGTCAATCTTCACCAAACCCCAGGACCCACGGAAAGGCTGCAACTATTGCTTCCTATCGCGTATTTCACGTCCTTGGTAAACACAATGAGCCATTCGAAGGTAGCGATATTTTGAAGGAAGCTTTTCTCGAAGCAACAAATAGCCTTTTGGAAAACTTCAACAACAAAACAGATCGTGAAAGCCAAAAAGAAGTGCAACTCTCCCGCAATGCTTCTACAAAGCAGTGTGAGGGAATAGCTACGTATGTGGAGGAGCAACTGAGGAAGGATTTTGAAACGTGAGAGTGCTTTCCCCTCCAATTTGGCGTGATGACTGATAGGTGGATGTGGAATAATTGTGTGTTTTCATCAGGATGGGTTTTAAAGACATGAGTGCCACGGAAGAGCTACTCACCACTTTCCATTAAAAGGACACACCAGATGTGAGATTGAGAATTTTTTAATGCTTTTTGTGGGACTTGTTAACGAGACAAAACTGCTGCTGTTCTTCTATTGGTGTTGGTGACATTGCCACCAAAGTTAAGTCCCTTTTCGACTTGGAAAGCTCCGCTCGTGATGACGAGATTCTGACATTGCAAAATGACATTGAGGTCAAAGCAAGATAAATATCCGCTCATACTAGAGAGCATACAGTGCTCTGGGAAGTACTAGTGGCGGAGAAGTGTCCCAATTGCAGAGGATGTGCAACTTATTTGTGCGAGTCTGCTTTCTCGCGCATGAAAATCATCAAGTGCAAGTACAGATCAACGATGACTGGTAACCACCTTGTAGCTTGCCTGCGACTTGCAACCAGCTGCTACACTTCCGACTCCGAGATAGCGTCCTTCTCCCAGTGCCATGGTCTCCTACTAAGGTTGGAGGCCATCTCAATTTTTCAAACTCAGAGATTCACTTTTTTATATCTGGTTTATTTTCTGTTTGGTTCATATCAAGGTGATTGGTTATCAAACAGATTTATGTGTGTATGTATGTGTTTAAGAAAGGAAAGGTTTGTGATGTGACATGTGAGGTTTGGGTGGTTTTGCAACAGCAAGAAAGTGTTGTGAAGTTAGCTACTGCAGGCTGGAAACGATGTGAAAGAGTATGCGATGTTGACACTAGACTGGTAGATCTCGGGAGGGGGGCTACTTGAAAAGTAGACCTTGGGGCAAAAAAAGTTGGGCACCACTGCTCTAAAGTAACGTCCAACGGAGATCGATCAATTTTGTCAAAAACAAAAGTGATATCTTGAAGATATTTAATTAATTTGAAACTGAAATTGTTAACACAAATAAATGTAGAAGGCTGAACACAACGTGGCAACAAATTAAGATTGCAAATTTCAACCTCAAAACACTTTTAAAGTATTTTAGACTTAAAACGGATTCATCTCTGTTTCTTCGAAATCTTTTTGCCCGACTTTATACTGGCTTTTGCCAGACTTTATACCAGGGGTGGCCAATTTCGCTCTAAGCATAAGCCGCATATAGTAAAACCCATGTTACAAAGAGCCGCTACATAAAATCTAAAAACACGAATTTATTTTCAATCTAAGCATCGGTGACATCATAATTCTTTTTTGGAACGACTTGCAAAAGTAATACTGTACGGCACGCTAGCTACTATAGTACCATTTTACAATACAGTATTTCTACACTTTGCAATAGCAATAAAAAATAATAAACAAATACATAATTTTCGGAAAGCTCAAAGAGCCGAGTGTAAAGCTTCGAAGAGCCGCAGTTTGGCCACCCCTGCTTTATATGAATGGTACAAAACTTGTGCAAAACACATTTGACAAAACAAACAAATTTGCATCATATTTATGTTAATTTAGAGCAGCTATGTCCAACCCAAATGGCTTACTGAGCCAAACATTATGTCAATATCTTAACCAGGGCCGCACATTGAATGACATATTCATGAGGGCCGCACATTGAGTGACTTAAGTTGATCTTTTTAGCAAAGCAAATTTAGCATTAGCTAATGTATTGAAAGCGTTCGAAACCAACGTGCCATGGTAACAGACGTGATAAAGTGGCACTGAAGAGCACTTGCCTCAGAAATGTCAGATTCAAGATTATCAAAATAAGGGAAGGTTGTCAGTATATAGGACACATTTACTACAGCGAAAACCTAAACTGGGCCGCACAAAACCTTCGACTGGGCCGCGGGTGGGACATAGCTGATTTATAGGAGCCAGAATTTTTATAATATAAGAACTTTGCACTGTTAAGAGTGGCAAGATCTGGCTTCTCGCTTGGAAGCAAGGTGGTTTACACTCTTCCGTATTAATTACCTTCTCGCGTAAATGGCCCAATAGACTGAGCAAGCCACTGAGTGGTATGCTTTATTACCGCTCAATCGTTGACGTCTGGGCGGCAAGGCACCTGTTGCACTGATGCGGGACGGAAACGATCGGTAGATTATGACGTAAATGATTTTATGTGGTTCAAAATACAGCTTACAATCTCAACAAGAAATAGTTCATGATACGCGAACCTTTTTACTGTACCGTTCTACCAAGACACCAGAATTTTCACTAAGGCAGGACAGCTGTGGAAGCTGCTACTAATAAAACCTGGAAAAACAATTACATTTTCTCCAAACAGCTTTCAATTAACTTATTTCCGCAACTTGGTTTCCTTAGTATTTAAACATTGCTTGCGTCCGGTTTTAGAAGTTCATAAAAGCCTACATGAAGGGTCTACTGTGTACAGCAGAATCTACGTAAGCTGCCTTGTCAATGCCACATTTGAGTTTTGTTTTATTCAGTGGTGTAGCAGTCGGGTGTGAAAGGGGTACAGCGTACCCCCAAAAGTTTTGATTTGTTGAAAATCCGGGAAAAATCCCTGAAAATCTGGGCAAAAATGGTGCCCAACGTTGTTTGACTTCAAAAATGGCGCCCAACGTTTTTATAAAAACAAGTGAAGACCATTTTTTGGAAGTCACACCAAAAAACGGTCGGAAAATGTTGCATGACAACTTTTTGGGCAAAAATCCTTTGCACCCCCAAAAATTTGCTTGCTCCTGCACCTATGTTTTGATTCACTAACATCTGGTTTTAATGTATTTGCACAGGACAAAATGTTCGTTTCCTTTTGAGCTTCACTTACCTTAAAAACTACATGAACGGACTCAGCTTAACGATTTTCGTGGGTGTCTGAGGGAAATTTTCAAAACGCCACACTGAAAATGCAGACAAAACTTATAAAAACTGTTTGAGAGGGACGATTGCATTAAACTTTGAGTAAGAAATTAATATTTACCACAGTGCATTTGTCTACTCCAAGCAAAAAGCATCTGCAAAGGTGCAGTGAAACGGATGAAAAGAAACCACCCACGTTTTCGGCAATTTTGTTTAAAGCAGTGTTCATAAAATGTTTCAGGTTGATCGCTATACCGATAACTCCGGGTGTATTCGCAAAATTATGAAATATCGTCGCAGTTTTGCTGCATATTTTCTTGAAATTTTACGAGTACATCATCGAACATGCGTGCGCAAGCCATACACTAACAATAAAGTTTTTGCAATCTTGAAAATGAATAGGTGAGTCCACACGGGGTCAAATAGGAAGCCAGTGCCGCGCTGGGCGGAGTGATGTCTCTGTTGCGACGTGGCAAGCAATGTTCCCCTCTAAGGTGCGCAGTTGCGCAAATGCACAGTGCCACCAGCCTATTTGCGCAGTAAAATCTCACTCTCACGCACTTGCAAAATTCCAAATTTAATATCGTGCGTATATTGAACAAGCCTTTTACCGCTTGAAATGCTTCACTGGTTGTACGTCTGCATGGTTGCGCAATTGCATGCTCGCTAAAGCAAACATTTGCTCAGTTTAAAATTTCTTAGAGGGAACACTGCTTGCAAGTCACATTTTGACTTCGTACTGGTGGAGTGAAAGGGGCACAAGAGTTTTCAGGGACGTACTTTTCCTTGCTCGTGACGGATACTTAATTTAAACTACGGTACAATATTTTACCAAGGTTGTGGCAAAGTGTTTCCTCTTACTAATTTTTTTAAGAGAGACAGCCTTGTAGCGGCACTGGAAGTTTGGAAGACGAAGTGAGATAATGCCTCAACAGGGAGAAAAAATTTTTATCTCCAAGTGCACACAAACAATTTTGTTTTTGGTAATTATTTTAAAACAGCAAATCGAATTTCTAAGCTATGAATGCTGTAAATCAGCACCGTTCGACTGGGTATAAGGATGCATCAATGTGTGAACCAAATCATTTACCACGGATTGTTCCTACAAAACGGTGTGTTAAGTGGTTAGGTGAAACTAGAACAGCTGCTTGATGACATTACCGACTATATAATTTTTTTACGTGTTGAGGTCAGCGCTTCCCAACGTAGGGAGCGGCGATATTTTGCAGAGTTAAAAAATATGAAATTTCGATGACTCGTCGATTCATTTCTGGAATGGACAACCTTTTTTTGATCTCCACTTTGCGGAACACTGATAGTAATTGGTGCGGTATACAAGGTTGAAAAATTGTCGAAGGGATACCACGGCAAGGAGGTTTGAGCAGAACTGGTGATGATTTGCCATTTGCTTTTAATGAAGCCAAATTAAACATGAAAACAAAAATTCATCAATATTTCTTAGAAATATTAAAATGGTTCTTCCAAAATAAGCAAAAACCTGAGAAGAAATATGTTGTGGCTGCGTTGCATACGAAATATTTTTGAAAAATAGGTTTTTCAAAAAGAAAAAATGCCTTTCTTGAAGCATTTTTACACCTGAATCGAACTAGAAGATTTTTCACTTCCTTGACAGATGCTATCATCTGCGCTCTTTCAAATATGAATTTTTGCACAAACATCTGAATTTGTTTCTGGCTTTGTTATTCCAGATATTGCAGTTTACGACTGTCTGCGGGTTTGTTATTGTAGCTTGTGATTTGTCACCAACTTATGACCTTTTCTAAGGTGCGTGACACGCCTGTTTCCAAATAAATATGTNTTCACTCTCTCCATAACATTTACGTACGACTTTTGGACAGGGGCGTAACTGACGGTGGGGCAGGGATGAGACCCGCCCCCTTGTCAAGCTAAATGTAAAAACCGGTCCTCATATTTTGATTTTTGTTATTCTTTTGGTTCAGTAGGCTGTTGTTTTTTTTTGCGGTTTTCGGGGTATTTTCCGGCAATTTCGGTTTTAACAGGGTGACACAAAAAAACGGTCATCACCTAAACTTGAATAACGTTTGAAATAATTAATCAATTCTTTTCATTTTTCAGATTTACTAAGTAGAATTAATGTTCTAAGAATCTACCAAATTTGACCTTCGAGATGCCATGGATTTCTGAGCAAAAGATATTTATAGTAGAGGCATATTTTCGGCAGAAGTCTATCCACGCACCTCAATTGCAATTTAAAGAACGGTTCGGATATCGTGAATTTCCTGTCCACTCAATGATCTACAGATGGGTCAACAAGTTCAGAACCCAAGGGACTGTGCATAACCTCAATCGTAAAGACACTAACAGACAATCACACTCTTGACGACCGAAATCATCAAGGACACCACACAACNTTGCTGCTGTCAGATACTCTGTTGTCCACAGCCCAAGCAAGTCTGTNCGTTGGCGAAGTCAGGAGCTTGGAATCAACCGGGAGTCCGTGCGAAGATTTTGATCGCAGATCTCCACATGTATCCTTGTAGGATACAGATTTAACAAAAGCTTACACCTGACGACATGACGAAACGAGTGATCATGTGCCAGTAGCTTTGCGACAAGATTAACGCTGTGCCAGACTTTCTTGACAATGTCTGGTTTTCAGACGAGGCACATTTTGTGTTTGTCAGGCCCTCCCTGACAAGATCGCGATACGTCCACTTCACGAAACTTCCTGCCATTGCAAAGGTTGGGACCAATTTAATGCTTAAATTTTGACTCTGGAGATTGCACTCGCCACTGTTATTAAATGCGTTTGCGATCAAGATACTTCGCACAAATACAACCAGAGCACGGCAAACAGTGTGAATTGGTCGGGTTATAACATT
>JGI24159J19872_10001895_pt1 | contig 24032 bp, 16 predicted proteins | sample Ectturendosymbi4_FD_19872 | JGI IMG/M metagenome (IMG submission 19872)
TTAACCTTTTAGGTCTTTCTGATAGCTTTAATGGATAGCTGGTATGTATTTTAGTAGGGTTAGACACCAAAATCATGTTCCTACTACAAGTAGTTACTAAGTTATGGCAAAATTTCATTATTTGCAAGTTTCGCCCCCCGGGTCAAACTTTGGGAGTCCCGATGCACCCTAAACATCAACCAATTGCGAAAAATTTTTAGAGGTCTCATTTTTTACCAAAATGCAACACTTTAACACTAGGTAGAAGTTGTTTGGAAAAAGTCGAGGGCTCCTGATGCACCCTGGTGTACGTCCTTGTCCAACATTGGGGGGGAATGACCCCCTATCCCCCAAGAACCTCGGTCCCTGGTGATGTCAACGCTGGAGAAATGCGTTAGGAAAAGCTTGTTTGAGGTTTCAGATCCAGTTTCTCTCGTTTCTGTCAATAAAGCAAAGAAAGCGCTTTTTGTGTTTTTTCAAAACAAAGTTTTCATGAAACATTTTCTGTTGTGGTTTTTCAGGGAATCCGTTCTCCATCTGCCACCAGAAAGAAATCAGTTTCTTCTGCGTTTCATGGTGAGTAATACAGAACAATCTTCCCTCTTTTAGTTGTGATTTTTGACCGGAAACTTAACAAAACGTTCTAAAATTGTGGTAGTTGACATTAGGGGAAGAAAACCTAGAAGATATACATAAAAATCGCAGATGTGTTTTCAAAGTGAGCACATTTAGAGGTGAATATTGTGAAGAAAGATACATTTGGGGGCTTTGTGTCCATGAAACTATTTAAACAGACGTGGTGCATGTCACTTTAATCTATTATGTAGTTCTAACTTCCCGTTTGTTTATCTTGCTTTTAAAAGAATGATTGTTGTTTGAGCGTGATTGAATCACTCTCGTTATTGCGGAAAATACTTTTTTATATCTTCTGTTTTTAGGAATCCATGCTTTTTGAATTTGTAGATTAAGGTAATAAAAATCTTCACATATTTTTTTCTCCAGTAAAGTCCAGGGAAACACACTAATAATTAAAATCGCTATTTTGCAGAAAACAATGTGGCGTATTTATCGCTTTTTTTCTGAAAAGTAGACAATAGTTCAATGTTTTTACTTCTGAAGCACAAGCATCAAGGTTGCATTGCTCAAGTATAAAAGTGATTAAACTCCTGTCAACTGCTTGGTAACGCAAGCTCGTGACAGTTGATGGACCATTTGCACAATACAACTTCCCGGAATGTTGGTCTAAACCATTTATTGGAATGTATTGCCATTCGAAAAGAGTTCATCCATCCACATTGTTGTGACTAATGCTGTGATGTTAGAAAACATTTGATGAGCCGTCACTGTTTGTCACGAAAGTTTTACGTTTCACAGAAAAATGTTTGGACTCAAACAACAATCCAATCAGCTCTGCTCCTTTCGAGAAAACAAACGACTGTGAGCATTTCTACCATGTAAGAAGCTTCAGAAAATTGCAACGATAGTTTTGTTGCTAATAAATAATCGACAAATAATGTAACTTTTATGTTGCTACCATAATTACCTGCCGCACTTTACTTTTACTTCTATTTTTCAGTGTTCCAATGGATACCTTTACACAATGCCTTGTGCCCCTTCCACAGTCTTTAACCCAGCAATTGGGGTTTGCGATCACCCATACAACGTCCCTGGTTGTTCCTTATTTCATTCAAGTAGCAACTCTAATTCGGCCGCAGTAGTTAAGGAATCAGCTTACGGTGAGTTTTGATCCGTTTGTTTTGAATTTCACAAGTTTTTAAAAGGAAACAGGTTACTTCAACGTATTTTCAACTATTTTCGGTTCTACAGTGAACAATGCCCTTGATCAGGTTGATGCTTACGCAGAAACAAACAGGAGAAGGTTTGGAAGATCGGCGTCTAAAAAGGAAACCTATTTATTTTAAAAACGTATCTTTGAAACAACTTGTTTGTCTGAAGTTCAAAGTCGGCAACATTCTTTGAAGGTTGATCAGCATAAAAAGAGCAATGCATGAATGGAATTTACACAGCGTTTTTATTTTCGATTTCAAATATGTACTATTTATGATGAAGACTGCATAAAATGCTATGAAGCAAACAGCATAATGAAAAAATATTTTCGCACCAGCACAGATTGATTACAATAAAAATAATTATTTTACAATGCAGCGATACTATCTATCAGTTTTTGTTTTGCGTGATGCAGATCAAGATTTTCCATGAAATAATGCAACTGTGTGTTTCAGAAATTGGAAATCAAAGAAAATATGAAGGGAAAAAAAAGAATAAGTTCAAGAAGGTAAAGCGATGTGTTTGTGTTTAAATGTTAACAAACTCGATGTTTCTGATAAACAAGAAACATCGCGTGAACTTAAAATGAAATTGCTTATGATTGTTTACAACAAAAATTACACGAAAAAAGCTTTAGTAATTAACGGCACAACATGTGCTTCTCAATCGAAAGATTGGATGATAAATTCACGATAACTGGATGAATCGTCTCGGCGGTCCAACCCAAGGGGCGTTAACCTCGAACAGCTCGACAAGAAGCGAATGTCTGGCTTCAATTTTCTGCTAATTGCAAGCACATAAGAATTTCGAAAGTAAATACAAATTTAAACCAAAACAAACCAAAAAATTAGGATAAATTTTGGAATGCTGGTAATAACCGCAAAAATTTGCTTGTCGTTTATCACAACTTCCATTGGTTTTGCCTTATCACATCATTAAATCTTAAAGTTTAAAGTTGGGTCCACAGCATATGGAAGCAATGTTTTGCATTCTGAACTGCATTGATAAGGCTTGCTTTACCATTCGCTAAAGCATTTCTTGCTTACTCTTTCAACCAATACTTCTTTCTTGCGAATTATTTATTTGTAATTATTATTAATTTCTAACAATTACGCTTTAACGCGAGGTGATAATTTTCAGACAGCAACGAAGGAACTGAGGACGACACCAAATCACGGTAAGGAATGCCAAGGAATTTCTATTGTATTTCGCTGAAAATGTTTTGAAAAACAGCAACTTTTGCACCATTTTGAATTTGGTTGGCTCATATAATTTAATTGTTTTGTTCAGTGATCACTCAGTGAAAAGTCTCTTTGATGCAGTTTTGCGTTATTCTTATTGTGGTGTTATAAAGTTTTCAGTCTAATATACCGTATTTCTAATTTGGTTGCACCCTCAGAATTGAATTTGAAATTTGAGAGTGCGCTTTCTAGACGTGGGTCTACAGAGCATTTGTTCTCAGTTCTGGTGAAATCGTTCAGTGGATATCATGTGAAAGCTACACTAGCCTTAGGATGCAAGTTAAAAAAACCCATCTATTCTAATGTAAGATTGTGATTAAAAAACAACGAAACAGGGTCTAGATGTCGATAATGAGAATGATGCGAATTTAAATATAAGAAAAATCAGGACTTTCATGGCATTTGTTTGAATTACTTCTAGCATACAGTTTTTAAATAGACAAGGATTTCGGAATCATCACTTCGAGTAGGTATATTGTTCGTTACTAGGATTTTACAAATGCGGTGGGGGTGTAGCAGAACCTCTTTGATAGAGGATGATCGCTTTCAAAGCACTTCAAAGCCACCCCCAGCAACAGTTAGAGTCACTGAGGTGTCAGCAGCAAATCGTATTCCGCTTCCATAAAATACCTCAAGGAAAGCGTGATCGATATGTTGAGGCTAGTTTCAACTTCAAGTGCTACCAGAGTAGGGAAATATTGCCACCTGTCTATAGTGTCTATCGGTTTCATAGGCATGCCTTGCATGGCTGAAGAACGCTATCTTCCCTTTGATAGAGACTATTTGATCCACGGCTGGAAACAAGTCAGTCGTCATCATTCCAGGCCAGAATTGACCAGAGAGTAATGATATTCCAGTTTATCAAAAACCGCGAAATTTCATTAAGTTCTATCACCTGATGGAGTATAAGTTTTACCTAAGACATCCAGGACTTTAAAATGAGTATACAAGAGGAACATAAAACTACCACGAAGAGGAATGCCACGAAATTGTTTGATGAAAAACGAACTTCCTTGACAAGTCGGATGAAAAACGAAGCTTGTCAAACCCCTTCCGCTTTTGATGTTAAAGGCGTTGTGCTGTTGTGATTTGGAAACCTCCAAATACCGGCGATGCATCCAACGCTTTTCCCGATTCCCCGCTACGGAGCTATTGCGTTAACCGGGAGATCAATTTACAAACTATATTTCCCTCTGGTGTTGAAAAAGCATATATTGTGATGTCCAGTGAAGAAGAGCATATAGAAGATTGTTAGAAAGCAGTCTACAGTGGAGTAACGTCATGAAAAGTTCAAGACAAACGCGGGTCACTCGCCCCAAGTCGGAAAAAATTCTTACTTTTTCGAGTCCTTCAGGGTCGCAGCGTAGCTGGAACGAATCTTCGAGAAACAAACCTGCAACTGGTAATGCTTCCAATAATAAATACATGCGTAACATGTTGACGGTTTTATTGCAAACACACAGACACAAAAAATTGAATTCGACACGATTTTTGCAGAGAAGTGCTTGAATTCCAGGAACAAACCAATCAGTTGAGAACCATTTAAAAAACCCAACGATTGTGAACATTTCTACCAAGTGCGTATTTTTGAACAAGTTGAAATAAAAAGAGTTGAACAATTGTTGATACATTCAAGACAGGATGAAAAGTCCTCAGTGCTTTTAAAATTCGACTATTTCTTAGTGCTTCAATGGTAATCTACACATAATGACTTGCGCTCCTGGAACAGCGTTTAATCGTGAGATTGGTGTTTGCAACCATCCTCGGAATGCCCTGGTTGCGCTGGTGCTTCTACCAACAAGGTGCAAGGAAAACGTGCAACGCCTGAAGTAGCATTGAATGGTAAAACTCCCGAATGTTCTTTGTTTGGTAACATCGCTTATTTCTTGCTAGCTATTGAACGTCCATCGATTTAAAATGTGCATAATTCTGACGGATAGCTTTTACGGAAGGCTCCTTTTGCAACTGTGCTGCAACAAAAGCACTGAGAACACTTTCTTTCAGCACAGAGATGTGCACAAGTACAGCTGGTGCAGAAAATCTTTGGGTCAACGGCCAGTCATTGACTTCTGCATAGTTTCAACTGACTTGTTCCGTTCAATGTTGTATGTTCGTGTCAAAAGGGGTTCAGAACTGTCGACCGATCACCACCTGGTCTGCAACTTATGTCTTGAAGAACACTAGGAGTTCCTACCAAATAAAGTGCGAGGCCCTGGCGAACAAGGATATAAGAGGGACTTTTGTGGACAGCGTATCGTCTTTGTTCCGAGAACTTCCGGATGCACAGCGGACGTGGAGGTGGAGCGGCAGCGCAGCTTAATCTGCTGTTCGGGCGTACAGATGGAAACGACTCGGTGTGGCGAATAATGGCGAAAAAGTAACCCCTTCCTGGAACCAAGAACNGAACGATGCTGCTTAAGCAAAGAAAGCAGCCTTCGCGGCATGACATCAGAACAAAGCCGACTGAAGTCGTCTTTGCATTTGGGGTGAGCTGAGGCTTGAAGTCAGCAGTCTTCATGGTGAACAGCCCAAATGCAATCTTGGGAGAATTTCGGACATAAACTGGATTCCAATTAATGACAAGCAAACAATGTGTTCTGGCAAACTATCCGGCGTCTTCGTGGCAAAAGATTTTGAACTGATAGATCCAATAAAGGCCAAATTTTTGTCTTACTCAGCAATGAGAAAGATATCTTTGGAAAATGGAGAGAGTATTTCAAGAATCTTTTATACACAGTCATTCTCACACCACCGGACAAACACGAGGTACATTTGAGGGAGGAATATACCATCACTGCAGCTGAAGTCTTCCTTGCTGTCATAACACAGCAATCGGTTGCAACATAAAGCATTCCCGTTATTTTAACATTTAGACTTAGATTATGCTTTTTGACGAGGTTAACAAATTTCCACGAAATGCCAAAGATAGATGTCTGTAATTTCTTCTTTCCTTCAGTGAAAAATATTTAACAAAAATTTTGCTACAGATCAACGTATTTTAGGTTATCTCTTTCATAATATTCTGTAAAATAAAAATGCTGCGATTTCCAGGGTAAAAAACACACCATTTTTTCAACAATATTTGCGATGCCTGTTGCAGATCCATGCCGAGACGTTGAGGATCAGCCGATCAGTTCCGGACCATTTGCGATTTCGAACAACTGTTCACACTTTTATCAGGTGAGAGGATTCAATCAGCCTGTATAAATTTCAAGTAAAACTACTGCTGCCAAGCACTCGGCACAACTGATACTTTACAGTACATCGTTTTAAATGATTTTGTTTCTCCAGTGTTCGAACGGCTATCTGCACATCATGCCATGTGCCCCCGGAACTGTGTTTAATCCAAAAATTGATGTTTGCGACCATCCATACAACGTTCCTAGCTGCAGTCAACCTGCTGTACAAACCAATACAGAATCTACAAGAACGGCCCAAGGAACAGCGTATGATGGTGTGTATTTTTAAAGAACAAGTCTGTCTCCACTCAGTGTTGAATGACACGTTTGTTCGCTTTTTTCAATGTTATAAAATTTTAAATCATTGATGCGATGTATTTTGAACGATCTCTTTTTGATAACTTTAAAGTGGGGTTTAAAATCATAGATTTGTTGCGATTACGTAATGAAAAAGACATTGCGGCATGTACCGAGTTTCAAGGGGATAAGGTGGACACGTACCCCCAACTTTTGGATAAGGGTGGACACAATATCTTTTGTACTCGGAATATTTTGGGATAAAAATAATGTAGTTGTACATGGAACCAAATGTAAGGTGCATGTTTCCTGCAGTTGAGAAACTGCAGAGGCTACTTTTAATATCACCTGCAAGTTCCTGTGAATCAGAGCGATCCTGCAGTGCCCTACACAGGTTGAAAACATGGCTGCGTTCAACGATGACCCAAGTACACCCAACCCATGTCGTTATTTGTCATGTACATCGGTATGTACTAAGTTAATTATCCCTCCAAGATATTGCCAAGGAATTTGTGATGTCCAATGATGCAAGGTGCTGTGTGTTTGGCAAAATTTTGAACTATCCCGATGTACATGACAAACAACGGTATGATTTAAGTGTACTCTTGGATCGTTGTAGGGCGCAGCCATGGCAATTAATGGAATCTCAGAGATGCATTATTAATTTTTTTGCATTACTGGAATTGCATTATGTATCTGCCAATTGTTTGAATCTCAGAGATACATATTAATAAAATCTACATTTAATATATTGTTCGTTGTTCAAAGAATAATTATTCTTGTGTTAGTTTTATCTACTTCGACAAAGAATTCTTCAAGTGCTCATACTAACGCTTTGTGCACTTAGTAAAGAGACAAATATCTAGTAATCATTGTCAAGTACTAGCACAGTACTATGCAACTGCCATCAACATCATGGGTGTAGCCACGGGGGCACTTGGGCCATGGTCTCCAATAATAATAATATCATATCCATAATGTGCCTCCCATTTTGCCAATTTTAGAAAAAATCGTACTAGTTTATTGTGAAGTTGAATGCTCGCGTGCAAATGCATTTACGAATTAGGTCAAGAACTTACTTCGTGTTTACCGTTTTGTCATCTGAATAAAAAATGTTTCCTATAAAAGCAACAAAATATTTTCTTTGGTATGAAGAGCATTTTTTACCACAAAATCGTTTTAGGCATTCCTAAGGGTCTGTATTTAGGGCATTCAGCCCTAGCTTTACTGCAATTGTGGAAACCCCAAAAATATTTTTCAGTTTGATTTATGTCTGCTAGATCCTTCTTTTTAAATCATGTCTATTAAATAAATTTCGATATGTTTCTTTCTCGTTAATGTTGGCCACAAACACCATAGGCGACTTTATTCAGCTGTGTTCTTCAAATTATAGTTTATGCTGAAACAGCTTTGGCTACATAGTGCGAAAAAAGTACAGATGCTTGTTTCTTCTTCCTGAATGATTTGTTCTTGTGGTTTTTGAACAACGGAGCACTTAAAAGCAGCAACTTATGGTTGAATAAAGAAGGTCTTGAAATCTCATTTGTACGAGATAGACATTTTTCTTGAAAAACTGGCTAATGTTTCAAATACCGGGGATCCAATAAACTATTTCAATAGATTTATAGTTTCTAAAATAAATAAAACAAACTTGGAAAGCGCTGTCATTTCAACGCGCATCTAGGATTTCATTGGTAGACAAACACTCTTTACCCGTGAACTGCAACATCGCATTTAAATGCAATCTTAGCATATTGCATCTCATATAGTTGCCTTTGCTATCCGTGGTTTTGGTAGATGTGAATTGAGAGTAGGGACACTTTGACGTTTTCCAGGGGCTTCTGGAAACTCAGCAAGAAAAAACTCAAATAAAAGTCATTGACAAAAATGTCCCTTTATTTCAAACAATCGTTTTTTTCCAAAAAATCTCTCTGCTCTTTACGAATTTGTCATATCATGTTTCAGACCTGTGCCTGAACACGAATAATGCACCAATCAGCTCTGAACCATTCGAGAAACCAAGCGACTGCTCACACTTTTACCAGGTAGGCTTTTGATAAACCAGTCAATACACGGATTGTTCCATTAAGGGAAGCTGTGCGAGTCCTGATTAAAAATCGTAGAAAAGCGAGTGTGGTAATTTGTATGTCGATAAGCTGCATGGTTGGTGAAGCTATGGTTTTATATTTCTAGTGTTCGAATGGCTATCTGCACGTCATGCCATGTGCACCCGGTACAGCTTTTAATCCGTCAATTGGTGTTTGCGACTATCCTTACAACGTTCCCGGATGTGGTGACGAAGGAGGGTCCTCTAATTCCACTGAAGCTTCGACAGAAAAAACACCTGAGCTAACTTTTCCCCCTCCACCACCTTCACCACCCCCACCTCCACCGCCTTTGGCCACAACAGCAGCTGCATCGTCAACAACAACAGCTGAAAATACTATAGATGGTGAAAATATTGATGTTTACCAAAGTTGTGATCTTAGAGAAAAGGTCGTCTCACGATAAAAAATTTAAATTAACCCACACAGAGAAAAAATTTTGAAAATCGTTTCTGGCGTGATGTTACCATTATAAAATAGACATCTTTTTATGTTTGAACTTAAGTTCAATTTACATACACGTTTAAATTCATTTTGAAATTAAGTCTGTTTCCAGTCTTTTCATACAATGTCAAATTTTCTGCATCCATTGATCAACTGCTTTTATTAAATTCTTTCTACTGCGCCGTCTTATTTCTTGGAAAATGCTACAATCAATAACTATCCGAAACTAAAATAATTTTCGATTGTCCGTTTGTACTGAGGCTGGTTTGGCTGTTTCGACATGAATTTTTGTCCAAAACAACATTAGAGATGGAACGTTCTCTGTACATAGGATTGTTCAGTGAATTTAAATTTTCAGTGCTTGCTGTAAAAATGTATTTAAAATCCTCAATAAATTAAATTCACAATTCATGGTAAAGCGTTTCTTGCACCTGAAAACAATCAAGTTGATCCTCGTTTGTTTCGCATTTACTAAAATCTAAATCATCAAAGATTTCTCAGGAACACAGAATACATCGGCTACCAAAAATGTTGATATAGCAACACCATGAAAAAAATTCCCCACATTTACCCCACAGCATTAACTTTACCCCCACACTGGAAAATAAAGCCTGACACAGGACCTAAGTGCAATGTGAGCTTAGTGTGTAGCTGAAAGTTTCAGCTTATCACCAACGCTATTTCCTGCTTCCAGGCGAGGTGTTTCTTTGAATACAACCAGTACAGATTATTTCGAATGTCGCATGAACTTGGTGAGGAACGTAATCCAGAATGTCTCAAAGTACTCCTGACCCGATTATTCATTGTATTTGGTCGCAAGTTATACTCCATATTAAAGTATTCACTTTTGTTTCTAGCAATATTTTTAAGTAAAAATTTGCAAGCGTTGTCGTAATATAAAAAGATTTGAATTGTGTAGGATAATGTTAATCTCCTTTTGTGTCAGACATCTACATGAGCAAATGTTTTCAATGTGTGTTGTTCAGCAGCCTTGTGTGTCAACGACGTCGGTCAACCAATAAGCACCAGCCCTTTTGAAAAACCAAAAGACTGCCAGAATTTCTATCAGGTGAGTTTCCACGTACATGGACAAAAAAGTGCAGCTTTAGATAATAAAAAATCTGTGCTGCTGTCAATGTGCATATACACTTTTTTCAGAAACAATCTGCTATTATTATTGACCTTAATTACGTGTCACAAATCGACATAAATTCAGAATGTAGAGGTTTTCTAGTAGCATTTAAAGTGAAAAGTATTAAGATTTTTGCCATTTTTTTGTGCTGTGCGCGCCTATTCAGAAGAATTATAAACGCTTGCGCAGAAGATAAAATAATATCTTTGCAGTGTGCCGCTGGAATTCTTTACACCATGCCATGCCCAGAAGGAACGTCATTCAATCCGGACATTGGTGTTTGTGACCATTCCTACAACGTACCAGGATGCGGTGACATCACAGGCAAGCAAATAACAGCCATCTCCTGTTTTGCGGTTTGGTTCGTGCATCGTTTGCTGCTATTGACTTTAGCATGAGTCATACGTAAATGTTTCGCGCGGAGATCGTAAAAAAGGTTCCTCCAAGCATTCTTTTGCCTCAACCACCTACAATTTATTGACAAATTGGAAAGGTGTGAGAGGCTTTACCTCAAAACCAATAAACCTGCAGATGTAGAGGTACCTTTTCAAAACGTTTAGTTCTTGTGATTCCATCACATTTGCTTGTATACCTTCATGGTTTTTCTTCTGTAGGGTAAATCAGTCACACTCACTAGAGGTTTACACTTTTCCTGACCAGGTTACCTCTGTAGTTAGCATAGTATAACAGGATACACATTTTTTGAGATACAATGCACACTCCATTTTCGAGAAAATCGCCAATTAGCATTTAAACTACAAACCAAAGCATTTGAAACATCAATAACGACATGTCTGTTCAAACGATGCTATTTATATTTAAAACTTTGGGGTAGAAAAATACGCAGCATCCGTAAAATGCTTGATTTGCTCATTTACAGATAATAATTGCACTGGCAAATGGACCACATGGTACAACACGCATCATCCGATGCCCTACATTGACTCGGGGGACTACGAGACTATCGCGTACATTGAACAAAAATACGGTGCTATATGTCCCAGTGGGCACCACATTTCCGACATTGATTGTTCGTGCTCAGGAGATGATCAAAGCTGGAAGAAAACTATTGATGTTCTGGTAATCAGGCTTTGATTGATGTTAAACATAAATGGCAGGTGAAAGTGCATGTTCAGTTGTTAATCAGTGTTCAGTTTTTTCCGTAAATTGTCTATTTTGAAATGAGAATCTCCAAATAATTGTGGTTTTACATTCTCTTTGAAAGTAAAAAGTGTGTCGTTTCATTAAATTCTTTGGTATATCTAATACGCATTTCAAATTTTCAAACTCCTTCCAGAAAGCAATCAAACTTTTCGGAAAGCTTCCCAGCCCTAAACTTTCTGAAACGTTTTCTGCTACGCTTTACAGGAACTGCAAAATTTCATAAAGGACGTTTCTTCTTGTGTTGGATTATTTATTTCTATGAAGTATTTAGTACGCTTTGCTTTCAGCGATCACAAAACTGACCGTTGCTAATTCAAAAACAAAAATATCTGCAGATTGTCTTGATTTTTAGACCGAGGTCAAAATAGTTTAGGACGATAGGAATACTTGACTTATTTTTTCCTTCCCGTGTATGTACTTTACCTGTACTATATTGATAAGAATTCACGAAGTTCAATGATTTTCAGGCGTGTTACCCTTACATAGTCCGTTATAGTGCGTTACCCTTACATTGTAGTTCCTAATACCGCTTACACCTACAGGAAAGGACGCTGCTCTTTTTCCCAATTTTTGCCATATTTCATTAAACAATTTAACCTTAAATTGCGAAGATTTATTTGTAAATTTTGCTTTTGAATCTCGAGCTTTTTCTCAACATTTTAGAAACAACGAAGAAAATTTACTGATGATGTGCTTAAAACTTTCATTTTTAATTGTAAAAAACCCTTATTTATTGTGTCAAACCATTTCAGTATTTAAAAAAACTTATATATTCTCATACGTCTCTCTGCGTTTCCTTTAAATCTAACAGAAACGCATATGCGCTCCTGTTTGTAGAAATCATGCTTGCTAATACTTACAAATGATGTACTTGAAAATAAAAAGTCAATTTTCTCGTGAGACACTATATCGTTTTTTACAGATCTGCAACACGAATGAGGGGCTTGTATGCAACAATTTTGACCAGACACATGGTTACGCTTGTCTGGACTACAAAGTTAGGTTTCTCTGCGGCGAAGATTGCAATCCTGATTCACCTGTCAATGGTAATAGACGGGAAAACAGCATTCATGTTTTTGATAGTTTTTTTGAAACTTTTAAATAGTTTAGTATTTTGAAATTGCATACGCGCAAGAAGAAGGAACGTTAGGGTCTTTGCGAATTTTCAGACCTTTGTCGAGGACAGAACGGTGAACCCTTGAGCGGAAACCCATTTGCGAAACAAGGATCTTGCAAAGAATTTTATCAATGTGCGGCTGGTGAGTAATATATAAAATAGGAATAGGTGCTGGGAGGTGCATTTTTTCGTTTTCGTGTGAAAAAAAGTAGATTTAAGAACGAAATCAGATATTAACTAAAACGCATTTTTGTGACCATGGATACTGACGCCTCTGCTTGTTTCAGGCATCTTGTATACCATGCAGTGTGCCAAGGGAACCGTTTTCAACCAGGATACGAGCACCTGCGACTGGCCTTACAACGTTCCGGGTTGTTGACGCAGTAAACTTTTCTCTTCGAAAGGAAAATGCTTGCCGCGTAAATCATATTATCGAAGAGCTGTTTCCTAACCCTTCATTTCTGACCTTTCCAAATTGATGTACGATACGTATCTATTATTACCTTGTTTTTTTCTGCGTCTTTTACAAACTTAGCTCTAGGAAGATTAACCGACAAGGTTTTTCTGTTTCGTCAACCTTTCTTTAATATCACGTCATGATTTCATGTCAGATTAAAACTTCTATTAGCGATTTCAACTTGCACAAATATGCCTTATTCTAGCTCCCTTTGAAGTCTTGTAACAAAACTAGACATCTGCAAACCTGACAACGTAAATGTCAGGCATGAGAATGTTTAAGGGATACCCCTAATGACTTTTTAGAACTCTTCTGTCAATGAAGTTCTGCATTTCAAGTTGCATTGTAATCTATTCTTTTTGTCATCCCAGACAAAGATTAACCAGAAGGGAAAAAATGTACCTAAATTAAATGTATTCACAACTTACCGCAGTTCACATTTTCGTAAACGGTTGACGAACGCCTGCTATGTGTTTTGATACAACTGAAGATATTTGTTTGATGTTGGTATTTTTCATTCCATATTATATCAACATGTAATTATTTAAGCACTTGTGGTCCAAAGAAGGAAAATTGAAAGAACGTATAGTTTTAAATTTCTAATTAGATAATGATAATATGTTTAAAACGCGGATTCTTAGCTGCACTTTTCTTATTCTTCGTTACAATTTATTATGCAGTATTGATGTGCGCATGTCTTATATCTTTTTCACCACGGCAATTGTGCCTTTATTTTTATTACTAATTAAGCCTTTGTAATTGAACCCTTATTACTTCAAGTTAGGCGATCTTTTTTCCAGTTGACGATTTTGTTTCTTCGTGAACGTCTTGGGCTGTCATGGTTAGTAAGTTGAAATTGTTCTAAATACTTCCGTTTTACTTGCGTATCTTGAAAAAGAAGCTACAGGAAAAAGCAGTGATTAGTTGTGATCGTTCTTGCACTTTAGGAACTTGTTCAACTGCTCGATCATACTTTTAAGAATCAAACTTCTGCAAACCGATGCAGAATCGCTGAAACAGCAAAAAGTTAAAACTCAATTTATTTTGCTCGCGATCATTTGTTTTTTTGTGTTTAAATCAAGTGCATTTTATCCCCGTTGTTATTTCATATAATTTGTTCTCATTAACACACATATAAACCATTTTACACTTACGTCTAGCTCACTTGTACATATTTACGAAGCAAAAGAGGCTTTCAGAAACAAGAATAAAGTATAAAATTCTATTCAAAGAAGAAGTGAGAAGAAATAGAAATGCCTAGTCCATAGACAAAAATATACCTTTCTATCGTTAAACTTTTGCGAGAAAATGCTCCTTTCAATAAATTGTGTTGATATACCGAATCAGCTTGAGATTCGCGCACTTGTTAGTTTGGTTAATTATGGCCTACAAACAAACATAATTGCATGATGCGTCTTGAAACATTTCATCCTGCTGGGAATTTTTATGGAAAGACTTCCGGAAGCGTACAAATTGTGTAAATTAGCCAGAAGGATTTACTCTTTAGAAAACATTATGCACGCTGACCCTCCAGCAGCAAGTTATTTTTTACTGGATTGTGGAGGGATATGGAACCCAGAAATGTCACCCTAGTTGACATTGGTACAGCTCCGCTTGGGTGGTGCAATTAGTGTGGACGCCATGGTGTTGTGCCATCTCTGGGATGGTCATGATTCAGTTGAGCCGAGATCATCTGCGTTTTGAGATTTTATTAGTTGGTTGAGGAGTTGTGTTCCTATGCATTCGTGTGTGAACGTGTTTTGGTGCTTAGCGAATTCCCAAATTGTAGCTGCGTTGCAAAGAGAGGATTTGCTTGTCTCGGCTCTTTTCATTGTTCAGCAGGACATTTCTTGGTCCATTGCTATAAAATGTCCTGCTATATGGAGTGACCAATAGTACATCACGGAGTGTTGCACGATACTGTTGCACAGGTGGCACCTTTCAGTTAACCAGTGGTGATTCTCGAATTGAAAACATGGGGGCCACTGTGAGGGTAAGGGAAAAGTAGGGGGGCTAACGTAAATGTTTATCCGCCATGGTGCTTTTCTGTTATTTTGAATATTAAGTTGCGATGATTAACCCTATTAATCCCAACATAGTTTTGTGAATATCGTTAAATATGATCTGGCGTTATTATTCATTAGAGACATCTAAACACCACTAGACGCAATCGCACACTTGCACTCCTATGTCGAATACTCTCTGCTAACCAAGCAACTTCCACAGCACTGCACATGTAAATCGAAACACCAGTTTCCGTACACAATTGTGCCGGACTCACATGAACGAAAACAGCTGCACGAAAGTGAAAACAATTCATATGAAAGCGAAATGGTTCCAACGACAAATTCCACCCTGACACAGAGACAAGTAGGCTGGTGATAGCCAACTAGTTTCGTCAAAATATTCTGACTACAAATCAGATTTTTGTTAAATAAATCATCTGCCAACAGGTTGGTGACTACTGATTAATCCGTTTTTGCTGTAGCTTACGAACATTTTTTGATTGTGATGTAACCACAACAACGTTATGCAACTACAGTACTATCACGAGTGTGATTCCCATCTGCAGTGTGGATTGGGTAAGGTCTATTCAATGCACTATACAGTTAACAAGAGCGAGGTTTCGGCACCAGTGGCACATAAAGTAGAACAGCCACGCCGCAAATAGGCATGTATGCGTTTAGGGCGTATGCCTGATGGCAAGATGTAACAGCAGTCGCAAAACTTGCTTTGCAGAATATTCCCAACAATGTTGTTCATTTTAATATTCACAATAAATTTTCCTCTGACTGATCCTCAAAAGCTGACTTTTAAACACTGCGGTAATTTATGACTGCATAAGCGAAGCACGCCCTATCTCAAAAAATAGATTCAGACAAATAGACAATGAGCAGTATGATTCTCACACAAATCCTTAAACAGTCTATGTCAGAATTTCATATCAAGTTCTATTCAATGCAACTCCATCTATTATCATGTCTACAGTCCAGGTCATCAAGGAATCATCTAAATCTATTTTTCATCTTGTACCTTTTCAATTGAAAGTAGATGAATGTAACTCAGTCCTTCACTGGTCACGGAATTTCTGAGAAATGTTTTCACTAATTTCATTTTTTGAAAAACTTCTCTCGCATGAAGCGCTGGTGAAGGAAGGAGTTACATCTATTAGTAAAAACTTGCATGAACAATCGAACGCAGCTTGGGAAGGAACTACAGACGAATGAAACTGTTCGAGCGATGTAGGCAACTGCGAAGCTCTCCGAAGCAAATTCTTTTCCAAAGGCTTTTCTTTCAAATCTTTTTCACTAATTGAATATGCATTTGCAAATCCTTTCAAGTGTTTTTTTGATAGAAATGTTTGACCTCCCGGACAAAGAGCTGAAATACCGGAAAGAATTTCTCCTGAATCATTACAGGAAATCTTTACAAAGTTCAATGAGTTTGCAGAACGTGTGTGACTGACTTGAAACTAAAGTCACGAACCAATTACGTAAGATGCTTCGAAATCATATACACAATTAGGCAACAGAGCACGCGACTGCAATCGGGATAAATTCAAATAAATTAACTGACACCAATTTTTAGCGCATTCACATACATTTTGCTACTAGGATAAGCAGTTTTACCTCACACTGAAATGCACGGAAGATCAATCTTCTCATTTCTGCCACTGTTTCATAGCTTCTAATTGAATCTTTCACCAACCCGAACACGGTCTGAACACATTTCACGCAGGATCCGAGCAACCACTGGCGTGTGTCGTCATGAACAACTCCCATCACCAGGCCGACAAGAACAACAACCCAGCTTATCACGCATGTGGGTAATACTGAATGCAGGCGAGAGGGCTTCTAAATTATCATTTAAAATATTGTTGGTTGAAATGTATCTGCTGTATATATCAACACGAACCTGAACGTGAAATTAAGCTGGGGGGCCAACCTGGGGGCCAGTCAAAAATCTGAGGGAGGTATGGTCCACCCAGGCCCTCCTTAGAATCGCCACTGGCTTTAACAGAATCACCAACCCAGCTAAAAGAACCTCCAGAAAAGCCAAAGGAGGGAAAAGAGTGGCTTCCATGTGACCTTTTCTACAGAGGGTATGGACAGTTGCTACGAATATAAAATTAGTTTTGTCAGAAGATTTCAGTTCAAAGAACAGGAAGGCATTATGGGAAATTCTAATATTGTGCTCCTAGCATTTCAACTTACCAAAAATTTCTAAGTAAGTGAGGGTGGTTTATCTATAATTTACAGTTAAGCCGTACTTATCTAAACCGTTCAGATGTTTCAGATGCAATCGCTGTCGCCACTTTGCAAAAAAATGCATGGGTAAAGAACGGTGCTCCAGTTGTGGAGGAGAACGTAATAGGAAGGCAGGTAACTTAAAAGTAGATGCTTGTAAAAACTTTAAAAAACTAACTATCGTGGCTCCTGATTTGTCCTCTAAGTGGGATTTCTTTCTCTGCTAGGTGCTAGTAGAGAACCTCTCGGGCAGAGGTCTATACCGACAACCGAGAGAATTAGGCTTATGATATAAATTATGATCTGTACTATTTCTGCAGGAAAGCCTAATTTCAGATTAGGCAATCTAATGTTTTTAATGCTTCTCGCAGATCTAATAAACCAGACAATTCTGTAAAAAAGAGAGAAACCGACCACTAGATATCGTAAATTATTACTGACGCAGTGGGAGCTGGGAGGAAAACGAGATTCCCAGTTTTCCCAGTTAATTACAGTAGATCTGAAACATTACGTAATGCCAGTTCATGCTTTGCAATGCAAATTTGCAGGTTTATTTAGATAAACATTTCTGGATTTAAATAGTTCTACAGCACAATATATACACAAGAAACCCACGTTAGCTGTAAGTATCAACTAAACATTCTAAATCAAAGGATGTCATAGAAAGGATCGGCCCCGCATCTCAAAAGGCTTTGCATCTGCATCGGATTTCATAGCTTGCTCTCATCCAATTGTATCCACTCAGAAATTTATGTAAACTATGGGAGTTAAAATAAAAAGACTGTATATTTTTGATGTTTATAATTCACCGAGTAAACACCTTGCTGCGGCAGTTGGCTATTAACAGAAATGTCAGGAGATAGGAAAGTTAATATATTTAAGGAAACTCTTCATCGGACCCAAGCGGGAAGGGACTGATACTATTTATTGAAAATAACGATCACGTCGTGCCTGATGTTTATAATCCCATTTATTTATTTTTACCTTATGTTCAGGTTTGTGAAACATACTGGATCTTAGTATAATCTTATACATCCATTGCTAGTAATTGCTTTACTGAAGTCATGAGTTTGTAAGAGATGACCATTCCACGATCAGTGTCCATATTGAACATATACAACCTAAGACGAACACCATCTTGCCTGGATGGAAATTTTCAAAAGACAATTGGACTGATTTCTGCCAAGTATGTGAAAAAGCTGTCTTTAAATAACATTAATTATTGTCTGTCCGACAATTGTATTCCTATTTGGTCGCATATTCCACGATACCTCGGACAAAATATTCTAATAAAATTACTGTTCCCTGGTAGAGCAAGGTCTACGAAGATGCCGTGAAAAATATGCTTTAAATCGCGTTAGACGCATTGGATGCCCGAAGCTGCTAAAAATTTAAATCGAATGGAGTTCAGTAGTTTGAAAAAATGCGACTCCAGTGCAACCTTCAAAATTCCATAATTCAGTTTGAGACAATCAGAGTCGACTACTTAAGTCATACATCTGCTACCTGGAGCCAATCGACAGTTGGCTTACTTTGATGGTTTTCCTATGATCAATGTGGTAGAATGTAGCTACGGATGGGTCTGTTTGGTTGTTTATTCTCAATCAGTATTTCTCAATTACAAACCTTTTGTTGGAAAGCTTGACCCTGATACGAATCTTTTTTTTCTCATTTGATCGTGTTCCCTATTTCTTTGCGATGTAAGGCATGTCTTGTGGACCTTGAATCAGAATAGTTTGAGTGAAAACAAAAGAAAATAATTTGAAACTATAAAATCTTAAAGTTGTTATGAATAGGCAAAAACATAGAAGATTGACATTTTACTTGAGTTAATAGCTCAACATGTTTATGAATGACTTTATCCTTTTTCCTGCTCACCACCTGTTTTTCTTTCTCTCCTCTCTGCTCTGAAAATTTGTTAGTTTTGCATTCATTTACTGTACAGCGGTTTCTGGCTGAACTAAGGGAGGATCTTCAAAGTTGTTCCGTAATCTTGGTGTATGGTTGATCGAAAAATTAGAGGTTTACTGTCACAGACCATTTGTCACAAGATTGAATTTGTCTTTCTTTTTTTGTTGCTTGAACGTACATCGAAAATGCGACTAAAGATGTTGCGAAGGACTGTAAGTGATTATACCAAGTCGGCCACTTGTGGAAAATACAACAGAATCAAGAACTTTGTCCTAACACCGTTAGAATAAGTTCAGAACCTACCACAATGCAGCAGGGAACTATTAAGACTTTGGGAAGTTTATCTGAGGGTGAGACATCTGAAGCCATTTTTCAGACTTTTGTCCTGATAAAACTTTGTGAAAATCAAACGATTTTTCCAAAAATAATTGCTAGGTTTTGAACAAATTTGTGAGACAGTGACATTAAAAACAGCTTCGAATATACATATGGTGCAAAATGTGTTAGGTAGTGTCTATTTTGCCTCATGAGGCAAAGCTGTGTTGAGGTTATTTTTCCCAGTCGAATATGATTGGCTGAAGTGATCATGTGAAAACTACGATACGCAAAGAGGCAACGGGTTGAGGCTTAGAGAAGTGGATCTCAAACGTTTTTTGATCGGATACCACTTGGGTCCCGGTACGGTCGCTGCGTACCACCCTAATTGTTCCAGGAAAAGTTATTCAACTTAAAGTCATTCGATCAAAAGTATAAGCAAACTATACTTGACACAAGAACAACATGGGCAAAATGGTGGTGAGCAACGTAATGGCCATTGCTAAAAATCAATAAAAACGTACACAGAAATGCAAGAATTTGTAAATAGAACCCGAACACTACAAGCAAAAACTGCGAACACAGTTTTTGTGTGAAGAAAAACATAATGTAAGCCTACTCGCGTACCACCTTGCTAGTAGCGGTACACGTACTATAGTTTGGGAAAATGTTAATGTCATTTCTATAAGTAAACACTGAAAGACTAGCCACACTTTTCAACAACATTATCAAAAATTATTTGTTTTTGGCATTTTGGAAAAAACCTTTAGTTAATAATTTGTTGGAAAAGTACTTTAAAAAAGCTTTGTTTTTATTTTTCTGTAGTTGACGTTTACAGATTTTAGGATGTTTTCACAGCTTCTTAAATAACGATTTTTCTGTATCGAAGTAGAGTTTAATTCGCGCGTCTCGTATTGAATAAGACATCTTACATGTCAGATCAAAACATTTATTCAGTGTAAGGGTTCGCAATTCAAAGATAAAGAGTTTAAGATTGTTTCAGACCAACGCTACTACGGACAAACAGGCCATAAAACTTTCTCGTGCAAACTACCTTTCGAAACATGTTACTTTTTCAGCTTTTTCAATTTGCAAGCAGTACAGGCAAAATGTTACCAAACTTCCTGGAACACATTTATTACTCTCACACAGCAGCATAAGCGAATTTTACACGAACAAACACGTCATACAGGAGGTTGCTTCAAATCTTTCATTGTTGCATTGGCACCGAAGAATTTTGAAACTTTGCAGTAAATTTTTGTTTGCCATGTTTGCGAGCTTTCTGAAAAATCAAAGGTAAACCGATCTTTTCGTAATTACAGGTTACAGCTTTTCGTGCAACATTTTACTTTTCATGACTTTAGAATCAAATGGAAGAGTTAAAGTTTGTTGAATCCTTGTATGGTAAAGTTTTTAGCTTGAAGTTGGTACTGTAACAGAGTTTAACTATTAAAAACAAGATTTCACAAACAGTGTTAATTGGCAAGAAACGCAGGTTAAAAACTTGTCCAAGAAGAGAGAACAGGACTAATATTGATATTCTGATATGAAACAAACTGCCACTTGAATTCTGACGGAGGTGACTTCAAGTGTTTCAGTTAAACGGTTCTTTTGAATGCATGAATTCATTCCGATAACATTTTCAAGTATGGACGTGACCCTAAAGAGTGTTGCCAGTGGGAGTGTTTACGCCACCAGTATCTTAAATTCAAAGCCAAGCTGGCTAATAAAAACCAGACTGTCGTGAAGCTCCTTCAGCGAAGTTAGTTGTTCTTGCGTTTTTTCAGAAGCAATATAAAAAAACGGGTTGTTTTGAAAGTTCCACAAAAAATCATTTTGTACTTCGTGCTATGACTTTTTTTCCCAACAAGTCAAATAGAGAAGTTCTTCTGTTGACAGAAGTCATTGCAACAATTGCTTTGACGTTCAGTGTTAAATCTTTAACGAGAGAAGGGAATTATGGTGCAGTTTTTTCTGTTCAGAACAGTTGTTCAGGACTTTGAAGGACACCGGAGATAGGATTCCCTTCATTCAAATCATCTGAATCAAAGTTCAAATCAGTCGCACCGATCGGATNCTGCTCAACCACAACTGAAACCAATGACGTTGTTTGCAGACAAGGCCAAGTGCAGCTGCAGCACAAACAATTACGATGATTNGGATCAAGATGGAGGACAGTGCAGGTGACCTGTACAATAGAGTCACATATTTAATCAATGTTATTCCGACTACACATAACAACGCACCGACAGCTAAGAAAACATAAAGGGAAACAAAAATGCGAAGACATGTTTTTGAAAAAGTTGACTGCTAACATCAATCCAGACGCAAGCCAATCTAATTTGCCATTTGGAATTTTTAAGAAGCCTAGGCTTACTTATATACTAACCAATAGTAGCCATGTAAATCAATTTGAACACACTGAGGTCATAAAGCAAACTCTGTGTTGTAGAGAATATTATCTGCACACCTACAGCTTGGTAAATTCACTAAACAAACAAATACGTTTGATTTTGCAAATATGTAACATCTTGATCAAAATCATTAAAACACTTGATGCACTGTCTAGAACTGACTGGATTGAGCAGCGCATTCGGCTTTGACACCTTACCTTGTGACTTTGCTGCACCGTTTGAAGTATTCAGGACAACTAACGCACGTTTTACCGCATGGCAGACAAGTCTGAAAAATACAAATTTGTAAAAACGTAAAAACAGTTTTTATGGCAACCATAAATGCAACACAGCATTAAACAAAAACGACTTAGTTTTTGTAACAAAACCTGTTGATCACTATTGTCGTAAACTTTTAACGCTTCTGCCTGAATTTATTAGTTAAGCCGTCTTTACAAAAAGAATCTACTGTGAGATAATTTTGGTAGATTTTTGTAAAATAAAGCAATTCATGTATTTGAATTCTTCTTGTGGAGAAAAAACTCGTAACTCACGCATTAGCTAGTTGTAACAATTGAATCGGCAAATAACGTGGAACAGGGTCTCAAACACGCGGGCCGAATGTGGCCCGCGAGGGCGTTTTGTGCGGCCCGCGATGCGTTTTGAGAATTTTCAAATAATTGACATTTACGTTGTCAAGTGCCTTGAAAAGAGATACCGCGAAATGATTGAACCTATGCTGAATGATACCCAATGCGGTTTTCGTCCCGGACGTAGCACTACAGATCAAATTTTCACTCTCCAGCAAATTTTTCAAAAATCTTGAGAGTATGCAAAAGATGTCTACACATGCTTTGTCGACCTCGAGAAAGCATACGACCGGGTTCCTCGTGAAAAGCTTTGGGGGGTGTTGTGGGTTTACGGTGTTGGAGGCCGCCTGCTACTGACCGTCAAGTCACTGTATTCCTGCTCAGAAGTTTATGTCCGTGTTGGGAGAGTTAAATCACGACGTTTCAGCGTTGTTGTTGGACTCCGACAAGGGTTTGTGCTGTCAACACTCCTTTTCATAGTCTAACTCTACATGAATTGGATAGACAGTCACAGCCAAGTCGATGAGAGTGTCACGGTTGAGAGCTACAGGATCAACCGTTTGCTTTTTGCAGACGATTTGGCACTGCTAGCATCNTCTCAACANTGTCTTCAGCATGCACTCGATCGGTTTTCTGCTGCGTGCGATCGAGCCGGAATGAAAATCAACACTAAAAAGAGCGAGGTATTATGTCTCTCTACAAACCCAAGGCAGTGTATGATGCAAGTGAGCAGCTAAAAACTGCAGCAGGTTTAGAAGTTCAAGTACCTAGGGGTGGTATTTACGAGTGGAGGAAGGTGGAGCGAGGAGATTGATACATGGATTGGTAAAGCTAATGCGGTGGTCACAAAACGTCAGTTATTGAATCTGTCATTGTTCCAAAAAATGCATGAATGAACCATACCATTACCTATGGTCACGAGAGTCTTGGGTAATGACCGAAAGAGTATTATATCGGGTGCAAGCGGCAGAGATGAGATTTTTGCGAAGAGTCCACGGTGTGGCTGTGACACTCCGCGACAAAGTGCCCAGCTGTGAAATTCGCAGAGCCCTGAATGTCGAGCCATTTCCCCGAATTGAGAGATCACAGCTACGTTATAGTTCGGCCATGTGTCCAGAATGCCCCACGAAAGACTGGCGAGGCAAGTCCTGCTGGCTATAGTCACGGTAAGTGGCTGGCTATAGTCACGGTAAGAGCCAGCAGAACTATCTGAAATTGCTGTTGACCATGGGGTATTCCAAGTCCTACTAGAGCTGCTGCCCCCGCAGCCCTGCCTAGAGGAAAAGCGGGCATGAAAGTGAATGAAATGAATAACGTTTACCTTTAGTTTATTCACCGGTGTTTAAAAGTTCTCAGCTGACAATTGAACAAGTTGCTTATAAGGCTAGAATTGATTAATACGAACGTAGAGACGGCTAGAAATGATTTGCCTGTAATTCATGATACCTTTCGCAGGAAACAAGATGTAAAAGCTGTTTTTAGTAAATTCAGGTACCGGCATTGTTGCGTCAGCGTCATAATGCGGCCCACGGGTTACCTTATAAATCCTAATGTGGCCCACGGAGCAATTTCAGTTTGATACCCTGACTTAGAATAAGTATGCTAATAAAGCAAATATTTTTAACGTCTCCTTTCATGTGGAAAATCTTGCAAGAAGAGTTTATCCAAAATCT
>JGI24159J19872_10001896_pt1 | contig 24030 bp, 14 predicted proteins | sample Ectturendosymbi4_FD_19872 | JGI IMG/M metagenome (IMG submission 19872)
CACTATCTTAACCAGGGCCGCACATTGAATGACATATTATTGAGGGCCGCACATTGAATGGCTTACTTTGATCTTAGCAAACTAAATTTAGCTTAAACTAATATACCGAAAGTGTGCAAACCTAACTGCAGTGGTAACAGACGTGATAAAGTGTTTCTGAGGACCACCTGCATCAGAAATGTCAAATTAAAGATTATCAAAACAAGGACAGGTTGTCAGTATGTGGGATACTTTTACCACAGCCAAAACCTAAACTGGGCCGGGCCGCACAAAACTCTCGATTGGGCCGCATGCGGCCCGCGGGCGGCGGGTTGGACATAGCTGCTATAGACACTTGATGTCGGTCTCGAGACGTGTATAGAGACCTGTGTTTGAGAGTCTCGGTTTCGAATGTCTCACGTCTCTTCTTAGTCTCGAAGTTTGCAAGTCTCGGTCTCAAACCTATTGTTTGCAAGAATTTCATTGCTCCATTGATTTGGCTTAGCAAATCATCCGTAGTTTAACCTGTTAATCGTTTGTCCTGTCTTTGTGTAAGGAAAAAACAAAAATGGTGGACAATTTGCGTAAAAGTTGACATGGTACAGCCGGTAAAGTGTGATGATCCTTTTTTTGAGAAGTTAGAGAAAGATAATGGCGAAGCCAACATAATTTCCGGTGCTGAGTCTCGGCCTCGGACATTCAGGTCTCGGACTTGGTTTCAGTCTTGGCTTTTCTGACAAAGTCTCGATCTCGGCGGCCACAGTCTCGACTACGTCGCTATTGTTTTGATAGGTTTTGAAGATCACATGCTTAGTACGAAAGCTGACATGTAAGTCATGTGTTATAATCTACCGTAGTTTTTTTGAGGTAATCGCAGTTTTAGAGTAGCAGTATTGTGATACGGGACTTGGCAGTGGCATGGCTTCACATTGTTTGTGGTTCCAGCACGTTGTAACTGAGTCTACAGTATGTACAGTAATATCAATAGACGCAGTGCTTCCAATCAGGGTTACCAGTCAAAATGGAAATAAAACACAAAGTTGAGTCTTTCTTGAGCTGATTCGAAAGTTTTGCTCACATGCCAATGAAGTAGCTCAAGCTTCTTGCAAACGTCTTACGGTTGTTAGAAAGTGTTCATGTCTCTATTTTTGAGACCGCTTTATAACACTTTACGTTGCTATGAATAAGTCGACTTTATTTTACAATTTACTACTTGTATTGGCGCCTGATGAGTGCGGTTGTGCGTGAAAACATGTTGGTATCCTACACGTCTGGTTTGAAATATGTGTAAAAAATTGAAATATCTGTAAAAAGCTCTCATGCTAAAAATGGAGCCCTCTACAGCACCATTTTCTGTAAACTAGTCGAGCGTTACAGAGTGCAAAACGTTAAACGGAATTTTTAGTTTGCGATTTGAAAATTGTTGTTCTGCAACTGTACAGCATCCATATGTAGAAAAAATCATTGTAGTGGTATTATAACTGCAAAACAAAATTTTTTATGGGATGGAAACGTTTTGGAAGATAGGGATACTGAATATTGTTTTTTGTAAAATTTTATATCGCATTTTTAGCAGTAATTTCTCTCCCTTTTGGGTTTTCCACGCTGGCAATGCTTCATTCGCTCATCACTTACCTCGAAAGAAAAGTTTATAGTGTATTTTTTAATTTGTTCGAACTGCGCCCTATGCAAAGCATGATCCTTGGCAAAAGTTCAGTTGCTTGAATAAAAGCGGCTGATAGGTAGGTTTTGTAACAAATCAGCCATTTCCGAAATGACGAATTGGCATGCTTTCAGTGCTTTACCTTCTATTTGTCTAGAACGTAAAGCCATACAGCAATAGCGCTGCAAAACTCTCTTGTATGGCTTGCCGTGTAGATTGCCTTTGAGGCCATCTCAAGTTCTCTTGTGAAATTGCTTTGCATTGTTGGCCAACAGCATCCTTTATGTGCGCTTCAATTAAGTTCCTAGTTTCCTTCCTGAACTAGAAATCACTGGAGGTCGTCTTACATTTAAAACGAGAGAGTTTTTCTTTAAGGATTGTTTCAACGCAACCGGAATAAATTAAAGTAGAATGGGAAATAAATGCGTTTCGTAGCAAGTATTTTGTACTGGTCCGATTCGCTTTTTGTCTTAACTGCAATGAAGCAAGTACAGAACATACAGTACTACGCAGCAGAATAATAAGTGTGCTTGATAGACAGACATGTTCCACATGCTTATGGTCATGTTGTGTATAGTTTCAAGAGATAGTTCAGCTTATATTCAAAATCTTGTTTCTGATTTTGAGGTCTTTTATATATTTGTCAACTGCCTTGAGGTTAGCGGTAAAATTGATGCAATCTTTTACAACTGTTAAAAATTGTTACTGGCGATGACTGGATTTATTATTTTATCATCAGAAAAACTGCAGTTGAAAAATTCAACACTTTCGATTTCTTTATTGATATTTTTGTTGAAGATTCGCTGGAAAGCATTTTTGTGTTGACATTGTTAACCTGATATTTGCCAGTAGATTGGCTAACACAAAGAATCCAAGTCACCCTTTTCATTGGATGCAAAGCGTTATGGCAGGACAACCATTTTTCGAATCCGGGTCCAAATCTGGGTGGCCGGACTTTTCTCCAGATGATTACCCATTATACTTGAACCTGGAAAATTTTACATATGGTACCAAAGGAAACGGTAAGGCTTTAAATTTGTATAAAAATGCAACTCTTTTCAAATTTTAGGAATGTAAGCTGTAAGGCAGTGATTTTCAATGTGGTTCAGGAAGACCACCGGTGGTCTACCTGGAATCTCTAGTAGTCCACAGAGAATTCCATAATCCTTGATGAAACGTTCACTGACAAAATGCAATGCAGTTTCGACTGATTATTCGTCAGGTGTCAGCATAGCAAAATGGTCGATAGGATATTTTTTAAAAAGGTGGTCCATGGGCCAAAACTGGTTGAGGACCACTGCTGTAAGGTTAATGTTTTTCCACATATATGAGAAATGAATTGAAGTTTGCAATAATTCTCATTTAGATGAAACATGCATGCTCTTGCTTTGTCAACTGAAAAGTAAAATAAAATTTTGGGAAATTTTTCCAAATAATATTTTGTTAATTGATCAACTCTTAATTCTGAAATTAGTTCACTGGTTTAAAGGACGAATGTCATATTGAATAAAAAACGTGAGTCATCGGTTTTTCTATAGTCATAAAGCTATGAAACACTATTGCTACATGTAACTGTTGCTCATGTGCACCTTTTACAGCAAACAACTTTACTGACCGATGTGCACTTTTCATGGAAAAGTTGCAATTGAACAAACTGTTGAGCAATTTTCACGTGCATTAAAAAAAACAAGCTTGGATTACCTGTTTGAATCACAGTTTGAGTATCAGCGCAAAGAAGCAGCATCATCTCAAACAAAATATTAGAAAATGTAAATTTACTGTGCAATGTTAGCCTAAGTGCGAGGATTTGATAACATGATGTAAATATAAGCTTATAATGTGTGGGCACGGATATTTTTCGCTTTTGTCCAACTTCTCCAAAGGCAGTAATAACTGATGTAGCTTGCCGATGAGCATAAAGTTCTATGCTGTCTTCATTAGGAGACAAAAGTTATAGAATCCAAGTTTTGTTGATGCATGTACAGCACAAGCACTAACAATGCGCATAACACTTCTTGTTGTGTTTAATTGTCGACGTAGGATCTGCATGGCGCACAGCAAACAGCAGGGACGCCGGAAAACGGGTGTATGGTGGAGGCATTGCTCCCCTGCCCTTCAAAAGGGGGGCAACGGGGTCAGAGGTGCCTTTTTACAACAGCATCGCAGGTAATTTCATAGTTTATCAAGATCGACTTGAAACAAATTTATTGCAGGTATTCGCGTACCCCGAAAATTCAGAATGGTTTTCTATAATTTTTGTTATTATTTTTGAGGTCAACATTGTTCATGAACAGAAACAAACACACTTGGTAACGATTTCTTTGTTTTTTAAAATTTCCATTGTCCTCAACTCTTTTACTGCCCCCACTGCCCTACCGCTGTTCCGGCTTCCCTGGCAAACAGCAATTCTGACAGGCTGAAGCTTGACCAACTTGCAAAATAAAGCAAACGTAGTTAAGAGCAAACAATATAATGAATTGTTTCTTCTTTGCGTGCATCTGAAATAGATGCTCAACTTTACTACAAGAGAAGCTTGGGAGAGGGGCGAAAAGTTCTGAATGAAAAACTTGTTCGACACAGTGGGTTTCTACATTTTTGAACCGAAAATCATACTGTATTTCGCAACGTTGTGATTTGCAATGCAGACTGGCGCATCGGCTATTCGTTGACATGTCGCTGTTCAGCTTTTGCACAACACGGTGAAAATGTTTGTGTTTTCGTTGATACAGATAAAGATCCCTCCATTTCACTCCATTGATAGGCATCGGGATCAATAAAACGACTTGCAAAATTTTGGTAGCACAAAGTCTAATTTACAGTGTGCAGTAACGTAAGTTTTACTTTGAAAGGAGTGAGTATGTGTGTACGAAAATGCCGACTGAAAACCTTAATCATGCGGAAAGCCTAAAAATAATTACCTGAAATTTAACTACAGTTTTGAACTGGAGTTTCCTTTAAGTGAGGGAAATTAAGGTCTCTAATTGCTTACTAACATTGTGTGCACCGTGAATAATTTTTCTGTGTAGCCTAGGCCCTTTGAGATGGGGAAACATGGAACTGAATGATGAACCTACCTCGTATGTGCAATTTAACTTGAGTTTGGTTTGTTACAGAATTTGTGCATACACCACTTCATGAAACCTTCATCGGCTTTAATTGCATTTTTAGTCAAGTCATTTTTGCTGTATCATCAGGCTTGTCCATGAGACACTTTTTTCTCTCTCATCCCATGGCCAATTGTGACTGTAGCACCCCATCCCATAGCATAGGATTCTCACGAAGCTGGTAATGCGAAGTACATTATTCATGCGCATATCTAATGTCTAGCATCCAGAGAGCCGTGGCAAAAGTACCTCAAACACCCCAATGATGGGGAGCCAATGACAATTGGATGACTTTTTTTATACAGGGCCCAATAACCTTATTTTCGGGGGCTCGCATCACTACTCCACAGCACTGGTGTTCTCTGTCAAACAGAGGGGTTCCGAACCTGCGGTGCAATTGCCTATCTGAAAGTGTAAATTAGCAACAGAAGGGAAAAATAAATTTATACATTATTTACCTCAAAATATTTATACATTTTTCAGTGAATATCATTTTCAAAACCATTATATGCTTATTGTTAAATACATCTATGATTAGTGCTTACAAAATATTCGTGAAAAGTAGATCAATTTTTAATAGAACTCTTTGACAAAGTTCTAATAAACATTTAGTGAATTTTTGTTATTTTACTCAGCCTTTTTGTCATAAGAAATTTTAAGGGTACATGCTCGTCTGTCGAAATGCTAAAGGGGTACATGGTCAGAGGAAGATTGGGAACCCCTAGTCTAATACTTGTGGTGTTGTAAGCATATGATAATAGTAGTCGACTTAAGAATATTCCTATACTGTATGACGTTAACATTACTTACGATAGGAATTGGGACATTTTTCGAGTCCATTGTACCGTGTCATGGGACAAATCCCATAAGTCTCTTTATCGTGATCATGCTGATTTAACAGACTGAGTAAAGATTCCTCTTCCATCCTTAAGACAGATGTATGAACCGAAGTCGCTTTTCGTTGGAGGTTGAGAGACGAGAAGCCAGAACCGCAAAATATCTTTGCGTCCACTTATGTAACTCTGCAGCTGAGTGGAACTTGTGCTGGATACCTAAAAATGGGGCTTTGTATTAATAAAAAAAGGGCAAAGGTATGAAAAGACCAGTGGTTTTCACACATGTTTTGCGTCTACTGCTGGTCGACCAACAGCATTGCGTTGAGTGTTATAGCAAGTCGTATATCTTACGCACAAGGAGTTGCTATATTTGGAAAAGGTGAAAACAGTTAGCTCGAAAAATGGAACGCAAGTCATTTGTTTCACCTCATTGTAAAAAATGTAATCGTTTCACAGCAGGTTTACATTTTTACGATAATTTCGTTTTTCTCCGACAGTACAAACAATAACTTTGAAAAAATCTAGGCAATTGCAAAATAAAGTACCGTTGGTCGTAACATCCACCAATGGCATTTGACGGACATGTACCAAATTCTTTAATTTTACCTTGAGGGCAGCAGCTAAGACACCGAAATCCACGCAATTCTTACTTCATGATTTTCTACCAGTCAGCTCAGTCTTCACCACCGATTTTTCCTCTTGTGCCAGGGTAACACTTTTGAAACTTTATGAGAATTTCACCAAGTTGTTGTTTGAAAACCAGCAAATAAATGCTGCAACTACCTATTTTCAGTAACAGTTGCTATTCTCGGATGCACTCGTAAAAACAACTTCCACCCTCGTAACCTTTGCATTGGTACGTGTATTCATCTTGTTTCTTTTCAAGCTTCCACTGCAAATTTACAGAATCGCAAGCTTTAAGACTTTTACTGAGTTTCGAACCAAAATGAAAACAAACTGTAAGAATCTGTACTGAGTACCACCGCTGGTCGGCTTTGCCGCACGTTTTATGTTCTGTGACAAACATAAGTGCCCGGCGGTGCTGCACTGCATGGTTTTTGACGGGGATGCATAATTCCTAGATGTCTTTTGCTACAATCTTAAGTTTGCGGCATTCAGTGTTGACTCTGCAACTCGGGTTTTTCGGCTTAGCACGAGTCTTTGATTATCATTTATGTTGTAGACTTTGCCCAGGAAGTTTCCCACAGTACCGACTTCACTTCACTAATTCCAGTTACTAGCTCGGCTCTTACCAATGAGCCTGATTGCAGTTCATATATTTTCGTTCAGTGTCTAGCAATTATCTAAGATACGAGGTCACCTATGTCAAAAACATCATTCGCAGCAGAGGTTCTCTCGACCGCGTTCATGCACGAGCAACTCGGGCTCATTAGTCAGAGCTCAAGCAGTCGTTTGCAATTCAATAATTTTTATTACACTTCAATACAAATTCAATATTTGTTTTTAAACAGTGGGTTTGTATATAGCTTATAAGATCTGTATTCCAATTTTTAAAAGGTTTCCGTCCTGCAATAGTTTCACAGGAACGAAAAATTGTCCATTTACTCGGTCTAATTTAAATGAGCCTAGTAAGCGTAGAAGACTACTTAGTACAGTGTTATCGTGGTTCTGTGATGTACAACGCGTAATAATCGGTAATTCGCCTCACAGCGTATCCATTGTTACGTTCAGGACATCACAGAGCAATGACCGTGCAGGATCTTGAACGACTTAAACTGGATGCACACGGCATGCGTCCTATGCGTTTTTTGGGCGCATGCGTCTGATTTCGTGACGTCACGTCCTTTCTTGATACATCTGGTATGGTCTGCGTTCGAGTAAAAGTGAGTCAGAGCAGTGAGTTTGATGCGTCAATATAGAAACAGGTTCCTACTCGAACGCAAACCATACCAGACGCATCAGGAAAGGACGTGACGTCACGAAACCAGACGCATGCGCTCAAAAAACGCATAGGACTCATGCCGTGTGCATCCAGCTTTAGACAATATTTTACATGAGTCTGTCATCAAAAGTAGATGCGTAGAGATCATGTATAGTTAAAGAACGTATTTTTACATGAGAAGTGTTTATTCTGTTTGTAGAATTTAATAGTGCTTTAATAAATTTGCCAATGCATTACAACTTTTAAATTTATTTTAAACATATACTTTTTGTGAAATCTGTGATGATCTCGAGTGACGTTAATGACCCGGAGTCCTCTCTGGTGGAATGTTTTAATTACTACCCTTTGTTTATTTCGATTTTCTTTTTTTTTTCTTTTTCTTTGCTTACTTTTCTTCGAATAAATTTTACTATAGAAATTCGGTTGATTTCCTGCCGTGTTTGTCGAAAAATAAATCATGTAGGATTTTAACAGGTCCGAACACATGAGCAACGGCGACACTTTTGTGCAGATGCGGGTAACGATGCATATGGAACAGTCTTGCCATCTAGACAGACTTCCGAATTGACAGTTGCGGAAGTCATTACACAATCAACCTCTTGGATTAAAGTTGGTCTTACTGCTCTCTTTTTCCTGGTCGGATTTGTTTGCAACGTTTACATTTTGCTAAGTATTGGAAACAGAAAGACGCTTGAGAAAAATTCCTTGAATTGGTAAGTGCATTCGCAAATCTTTGATGTAGCGAGAACATTTCAACCAGTGGTATTTGGACACGAGGTGTAGGTACGAGATACCCAGTGGGCTGAAAGTTATTAATGTGAGCTGCAATGTCTCATAAAGAGCTTGCATAAATCTGAAAAGTCAAGCACCCTTCAGGCAACCGTCTTGAATGCGATTGAGAAACAGTTACGATCTTTTTTACTGACTAGCGTTTTAGGAGTTAAACGCCAAACATTCACCATAATAAAAAATTCGTCAACTCCAACCACGAAGGCATACACTGTAAACTAAACTATGGAGGGATATATTGTAAATTAATAGCTGTTTGGTCCACGCAAACATCGAGAGTTGTGATTCAACTTGACTAAAATCCTAAGTGACATCTTCGTGAGTGGAATGCTCAAATGCTTATTTCGTTGTTAATGGTAGTGCTTGGAGTTGACGGAGCGTTTTTTTGAAAGTTTTGTGATGTTGTCAATTTCCGATATTTGTTCGCAATCAATTCGCAAGTCAAGTGATGAGAAATCAAGTTAGGTCAAAATTCACATGATCGTTTTCAGATTTTTAAAATTTGCATTTTTTAATCTTAAGATATTAACTTTAGAAATTTTTATCTTGTTTCAAATATAACTGAATAAAAACAGAGCATGCTTTTGCCAATGGGTGCCATGTCCGGACAGGCGCGTAGCCAGAAATTTTGACAGGGAGGTGGGGGAAAAACACCCAATTCTCAAAATTTAAATATTCAATGTCCTTGTTTTTAAAGCATCATCCATGAAACATGCAACTTTCTGGCGCTTGTTTCTGAATAATTAAGTTCAGATTTATAGCGGCAAATAGAAAATATATTTATTTGAGCCGACAAATTTTAAAGTTTGTGTTTAGTGAAGAGATCAACGCCTCCATTTGCTCGTAAAATTTTCTTGCTAAAGCGCATGAGAAAATCTCGATGCCACAAATGCAAGATCTGCAGCATGCTGTTTCTAAGCAATATTGCAGTTGAGTAAAATGTCATCGCTGCCGCCATTATGATTGCGCTTTTTATATTTACATGCTTCTGATGTACGCCGCACTTTCATTCGAAGCCGATTAGCGTCTTCGCGCTACCTACAAAACTTGCGCGCATATAAGACGTAAATCTTGTCCTATTCTTGAGCGACTGGTTGACGTCAGTGGCGTAACTAGAGGTTTGAGCCAGGGAAACTTAGCTGTAGGAAACCCATTGGCCAACGCTTTGAAAAAAATTGAAAAATGATAATGGATCCGGTTGTGCATATCAAATACCAAAACCCGAAATCACTGGATAACACTCCAATAAACGCAAAAAAACACAACCTATTGAAAACCTAAAAAATAATAATTATCGAAATACAAGCAAAGTGGAGGCCTGGTTTTTGAATTTCGCTTACCAAGAGGAGGGGCAATTTGTATCCCTACCCCCTGTCAGTAACGCCACTGGTTGACGTATGCAGTTAACAACGTAAAGAGTACAGTCCCAAAGCATTTGAAAAATGTTTGGATTTTATGTCACTAAACGTTATGAAATGCGACTGCGGTAGCATACTTGCACGCCACTTACACTAAGCTTGCTTCTCAAAAACGATTAGATATTTATCTAGCCATTTACAATTAACAATAATATGATTCACAAACATGATAAGGGCATTGTCATAAATTGGGGAAAGTTACACATGTTCTCTAGACGAACTTGCATATATTTGACGTGCTCAGTCTACACAAAGTGTGAAAAAAAGTTCGGTATTTGCGAAAATGAAGCTACAATCAATTATTATCACCACGGCTCTGCAATAAAGTTAAGAAAGACGTGTCGCCACAGTTAGCACAACGGTTTGTTAGTTGATCTAGCCAAACGGTTCCCAAAGTAGGGGTCGAAATCCAAGCAAGGAAGGCGAAGGGTCAAAGAGGGTCGCGACCAGGCGGTCCAAACCTGAGTTGCGTATTTTCAACGTTGCCACTGCTTTTCTGTCTGTGACTGTCAGTACCGTAGGTACTTGAGAAAAGAGTAGATTGCTGATATTGAAAACGAACTTAGTCTCGCGAACCTAGTCGCGAGGTGTTCACCAATCTCAGATTTGGGTCGCGCTCAATTTTTTCCCCGTCATTGGAAGACTTTTGGAAACGTTGTTCTTGCAATTGTAGCGTAAGTGGTTGAAATCTTTTTTTTGAATCCATTTAATGTTTAAATAACAAAATCCAATGACGAGGAAAAATTTTTTAGTGTCATTCACATCCGCTTTATCAAGAAAACAGATTGCAATCTATCTGTAAGTAATGGCAGTGTCCATGCCCTCAGCGCTTACAAAATGAAAAGCGTGTTCCTACCATAGGTGCCGGATGCGAGGGGCCGCATGGGCCCAGGTCCCCCACTTTTTCTGGAGGGCCTGGCCCCCCACTTTTTGAATTTTACCTGAATAAGTTTAAGTAACGCCATTAGCATTGTGTCCATTGTTCGGTAAATCGTTTGATGAAAAAATAATGTGCAGGTATTTGGCCGTATTGTACCAATCTTATTTGTAATACTGTATATTGTTTGTTATTTGGCAGGATTTTGTAAATGGTTGGCAGAATACACCACACGCAATCTGGTCACTCTGCTCGGCCTTGCTTACCCCATTGGTGTTGTCAAACAGTGTTGCCAGATTGTGCAATACTGCACCATTTTTGTAAAATGGTTTAATTTTTCAACCTCGTGTGTAGGAAATATTTCGTGCCACACCATCGAGAAATCGGTGCAATTTGATTTAATTTCAAGCGTTTCAACGCTATTCTGAATAACGAAATTTTGCTGAATCTTTTACACAAAATGACATATGTGGATAAATTTCAGTTGTGTTTTTGTTTTGCATTGGCGACACTGAATAGCTATATTTTATTTTTGCATTCGCAACACAGTTGGCATCTTTGAAGACAACTTGCTACATATGCTTTGTCTTATCTTTGCATTCTGCTATCTAAAAGGGCATGACGACATAGATATCGATGCACTTGTAACTCAACTAAAACCATTGAACAACATATCATCGTCTTTTGTGCCTGATACCTTCGAAACTGTACGAGAGGGCAGCAAAGCTCTTACCCCTGCTCTGAGGCATGGGCATTGGAAGGATTTTTTTCCAGAGTGGAAATAGTGATGAAATTTCATTTTTTTCTTCTAGAAACTAAGAACACGACCATGTTTGCTAAAAATGTAATAGAAACATATTAAATTTCAAAATGCAGGGGGCAACGCCCTCCCTGCCTCCGTTTCCGACGCCCATGCTCTGAGGGGAATTTGCAGTACTGTACGACTTTTACCGCTGTACTTGACACAAAGCCATCGCCAACGGGGATTCAGTGGTGCTCGGCCTCCCATTTAAAATCTGTGACCCCCATGTCATGTTTGAACCCCCGGTTGCTGCGTACATCAAACATTGTATTTAAAAATGTGGCCGCGCTTGTGGGTTTTGGCCACTCCTGCTGCGAAATGCTGGCGACGGCCTAACTTGAAGTACCAATCTCAATGCTACAGCAGAGCGGTCATTTTCGTGCCTTCGACGGCTGAAGAACTACTTCACAAACAAACTTAACCAAAACACTTGAACCACAGGATGTTTTTGTACGTTCACAAACAGTTAATAGATCAGGTTGATCTCATAGCAATACTGCAAGAATTCATGCAAGAAAATGATAGCAGAATTAACTGTTTTGGAAAGAATTTTGCACTGTAGCACTGTAACACCTGTTGTTACTAGGGCACGTTCACATATTCCGTCATCAGAATTTTAGATATCTATTTTTTACCCCATCATCATTTTGAAAACCCTTCTCTCCCCTATCTGGTGATGTAATATGTGGACCGATGTTCCCTTCTAAGGTGCGCAACTGCGCAGTACCATCAGACCGTTTGCGCAGAGAAATCTCATTCTCACGCGCTTGCAACATTGGAAATTTGATATTGTGCATATATCGCTTAAAACGCTACACTGGCTGTGTGTCTATGGTTGAGCAATTGCGTGCGCACAACAACAAAAATTTGCACAGTGTAAAATTTTTTTAGAGGGAAAACTGATGTGGACGCTCCCTTAGCTTTGTGCATGTTTTGTTTTTGTGTGCTTGCTTGTGAATGAATTTTGTGTAAGACCAAGAAGAACTAGTTACATTTATGTGCTCAAGTCAGTGTAGCGAAGGTGTAGTGTAGATAGGTGTGGTTGGGGACTTACAAAACATTGCAAAAAATTGCTTGAACATGTCGACAATATTCAATGACGTCATTTTCAATGCTTGTAACGTCACTGTTTTCAATTCAAACCGCAAAAAATTCTCATAATTTTTTGACGTGCACTTGTGCCCCTCACTTTCAAAATGGTTCCTCCACCCAAGGTTCCTATTTACAGTACATTTAGTTTTGCTGTTGACTTTTCCTGCTGCAGCTGAATAATTTCAAATTTAGTGCAGGATACAGTGGCAATTAACATCAAACGAAAGTTGAAACACTTTCAGTATACGTACAGGTCGGACTCTGATTAGGCCTACTTCGTAAGAACTGTTTTTTACTCTCCGGCAAGGTATATGAAATGATTGATGAAAACGTTAAGGCTCCACCGTCACAGCACATTTGATTATCACAAATAAATATCTAGAATTAATGCTGTTGTTGTTATAATGTGTCTATGCTCTAATTACGTAATAAAAAAAGACTTTGAAACTGGATTGTTTCATTTCCAAAGTTTTAGCTTCGAGGCATATAAAATGTATATCAGCGCAATATTAACACATTTAGTTTTAAAGCTGTACAAAAACAAAAAGGGTACGGCTGATGCTGCAGACAAGGGTAAGATGTATAGCTTTTGTAGCAAGCCAGAGATACCAGAGAGGAATTTTTGTGATGATCTTGAAATAAGGTTGTACCACCATTAGGTGGGATACAGCAAGTTGGTGCGGCATAAACAACTGCGAAAAACGGTATTTCTTGGTTTTACTTGCCGTTAGTGATTACAAGAGGTTATATACAAGTTTGTATTTCATTATCACCAACGTCCACACGGAGCATAAACCTCAGGCAAAGGTCAGCCATGATATCATTTCTCCAGTATTTACACGATACACAACGTTTTTTTAATCATGGACAACTGGTAAACATTACTGCTATAATCAGGTTCGACTAAAAGCTGACATAAGTTAGGTTCCTTGAGCAGTTTCTTTGATCTGCACTGAAGTATTCATTTGGCTTACACATCAAAGGCTTGATTGACCTGAAAAATTTTGGTTCAACTTTCGGAATTGGAGGGTAGCATTTGCCCCCATTTCCCCCCTGGCTACGCGGCTGTGACGGAAACTATCTGACCAGAAATATAACTGTTTTTGTCAGGTTTCTCTAAAACAACAATGGAACCAGTGAATCGCAGCTCAGCGTTTCTCAATCGTTTATTGCGACAACTCAAATATTTTGCCTAAAAGAAATACATACTGTACCTTCGGTGACCACCCTTATTAAACCACTTTTCTTATTGAAGGTGCAAATTTTTTATGAGGTTGAAACTAGGGATTGCAACTGTTAGCTTGCTACTACTGTACCTTGTCGACGAAGAATAACTCGTGCGAGTCGTATTTTTTAAGGGGATTTGAGACCAAAACAGTTTCTCAAATTTTTCCAACGGTCTCTCAAAATGCAGCGCAAACTCGCTTTGATGCCACCACTAAATACACTAAACCCAATAAAATGGCTGCGGTATCTCAAAATATCTTTGCGGTCAGCAAGGTCAAACCTCAAAAAAGCCTGCACTTTGCTCGCAAGCACTGTGATGTCGCAATGGCAATATTTATAGCATAGCAATTGGTAGCGACAAGACTTCTCGTGTCAGAAACAAAATTATGTATCAGAGTGCCCAGTATCAACATGGCTTCACGAAATTTCTGCGCAAATGAATATCGGTGTATGTTACAGTGACCCACCAAATCAAACAGCGACCCAATTTTGCTGGATCGCAACCCAGGGGTTGAGAAGCACTGTCCTAGCTATATGTAGATGATATGCACGCACCCATTTACCTGGAAAATCTTGATGGTCACTGGAGCACAAATATTGGCTGTGGCTTAGCATATGATCACTACTGCGATTTAGAGTAGGCCGTTTGAATTTTGAAAGCAAACTACTACTGTTGATTATTCTCAACACACGCTCAAATCAAAGCATTTTAATTTTTGTTCAGGCCAAACTGACTTTAGACTCAACACTTTTACTATCGTGCTCGAAGCATTCTTTTTGATTCAAGAAGAAATTGCCAGTTTTTTAAGGAAGAACGCAATCTTCTCAAATGGTAAACATTTAGTCTGTGATAGTACATCAAAATCCGCTAAATATGGTTTTGGAAAACCGAAACTTGTTGCATTTTGGAAAAGAGTTATATCACTTCACCACAATAGTCGTTTAGTCATCTCGAATTCAGTTTAACGCAATTGTGGGCTTGAATGTAGAGACATTTTTTAACTCAAGTTCACTTTGCATGGGTATTTAGTTATTGTTCTATCACACTTTGCGTCAGGTGAAGGTTCAGTTTTATTTGAATTTAAACGACAGTAAATTTGAGTTCGTGCAAAAAAGTGTTTTCTTTGCAGGTACCTCCTCAACGAAGCTATTGTAAACGTTTTGTTCACCCTAACTTTTCCTGTGTTTATTTTGGAAGATATTTTTTGGGATGTCAGGTCTTTGCAAGAACCAGTTTGCCTTGCCAGAGAAACGGTGATGTTTATGAACCACTTCTGCGGCGTAACATTTTTGACAGTAAGTGATCCTGTCACGAACAGTGCATTGAATTTCAGCGTGCTACTAATATGAATTGAAAAATCATACTGGACGTTTTTTCAAACATAATTGAGGGTTAACACAGTCAATTAGAATTATTATTTTATCAATTAGAATTAACATTTGTAACAGACATAACTATGAGCAAAGATTTTACAAAAACCTCACACCATGCTAACACAGTAGCCTTCTAACTTGGTTCTAGCAGATATGTTCCTTTTACGTACCTTTTTGGACATAATGGTATTCCCTGTGCAAGTTGCATTGTTACTGATCAATAATGCACTTGCACACGAATGTCACTATTTGCAATACTAACGATGATCTCATGCACATTAATTTTGATTCAAGGTTGTAGTCAGCGATAAAATCAGCAACATTTTATTCCTTCTTATGAAAAGTTCAGCACATGCATAGTTATAGCATCTCTAATATGGTTCTCCTACCTACATTGTTGTTATATTTGTGGTCATTTTTTCTGATATCGCTGGTACCACAATTACGATGCAAATGTGGGTTACAAACCTGATCCTTGTTGAAAGTCTTTCAGAGTGAACAGTTTTTGAAACTAGACCTTTGTCATGAAATGTATTGTATCTGGATTGAAAACGTACTTGAGTTGCAATTGCTCACGACTTACCTTTGAAATTCAAAGTTTGAGTTTTATTTTCAACAGAAGCTTCTTTGCGAGAAGTGTAATAAGAAAACCAAGTGAAAACAAACTTGCAGTGACTCTTTCGTTAGACTTGGAAAGGCATTAAAAGGAGAGAGAGGGGATACGTACAGGAATGAGATTCGATCAGTTCGCACCTGTTCGCAAGAACCTGCTCTTGGAATTTCTTTAGAAACCGGTTGTTGGCTTAAGTCAGGGGTTTTCAATTTTTCCCCACAAACACCTTTTACATATAACTTATTTTGACAAACCTCTTATAGATCTGTTGCTAACCTTTAATAGTGAGAAACAAGACTAAAATTGGGGAAAATAATTAAATCAATGATTTACTTTGCTGGACTGTACCAGTTGGCAACAGAAAGATCAACCTTTGCACTTGTATCAGGCCAACTATCATGGTTTGCCTCTGGAGACATATGATAATGAGAGAACCTGTTGTTAGTGAGTCCTGGAGTGAGAGAACCCGTTCTTAAAATTTAAATCCCACCACTGGACATGTACCAGGGTGCAAATTTGGAAGAGGCTTAAAATTCCAATCTGGAGTGAGAATAAGAAACGAAGCAACATTAACTTCAGGGTTAAGGGTGAAAAATGGGCAATTCCCCAGGGTTACGAAGACACGTGTGACACACCTGTAACATTTGCTAATGTTTTTTGTTTAAAAGCAATCTATGCGACACTCTTAACCGACTCGAAAAATCAAGGTTATAAATTACTTTTGTGAGACACAGCTGTTTGTCACAACAACGGGTGTAAAGATGGCTAGCAAACATTATGCGACGAATGGAGCAACTGCGTTATATTTTTTTATTGTTGAAACTAACCCGAATTACTGTAACCAACCTGAACACAAGAGACTTTGTGTCGTAAATCCGACGGAGAAGCCGCTGACAATGATTGCGCTTGAGGTAGAGCGGAGAGATCCTTTGTGTGAAATTGCACAAGAAAATTATTGACATAATTTGTGTTCTAAAACACAGACAGCTTATATTTTGTGGATTGATTATGTCGGAAATATCGACGAGAAAAAGCTTGATTTTTATGGGGGAAGATAAAGAAAGAATAGAATTGACAGAGTCCTGAAGTAACATCAAGTGCAAAATGTTTGTGCATTTGAAATATATATTTTGCTGCGTATAACCAAAGAGTATAACTATTACAGATATATCCTTATATCTTGTTTGCATGACAGACTCTTGGTCTTTTTGTTTTGCTACGTGCTTTTGAAATCCAAACTACCAGCATTAGGACAACCGTCGCCACTACCTTTTGCGAATTTTCAGCCATGTGGTTACGAAGAAACTTCTTGTATATCACACATTACTTTTTTCAGTAGGCTTGTTGTATTTGTTATTGCAGTTTCTCGTGACCGTCGTGCTTGACGCCGTGAAGATTGAAACAAATCGAATAAGTAATAGTACCACCGTCGCTCCACACCTCGCGACCAGTTTGATTTGGATAGTATGCGCCCTAACTGCTGCCCTCGCTGCTCTGCTGTGCCAGCTTGCATCTGCTGCTATGTGCACTACAATGTTCACTGCTTTCTCAGCTATAGTGTTCCTTGTGTCTTCTGGGGTAAGTTGCATGCAGTTTATGTGGCAATTTATGCCAAACGTTATCTAAAAATGTGGAGCGCAAAGCTTCCAAAATTATCCAAAACCTTATACAAGAATGATTTTCTTCCCAATATACAAATATAGTTGACTAAAGAAAGGTTTATAATGCTTGCACCTCTGGTTGCGAGCCTGATATGACGCAGTAGTTTGCACAAACATTTGACTGGGTCGCATGCAATGCGACTAATTTGTTTAAAGACAATTGGCGCCAGGCCGAGGCCTTAGTGATGCCTCTTGTCTAGTCAAGTTAGTGGGCACAAAATGAACGGCAGCAAACGAACAAACAAGGTAAATGGCAGAAAACGAACAAACAAAGGAACCATTCACGAAACGGTACGGCAAGTAGTGTAACATGATGCACAAGAAAGTGGACGAGTCAAGATTGTCAGATAAGGGAATTAAAGCGCCTACTGTTGTTCAGAAATCGAGACAATGCTGTGAAGATTACTACTTTTGGTTTAAATGATAATTCTGGGTGGCCAAACAGGTGAATGTGGATTAAAGTTTTGTTAGTGATAGTAGAATATTATGGCTGATTATAAATTCTTTCGTTAACAAGGTATTTTTTAGTGTTGGAAGAAATAAATTGCGATGGTGCAAGGACAAATTGCACTGCAGGAGAAGGTGATTGAGCGTTTCTTTAGACCAGCTATGTGCAACACGCGGCCCAGGCAAAGGTTTTGTGTGGCCCAGTTTAGATTTTCGCTGCAGTAAAGGTATCCTATATGCTGGCAACCTGTCCTTATTTTGAGAATCTTGAATCTGACATTTTTGATGTAGGTCATCCGCAGTGCCACTTTATCACGTCTTTGCCGTTGGGATTCGAACGCTTTCAGTATGTCAGCTTAAGCTAAATTTACTTTGCTCAGATCTAAGTAAATCATTCAATGTGCGGCCCTGGTTAAGATAGTGACATGATGTTTGGCCCAGTAAGCCATTTGGGTTGGACATTGCTGCTTTAGAACCACAACTACACTGACGAAAAGACTTCATATTAATGTTTAAAGGGCTGTGACCAAGGCGAAATATACAGCGTAATGAGGTGGCAGATGGATTTGACCCGTGTAAGTGCCAAATATTGCGTTTCTTGGCGTGGTAGAGGGTGATGCGGTTATTAAATGCTGCAAACCTAGAAGATAATTTGATGTATTTGTGGTAGGGAATTCCAGAGTATGGGAGCTTGGTAAAAAATTAATTATGTCCTAGTGAATGTTTGCAGAGGGGAGGCTGAAAGTTATTGGCATGACGAAATGAGTAGGCTGAGATTTCTCCTAGGGTCAGCAGTAGAAACAAGTGGAGGACAGGAGGGGTAAGACCAGTTTCATTTTATAACAGAGCAAGAGCATATGGAGAGCACAAGTATAAGAGAACACAAGTATTTGTAAGCATTGAAATCCTTTTACTGGGTTAAAAATAATTATAGGTTGTTAGCTAAGTTCTGCGTAGAATTTTGTTATGAACATGAATATTTGCAAGCCTCGAGAGGATCACCTCTTCTGAGAAATGTTTTGTAAAATAATGTTGTCTAAATTTTGGAAATTGAAGTTGGCTAGTGACAAATCGGATCCGTGGAAAGTCATCTAATTGGTCAACAACCATCGTGTTTGTGATGGAGTGTTTACGTTACACTGAAGCTTTCTTCTTTGCAAGCTTACACGAGGTACTTGATATTACTGCCCACTAAAACACAACAGTTGCGTGCGTAATTACTACATTGACCGCCAGGCAAGTAGCTGCAATTTCTGGCTGACAGGCAACACGAAACTTTGGAAAGGAAATTATGAAATTGCAATTGGTAGAACGATTTCAGACATGAAAGGCACCCAGAATAATCTCGGAAACCAACAATTTCCTTTGCCTAATTGCCGCAGCGTGCAAGTGTTGTATGTGCTATAATTGAGTAATGCTGCATTTCTCTTTACTACAGTTCAGTTACAGAAAAGTCTTTGTTTACGTCGGGAAACTGTACGCTAAGCCGATAAAGTTTTAGACACGTGAGTGCCTAAATGATACTGCAATTAGCTTAAGCAATAACAGCAATAGTTATCGATAAACTAAGCAAAGACCAAAAACAACAACAATAAAAGCTCTAGGTTTGCTGCAAGCTTTCCAGGAATCAGCCAGTAGGGCTCTGCTTTCATGACTTTGTAATCATCTTCTTTCGTTTGAGCAAGTTCTTCTTTTATCCACTGCTTGGCCGCGCTAGATTTTGGGGCAGGTGTTGAGCAGCCATTCGGTTGTTTCATCGCCCAGAGCCGTCAGGCCGTCCAGAACTTTGTGATGATTCAAACTTGCACACACCTGTTTTCAAGTAACTAGTCTCCACAAATGTGACAAAGTCTGATCAATCAGGAATTTGTAAAATTAAGAAACCGATTTCACGAAACATTACGCATCCTCAGTCCTGAAATCAAATCCATGACTAAAAGGAATAAGTTCAAACACAAGCTGCGGCAAGTAAATTGTGTTTAGATTAATTCAACTCAAGTCTTGAGGTTGTTTGCTGTCTCTCCTCCTGTGTTACACTTTCAACGTTTCACCTGTAAGGATTGCTAGCACGTTTCAGGACTGAAGATACGTAGCGTTACGTGAAATCGATTCCCTATTTAAAAAATTTGCTGGTTGATTAGACCTGGTCGCCTTCGTGGAGACTAGTTGATTGAAAACAAAGAATAAAATATTTATTTGCACGAAAACAAATTGCTGTATTGATGAAAACGTGAAATAATTAAAAGTTTAACACAATAGAAGGAAAATTTCATTTGCTCGAATCTGCTCGAAACAAAAATCAGATGAAACTTCAATTTTTTGCATCAGGACTGAATTTGGCATTCCGTGTAGACCTCCAAGCAATTTGTACAAAAACATTTAAATGCATCAATGCAATTCACTATCGGCAAAACTACATCCGGTAGCAACAAAACGATAAACAGATAAAACTTGAAAGAGAAATTTTGATCATTCATATTGTTTAAGAGTGTTTTCTACCGTCTACCGGAAATTCTGCACCTGCGAACGATTCCAATAAAATGTTTACAAAGTATTCTTCCCACAGCAGATTATTCATGTGGCTGTAAGGCGTTTTTGCAGCCTTCTGAAAGCTTTTTTTTGCTTTCATGAAACTTAAAACGTTTGCGAAAAGTTTGTTTAAACTAGTACCCAAAAATATAAGCGCTTGAGCTAGCAGACATACTTGGACGTAGTCACTAGTACAACAATCGTATTGCAAATTTTGATATGAAGAAGGGAACTAATTATGACGCAGCTATTGATGTGTATCGTGTGGGATTTGACATGAATATTTGTTTTTCTGTGATAATTAACTTAATTGCTTTCTGCATGTTTTTGGTCTTTGAGGAAAGCTTATCAAAGTGGAACATGTCATAATTTACTATTGCCTAAAGGCACTTAAAAAGTTCTAGGTTTGCCGCATGCTGTGGAGGAACGACCATCTGTTCTCTGCTTTCATGACTTCGCGGTGATTCAGATTTACGCATATCTATATTCCAGCAATTAGTCTTCGCAAAGATGACTGAGGCGAGAGAAAATGAGAACATTGATTCGACTACGTCACATTTGGGAAGACTAATTGCTCAAAAGCAGGTGCAATTGCACTTCCAGAAAAGTTACTTCGTCTTTTTTGCAGGTTGTGTGCTACTGCTTCTTTGCAGTTTATCGCTGCAAGCTTCACGATAGAAAAGGGTCTGGTCGGACTGATGCCGAAACAAACGAAATATCGCCTGTCAAAGAGCAAGAGTTAAGATCGGACAGTGAGAGCAACATAAAACTGGCTGCAAAGAACGAAACAGTGGTTATGAGTGGAGTGATGGCGATCTCGATGCTTTTATGCTGCATCCCGCTTCATGTTCTTCGAATCATCGGAGAATATACGACAAACGATGCGGTAGGTGGCGTAAGTGAGTTGTATCACCTGGGGATTTTTGTGTTTGTGCAAAAACAAGTGAACTGTCGGCTCAAGCAGGATCTTAATAGCAAAAACATTCACAAGTGAATGAAAGTAGCATTTAACAGTCCCATTTGTTATGTATGTGTTCCAAACACAGTTAATAGTGTAATTTGTAATGAAATTTTAGTGGTATTTTGATTCTCAGCAATCTATTAGTATGTTTATATTTCAAAAACTACAGCTTACACGCATAGTTAAACCACAAAAGCAGAACGAAATAAGAGAAAAATTTTCTATTGAAATGAACTTTAGGACTCTTTATACCTTTAATAAGATCCTGACTGATTTCCAAATTCCAAGTTATTCGCCTATTGGTACAAGTTTGCAACGGTTTTTACTGTGAAGGCTGTAGAAGTTTAATCCGTTATAAAACTTTCACGCAATTTTTGCAGAGTACTTAGATAATTTTGCACACTCATTACATAGGTGTTTAACATAGAAGGGAGCCAAAAGTTTTTCTATTCTGAGGAGTTTTGACATTAAACACCTTTCTGATTTGACCTACCCTGCATCGGCTCTTTCGCAAGAAATTGGCCTTGAAAGCCTTTTCAGTAGTATAGCAGGAGCTTTCTTGCAGAGTGTTGCTCCGTTTTAGACAACAGTCCATACTCAATCCGTATTGGGCTTGACACAACGTGTGGCAGTTACGGTCTGACAAAACACAGGAAAAGAAAATTGCAGTTTTTCTTATGGCTCACAGTGACTTCAGGTTCCCCCCCAGGCTAAACAAGGAAACAAGCTTAAAACCTGAATACGCTTTGCTAGCAAAGACCATGCGTTGTGACCGATTTCAGATAGCTGCAGTATGGACTGAGTGGGAGTGATAAATGTGCTGTAAATTTTCACCTGCACTTTACATACAATTTATTACACAGGAATAGTTCTTGTGTGCATCAGTGGTCGACTGACCCTCGGCCCTTTTCTTGGTGTGATGTGCGAGTTTGGTAGTCAAAAACACCGTAGTTTTGCGTTAATTTTGAGACTGTAGCAGGCATTGACCAAAGCGAAAACCTCACAGTAAAATTGATTTGTTTTGTTTGAATGCACATTTTTCAACGATGTTTAGCGTGCGTCTTTTGTGATGTCAATTGGAATGCACTTTGATAGAATAAAACCTCACAAAATCTTGTTGCTCTTTCAGCGTGATAAGACTACGTAAACATGTACTTTGATGCATGAAGCGAGAAATAATGACACAGAACATTGAGGACATAGGGAAAACATTGCCTACATTCTTTTGTCAGTCTTGTAGGTAAACTAAGGGAAAGGTGTGTCTTTAACCGATGCAATTCAAGCTATAAAGTAACTATTAAAGTCAGATGGGAGGTTTTGCACATGAAACATTTTACACCGTTAGTTTCATAGGTTTTCCAATGCAAAGCTTTTTTTAATAGAAACATGGCTATGAAAACCAAGAGTGCGTTTTACTTTTGTCAAAACCACTCCTTCCTCGAATTGATTAATAAAACGTGGATAAATTCTAGTTGCGATACTTCCAAAATTGCAAATTACTTTTTCCTTTTCCCAAACATTTTCCCTTTCCTCGAATAAACAACGCTGCCCTTGTTAACCCATAATTTTTTGCTTTACCTTAGCAGTTTTCCATGTGTGGTCCATATCATGACTGGGAATTTCTTTTGCTTTTGTCGAACGCCGCGATGAATCCATGCATCTGGATCGTATACCATCTGTATACACCACAGCACAATGGTGAGCAGCAACATTACTGACATAAAAAGTGTATCTTGAAATGGATTTGTGTCATTCTTTTAACTATCAAGTAAAAAAGCAAATAGGGTCTGACAACATGTAAGTGGTGGAACAAATCTTACAAAGAAGTTCTAAGTTTTTGTTGATTTCGGGTGCAAAAAAACAAGTTTGCCATTTTCGATTTTTCTCGTTGCTTTTCGTATGATGTTTCTGTTTTCTTAGATTTACGAAAATAACAGTTTTACAGCAATGCCATATAACGTAAGGTTTGCAGTAGAAAAGCTGACTAGAAGTAAAAGTTTAACCTCGAAACAACAAAGCGGCATAATATAAAATACATGCTTTTTAGACTGATAGAGTGGTTTCGGTTCACGTGGTTCTTACAAAGGACGTAAGAAGCAATGCTTGTTTATTTGCATTGCTTTATGCTCGACGCCAATGGATATTTCAAAGATATACCTGGCGCAAGATGTTGATGATAAGTTGCAGCCACCGTTGCCCCATTCCGTCCACCCACCAGTATCCTCCTCTCCTGGTCTTCAGGGGACCTGACGCACGCAAAAATGCGGTAATTCTAACTGCGCTTATCCAAGTTAAGTAACCTCGTTGCTATGTAGCAGGTGAAACCAAAACTCTTTGTTCAAAAAGAGATCCACTTGACTTACTACATCATTTCAAAACAGACTTGTTGTTGAAGTTTCCTACTCTTTGATGTTAGACGAAATCTGGTTCATTGGTAACAGCTACAAATCCGTTCGCTTCGAAGCTTGCAATATCAACTCCAGTGTGATAAGAAAGTCCTTTGCAGGAACCTACTGACCTTATTCTTGATAGAGCTTCCAGAGAAATTTAAGCAACTTGTTTGCACTTTATTAATGTAGCACCTACTAGCTATTGGCGATGGAAACGGAAATACTCGTATGAAAATAGTACGTGAAAATACCATTTGGTATATCTTTTTCATAGTTAAAGGCCACAAAGATGGCGGCAAGTAAATCAGGCACAGTTTATTGACGGGGAAACTAGTTTCGCGTTTTCCAACGCATCATCAGTCCTG
>JGI24159J19872_10001900_pt1 | contig 24018 bp, 25 predicted proteins | sample Ectturendosymbi4_FD_19872 | JGI IMG/M metagenome (IMG submission 19872)
CGAAACAGATAACGCCTCGATCAGAAATGACGAGGGAAGCGCTTCTTTGGTCAAATCGGTTAAGCGTTGCTTTAATTTGGCCTTAGATACTCCCTGAGAATCATGAGGGTACGATTCTCAACGGCAAGTGGAACCTCGGGCAGTTCCACTTCAGTCACTTTGTATGTAATTCCAAAATTGCTGACAATTTCTTCAAACTGGGCGTCAATGTTGTCAGCTGTGGAATGGCCTTTGAATCGTCTGCAGGCCAGCATAGCGTTATACAGCATCCACTTTGAAATAAGGTTAGCAGTGATGCCAATACAGCTCCGCATCTGTCGATTAGACCAAATATCAACGGTCAACGAAAGCTCATTCGCTTCGTTGAGTTTTTTAACCAATATGTGTTGGATCTCTGTTGCCATGCCAGTGATCAGCGTTGTCGAAAGGTGCTTTCGACTTGGAATGATAACCCTCGCATCAACTGCATGCATCATGTCTTTAAATTCCTTTGCCTCAACAACAGAAAGAGACTGCAGTGTACCGGTCAATAGAAGTTATAGCGTTGGTAAAGCGAATCTGTCGTGGATCACTTGCTGCAAACTTCTTCGTTGCAATGCTACTAAAACTGGACAAAGTGAGTTGATTCGTGTCAGATACCAATTCATCCTTTTTCGCTGGTTTTGAAAGTCGAGTTTGATGCTTCCTCTGCAATGAAAAAGCACAGATATTCACATTACACCACACAACTCAAAGGGTAGGTTTGAGATACCGGTAAAACAGCAAAAGTTTGAATAGCATAATTTAATCGTTTCATTCGGTCAGGTACGTCAGCACCAAACATAGTTATTTAATAACATAGCGACATACTTTCAGACCAGGCGCATTTACCTGGAACGATACAGGAAGGTTGTGCGCGGACGGGGGATAGGTGGGTCGAAAAATACAAAGTTAGATAAGTCAAATGNGTACTGATGCCAATGCAAGAAGTAATTACCTTCATATGACTCAACAAGTTGGATGTAGTTGAACCTTTCGNTGATATCCACGCGAAACAGTATTTACACTTCGCTTTGTAGATCCCTTCTGTACAAATCGNCATCTCAAAATGGTCACATACAACTGAGTTCGCTGCCATTGCGTATATGTTACTAATTGAAGGGAACGTTCTGCTGTGGCGATTCAAAAATCAAATAACCCTATTCCTCTGAAAAACGTTACTTTGTATGAACTACTGCAGGTTCTACACATAACCTACTGCAGCACTGAGCTTTATAGGTCCACTCTCAATATCTACAAATAAAACCAACACCTCTCGTGGCAATGTACCACTATCTCTTCCATTGCCGAAGTGTTTACCCCAGGGTTTCTCAACCTGTGGGCTTTGGCCCACTGGTGAGCCTCGGAAGAGTTTTTGACGAGTCGCAGGCAAGGCCTAGTATTATTGAATTTCACGTTTTGCAAGGTAAACCTTTAATCGAGAACGTAGATAGCTCTTGAGGCTCTCATTTGCCTTTATGCGTTAGACATTAATGCGACATGGAAATTTCCACGTGGCCTACCACGTTGTGAACAATATGCAGTTACCAAAGGCATTTTGCTGAGGCAGGCTGCTATGAAAACGAAATCTAGAAGCAGGCTTAATGTGGAAGATGAATTAATCTTTGCGTTATCATATTCTTTCAAAAAACATACAGGCTCAGATTCCCACTGATTGTAGCACACGTTGTGTATGAAATATTGTTTTGGTCAATGTCTATGGAAAGAAATCCTTTCTCAGCAAATAATCAGACACTTTAAGATCTTACAGAGTATACATTTTGCCTACGATGAAGGCATCATAAGCTCTTATTCAAATAGAATATTGTTTTGGTTGTTTTTATTTCTTCTCTGTGCGTGTGCATGAGTTGTCGCGTTGGAGCAGTTGCACAGTCGCTGGGCCACAGACCCTCTGTTTGCTTGTTAATTGGGCTATATGCCTGAAAAATTTAGAGCCCCTGCTCTACCCGTTTTTAACCAAAGCTCTTATTTTTGTTGCCAAGTGTCACAAAAATCACTGCATTACTTTTGGCGACCAACAGGAAGACTGGCATGAACAAAGCGAGCATTTCCTAACAAAACCTCAACGTTGGTCTATCTTAACGCGGTTTAACGGTACACAAGTGCAAACGACCTCAAGATATGTGACCTTAACAACCGATGATAAGAGACGAGGTCCAGTCTCCAAAACCGCGGTTCATCGTGCAGTGACATAGCGCGAAGATTTACTAATCGCGAAAGTAATCGTTGATTACGATTACATTTCATTTTTGGTCCGTTTAACCGGTTACGATTACCCCATGTATGGCAGCGGTACTTTTCTTTATCCGATAAACCGTAAGAAAAATATCCGGATATCAAAAATACTCTCGGTAAACCGTTCCGTTATCCGGATGAAACAACCCTACTACCAACCAACATCTACCCTGGGATGCGTTGTATATAAGCGTTGTGTTCCTTGTTCTTTCTAGTAATGTGTGTGATATGGACCCTGTGTCGGAGCCAAACACGTAAATAAAAATAAAGCAACGGCCATCTTCTCGTTATTTGATTTTGTTGTTTGATTAGCCTTCATACAAAATAGCCATGAAACATATTCCTAGGCTAACAGAGTATAGTTTGTACCATAGTAAAAAATTATCAGTTACCTTGCACGACCACGCAAAATTCCTGTGAAAAATGGGCGACAGATACTATTTTTAAACCTCCTGATTGCACCATTGCGATAAGAACCGCACACTACAACAAAAGTTTCTGAAAACCACAGGGACTTTACATCATTTGNTGGTCGACACNAACAACCGTGCCGAGTAAGTCAGACACGTCTTATTCATCGGCAGTGCACGGTACGAAGCATTTAAGGTTGGGCAAAAGGTTTAGTTACTCAGCTCTTAAGCAGCAACTTGCTAGAAGGGTAAACTAGGCGTCTCTTTCTATGCAACTCGCAAAGATGTAATCAGGGGTGGATATTAGAATTTTGAAGCTTGAAGAAAACCTTCAGAAAGGCGCCTCAAAATATCTCCACTGCTAAAGGTATAGTGAGACTACGTGTATTCATACACATTTTTTGAAAACATGTGGCTTGCTTCAGAGCTTAATAAATGTGGCTCCAGAGCTTCAGAGCTTAATAAATGTGGCTTCAAGATCTTTGTAACAAAACAATGCACAAACTAAGTGTGAAACTCTTAAAGGGGGAGCAACACGGCATCTCTGAATAAAAAGGGGGGGGCGATGCGACCGCCTCGTTCGTCTTCGTTAATATCCACCCCTGGATGTAATCACAATCGAGCAATGTTTCAGATAATACTATATTCCAGAAGCAAAGCGAAAATAAAAAGCTATTGAAACAAACAAGTTTTAATTTGCACTTTACAGTACGCCACCAACGCTAGACACACACTAATGGAAAAAATATGTGGCTGTTCTTGCAAAGAAATATAGATTGAAAAGAATTCAGATTTGTATGGAATAACAACCCAATAGAAAAACATGTTTACAAACCTCCCAAGATATCAAAAGACGCACGCGCGACAGAAAAACTTTGTTATATTTCTCGAAATGTAGCAAAGTTAAGCGAGACCATTCCGACCATGAACAACACTNAAGGAAAGGATCCGAAATTAAGTTCAAACTTGAAAGTACAACGTTAAACATTTNCATAAACTTGAAACAACGTCATTTTTCCAGATCCGAATTTTTCCTTTCTCCTTTCCCAGTTAGATCCGCGATATGTTCGTTGAAATCTTTGATTTGACCTTTGGCGGAGTCGGCGATCGTCATGTACTCCAAGCGTATCTTGCCATGGAAGTAGGGAGTAAAATCTGCATCATACAGTGCGCGGATGTTAAAGACATTGAAGTTCCCTGCTAGGGCGTTACTTTATTTATTTATCTATTATTAACAAACAGCCAATGAAGGCAGGCCAAAGCCTGAAGAGATCATTGGCAACGCAAATATTAACATAAAAGAAAAATGACGCACAGACACACAAATAAAACAGCACAAACAGAAAGCGTTTCAAACAGTGAGGTTATATTAAAAGGGTGGATTTTTGGACAGGAACAGACACGTTTGTTTAAACATGCGTAAGGACGGATTTTTAGACAGCTTAGGATGTCAAAAAAGAATATTTCGACCAGTTCAGCTCGATTCAGTGCAGCAAACTCATAGCGGGAAAACACATTTTCCTCAACAAGAATCTTAGAGACATTTGTGGTTAACATTTGGCGTGACGCACAGATGGAAGGACACTCAAGAAACATGTGAATTTCAGTCTTAATAGCACATTGACAGATCTGACTGTAATGGCCATTTATGTTCAATTTACCATGTCCTAAACGGAGCATACGCAAGATAGCAGTTGCGTTAGTATTGCAACCGTGTAAATGCCAAGCATTAGTTTTTTTGGTAAGGAACAAATCAGATACTTTGGAGCAGAACTGGCGTGAACTTAAATTATGAAGGTAAGTGGGAAGAGAATTCCAGAGTTTTGAGCCTTCATGGAAAAAAGAATTATGTAGGGTATGTGTTTTACAGGAGGGTAGCTGAACGTTCGTATGGAAGCGTGAAAAGTAGTCGGAAAGATTTTTAAAAAACTTTGGAGCAAGGGCGGATAGGACGATGGACATGGTCCAAAAAGGATGGCACGGAAGGCTGTAAGAATGTGAAACTGACGACGGACAAACAATGGGGTAAGACATAATTCTTTCAGAATAATCTCGTGGGATGTGGTCCTGAGGCAACCAAGCATAAGTTTAGCTGCAGCAGTTTGAACGCTTTCAAGGAGATTAGAGTCAGTAGCCGTACAGTTATCAAAAATAATATCGCCAAATTCAAGGATGGGCAAAGGATATACACGATAGAGTACAAGAAGTGAATGCCTGGGAAGAAAGTTCTTGATCTTTTTCAACGCGTTAATTATTGACATTGCTCTGTGATGCAGGGTTGGCATGCAGAGGTCTGGTGATGCCCTGGGCGACTTCTTGATTGTATGCCCCCTTACCAAATTCTCGCATTGAGCAGTGGCGTATGGTGGTAATTGTTACTGCATATACACTGCTTGTGACGTCACAATATGACGTCATATTCACGTTTGCAAACCAACGTTTTGGCGAAGTTTGTTGATAAAGCATGCATGCTATGCTATACACACTCTCCTTACTCGTTGTTGTACAATGTGTTACTGTAACGAACATGAATTAATAGCGCTCCAAGTTATGAGACTGGAGCAAAACACAGCACTCAACGCTAAGACAGAGAAGTTCATAACTACAAAAATATCCGGCAACGCATTAAAACAGGGGAGTAGAACACAGTGTTCCGTCAGCGAAGTTCACAACTGCAAAAGCACAGTATAAGCAGGGACGTAATTCTAGCAAAAAAGGTGTGGGAACGCATCCAAAAAATAGTTATTTTAAAACAGCTTCAAAGCCATTTTAAAGCAATACGTGAAAAAGGTGTTGGAAGGCCGTTCCCATGCGTTCCCGCCCCACTCAACCCCTGAGTATAAGGTTGCGCATTACAACAGTGGAGTAAAGCATACTCAACACCACGACAGGACAGTTCAAAACTGCGAAAACATCAGGCCGCGCGGATGTTTCGTCAAATAACAATCGAGCAGAGAATGTATGCGGCTGGGATGGCGGACACCGAAGTTGACAGTTTGAAACTTGCTAAACTACAATGTATTGAGAATGCGCATGAAGTACTCAAGAAAACATTTCGTTTTTTGTTATGTGACTGTTATATGTACAACTACTGGGGGCAGAACAGATATGGGTTAGTGTGAGCCGTTATGATCAATCCGCCTGAACTGCCAAAGCTCAAAATTTTGCCCATATTGCAAGCACAGGTGTGCAGTTGTATTAGCGCACACCCAGGGTTGCCACATCAAACAACTAAACGGAAAACCGGTGATGCCTGCATACATCATAAAGTCAGCTAAATCAAGCAAGTTGAAATAGGACAGTTTTGAAATTTGTTTCAGAAAATCAATTAAACGTCCATAGTTATCTTTCAACAGGGACGCTGGAAAGACGGAGCATGACGGGGCATTGCCCCTTGTCCTTACAAAAAAAAGGCAATGAGGATGGTGGTGCCTTTTTGATAACAATATCATAGGTAATTTCATGGTTTATCAAGAACGTTTTGAAACAAAATTATTGCAGCTATTCGCGCACTCAGAAAATTCAGAATGGTTTTTTACAAATTCGGCTATTATTTTTGCGTTAACATCATTTCTGAAACAAAAACAAGCATAATTGGTAACGACTTTTTGTTCTTTTATGCGCTTAAATTGCCCTCAACTTTTCTTCTTTCCCACTGCCTTCCCGCTATTCCTGCGTCCCTGTCTTTCAATCCTTTTTCGTTACTTTCCCTTGATTGCACGATCTGGAAAAAGTTCACGTCACTATCACTTTGATTGGGTGTGCGCTTAACACCTAGAGCATAGGTCCTTGGTATTGAAGAATGTGAGGAATACTGGCATTTGAAATACCTAAAAACTAGTATTGACCAAAAATCAAACACATGCAGCATGTGTTAGCAACCTTACAATTAAGAAAAATTATCTAGTTAGACAGCATTTTAATTTGTGTAATTTCACTCTTTGGATGCCCCCGTGGCTTGGATGCCCGGGGCCGTCGCCCCGTTCGCCCCCCCTCCCCCTCTGCACGCCACTGTTGAGATGTGTAAATGCCAAGTCAAAGACCGATGAAAAACAAGTCCTAGATGCTTGTGAGAAGCAGTTTCAGTTAGTGCTTGGTTGCAGAATCGTAGTGGACGATCAATAGACGGATTATTTGAAATGGTAAGAACTTCGGTTTATGCAGCATTAAAAGTAACACTCCACAAATCGGACCACATCTCCAACTGACGTAGGTCATTAGATAACGTAGTATGTAAAGCACTGGGGTTTTTAGAAGAACATAAAAGCATAGTATCATCAGCAATTAGAGAAATTGAAGATTTAATGTTTGTACCAATGTCATTAACATATACTAAATAAAGTAAGGGATCAAGTACGGATCCTTGAGGCACGCCCCAATTTGTATGTAAATGGTCAGAACGAAATCTCCTTAACGTACGAATTGCGACCTACCTGATAGGTGGGACTGCAGTAAGTTATAAACAGAACCTGTCACGCCAAGCTGACGCAACATGAAGAGCGGAATGAATGACTTTGCCAAAAGATTAAGAAATATACAAAAACACAACTCGCGATGAGCAACCACTATCTTTGGCAACGGGAAGTTTATGAGTAACTTCTAATATATTAGATGTGGTGGAGTGGTATTTGCGGAATCCACAATTGCGATTATAAAGCAAATCGTTTTTTCAAAATAACTGTAAAGGTGTTTATGGATTAGCTTTTCAAACTTTAGAGAGGGAAGAATAGAAATCGGTCTGTAATTTTTTACATCATGCAGAGACCGGGATTTGTGAAGTGGAATTACTGACGCAATTTTCCTAGCTGTAGGGAAGTGGCTAGGATGAAGTTGAAGAGAAGACTGAAAGGAGTAGCAAGAGATTGAGCGCAATTTTTAAGAAGTCTGTTAGGCAAGTTACCGAAGCCTTTCGATTTATTAGGATAAAGAGATAGTAGTACATGGTAAACATCAAGGGGCTCGATTGAGAGGGGAGGAATGCCTAGATCAGTACACATATTAAATCTTGGAAGTATTTTAGACTGTATGGAGTCAGGTGCTGTGGAAATGGAGGTAAAATATTCGTTAAAAATATTTGCTTTTGATGTCATGTCGTAGTGAACAGTGTCGCCACGGATCAAAGGAGCATTTGAATAAGAACGTTTGCCAAGCAAATCTTCGACAGTTTTCCAGAAGTCAGTTCGAGATGTCGATAATGAATCCAGCTTACTCAGAACAAATTGGTTATACTGATTCTTACGACCCTTTATGTATCTCTGATTTTATTTCGAAGGCGATTATAGGCAAGACGGTGATGGCGACATTGTGTCTGCCGCCATTTGGCAAACAATCTACGCCTTTTGCTGATCATCTTCTTTAGATTGTGATTGATCCAGGGTTTAGCATCTACAGATGTTGACTTGTTCGATTCAATTATTCTAAAGGGAATACAAGCACAAGCACTTTGGTTTATTATGTCAGTAATGTTCGTCAAGGCAATGTCTGGTGTAGGAGATGCAGCTATGATATCTTCCCGTGGTACTATAAGCAAAATTTCATTCAGTTTCATGAAGTACGCTCGAGAAAAATTCCAGCATTTGATGGATGAAGGGAAATCAGTACAGAATTTTAAATATAATTCCAAAAAAGTAAGAGAGTGGTCAAGATTTCTTAAAGAAGGTAAAACATCAGAATTTATGACGAGGCGAAGGTTATTAATAACAAACCAATCAAGAATATTAGCGCCCGTTGTGGGTGATTGTATAACCTGGTGAAAATTAAACATGCTGAATAAACGAAATAACTCAGTTTGTTGCTGAAACGGTTTGCCCATAGAATGATTATTAAAGTGGGCGTTATATACAAATAAAAAAAACTTGATAGTGAGAAAGTTTTGATTATTTACAATGATAACTGTATGTCTTCAATCAAGCCTGTGCAACATTTTTAAAAGAGCCAAGGACAATGTCGTGCAAACAAATTCAACCATGTCATGTTCAGGCGATGTGAAGTAGAGGTGTGCGGACTTTGATTTTTTTGAGTCCGGGTCCAATACTGTTTTGCAAATTTTGAATCCAATCCGGATCCGGTACCAACTGGACACAAGCAGTTCAACTCCTGTGTGAGTCCGGGTAAATATAGGTCAAGCAACAAATCCAATTCCAATATGGCTACAGGAAAGAAAACCTCACTCCTGATCCTATTGGAAGCAGCCGGAGTCCGGATACAAAAAATCCAAAATCCAGTCCATGCACACCTCTGATGTGAAGCGTCTGATGTTGTACAACTGCGTGGATGAAACTCACAGCGGCGCGCCTAGCAATTGATTTCTTTTGTTTGTTCGCGTGCTGCCATTTGTAATCTGGCTATATTTTGCGCCTAATGATTAGACAAGAAGCATCATCCAGGCCTCGGCCTGCCGCCAACTGTCGTTAAATAAATTTGTCGCATTGCATGCGATCCAGCTAAAAAACAAGCTAGCCTGCCGTCGTTCGTACCATCTTTCGCAGCTTTGAATTTTGCCCGGAAAGGTAAGAACTCTTCCAACAGCTTCGTTGCAGCAGTAACCGCGCAAAATCCCGTGAAAAGCCATTTAAAGACGACTTCAGGAAGCGCCACAGTCTGAACAAGGATGACCTGTTCATAAAATTGCACGTTAAGATTTTATTCAAACATACACTGAATGAAGTTTCATAATCGCGTTTAGCTAAAAATACCTGTATCACTTGCAAGATAATCAGGAAAACGGTTAAGAAAACGAAGTTTCCTTTCAAAATCTTGACTTTACGCAAACGTTGATTGAAATTTCTCACGACTTTTGCCAAGGCTGCTGCAAGTATTTCAGATGTACTCTGTCCCGACGGCTGCAATAAACAAACAATCAAAAGTCAGCATTTTTGCCAGTTGACATTCCTTGCCGTGTGCGCAGAATCGTCATGATCTTTCCAAGATTTAAGGCAAACATATTTAACTGATGAGAGTGCATAACAAACAGCTTCACCTCGTTTGCTTTCACGAAAGCGATTTCCTTGTGCAATGAACCAGAGGACGGTGGGTCTTCGCGGAACGCAAGATTCACGTTTCCCGCTTCCGTCATTTTCAGAAATTTAATAAGACACCACTGGCTTCTTACATGATTACCTCACTACAACACGGTTGTCACCTACAGAAAATATAATGCTATGGGGATGAAGTACAAGCAATATACAAAGTTTTCTGCCTGAAATGGCCACATTTTCATTACTGAAAGCCTTGACACGCTTCGCGTTCAAATGAAGGGAGCAACCAGAAGCACTATTTTTTGGGAAATGGCATCAGGATGGGTTCGCGTCTTCTATCCGCCATATTCCTAAAAACACGTTGAACCGGAGACCGAGCGAAAACGACGAAACTGACCTTCAGTATTTTCAAGTTTTTGTTCGTCACAGTTGGTGATGTGATATATTCACTTTACAGTCTTGAGTTGTTTATTTTCTCTGCCCTTGTTTTAGCCTTTCAACGTTTCACCTGTTAACATTGCTTGCGGATGCAAGGACTGACGATTCGTAGTGTTACGTGAAATCGATATCCTATTACTAATATGCAGATAGATTCCTTCCTTTGTTTCACATGTGCAGAGTAGTTACGTGAATACAGGTACTGTGTATGCAACTTTGAATCATCGCAAAAATATGAAAGCAGAGCCCAGTCGGCTGATTCCTCGAAAGCTTACAGAAAACCTAGAGCTTTCAATTGTTGTACTCTAAAGCACAACAGAAAACAATACTTATCACAACCCACAGACTGGTAGAAGATTGGCTTTAAAACAAGTCATGCTGTCTGCGTCAAGGCGTGCTCCAGCTTAACTACACATGAAAAATTGGTGTTTCCTCAGAAACCTTCAAGGCAAAACCGCAGCAGATAATGCCACCAAGATACAGTAATGTGTAGTGGGTATATGACATTTTGTTTTTTTTAACAGCCACGAAATATATATGTAAAACTAAACCAAAATCAATCCAGTTAATGAGCAGCACAGCAGCTACACGTGACATCTTGACAAGCTGGAACCTACTTTCCGGAAAGCACGTGACAGCATAACGGCCGTAAACGTACGAAGTACCCAAATGTTATGAGCTGAACACACAATGCAGAATGTCTTCCGAATAAATGTAATAACTGATTTGACCAGAACTCCATGGATTCACAAGAAAAAACGACATTTAGATTAAAAAGCGAAGTGCATTGGTCGCCTTATGCACGATCACAGCGGCTATTTACTGGAAATGATACATGCCCGCCACAGTTTCAACAGTGGAAATATTTACTATAGTAATCATCCGGCCAGTATCCGCGACATTTAACACGAGACGGTGCCTTTATTCGTTAGTGTTTGCATGGCACTGATGATTGTGATTTTTTCTTTGTGGCCAGCATAAAATCATTGGCTTAACTCGGCCGCAATGCGCTCTGCACTTATATGACGCTTTTTATTGTCAGGGCTTGATCAGGACGCGCAACAAAATGAAACTATTTCAATTTCTGTGTGGCTGCAAATTATAATATGAACATATCAACATCAAATTCAGCCATTCTGAAAATATAAGCTAGAGATTTTGTTGTCAACACAAAATTTTTAAAACAATACAAAAGTGTAAAGCTTCAGTAAGCGCGTAAAGTTTCACTTTCGAGGGCTGATTTTCAGGTGAAGTCAGACGCACGCGTGAACGAAAAAATCAATTTGTTCTTTCAGCAAAAAGACGCTTTGCACGTTGATGCACCTTAAACAGTGCTGTTATGTCCTTTACATCAGGGATCCGCAAATATTATTTGGAGTGGCCCTACAAAAATAGTCCCTAATTCTCGAGACACAAATATTTTGTGAGCATATAATTTTGTGGAAAATACTTCATAATTAAATATCAATTATGAGATTACCATTGACGGTAGCAATTTTCTTGCACAAAATTGTATGAAACTTAGAACATAAAACAGTAAACAATTGCATTTATTCTGTCTAGTATGTAATTACACAGACGGGATGCTTATATTTATGGTAAATGTAAATTATTTTTGCAACCCAGATAAATTATTTTTGCAACCTAGAGTGGAAGGTCTCGTGACCTACAGTTGGGCCATGACACACTATTTGCAGACCCCTGCTTTACATGCATAGAAATGTGCGTAATGGCTGCATTGGAAACTACTCTTTACAGTTTCAGTGCAATATCTCCACTGATTGGAGTAATTACAACCTCGACTGTGCGGCAACAAAAGCCAGGGGTGGATCCAGGGGGGGGGCGATTTTCCCCCTAAAACCTACGAAAGTAACTTTTTTTACTATGATTTTAAACAATTCAGAAAACAGCATTCACAATACAAGGCCATTTTGCCGTCCACTGTTTTGTCACCGCAGTGTTGTGAAGTATACTTCATCTCTTTTAGAGTGAACCCATAATGAGACTTGACTACCAAGAATCACTGAAATCGCCCCCTTAAACTTACTGGCTGGATCCACCCCTGACAAAAGCTGATTTTAACAGGATATAATCTAAAAGCGAAATGTGTATTTATCCTGTACTCACTAACTAAAAATCCTGTAGAGAAGTCTTTCTGGAACAAGCAAAAAACTAAAAAATTCCAGTAATTTCACCATTCCAGTTACTCTCTCTGGACATTCACTTCCAATGTTTTATTGTTATTTATGTGTTTGGCACAAACATGTGATTGGATTAGTGAAAACACATAAGAATACAGAAATCCTGAGATGCAGCACATCACAGGATGGGTGCTACTTGGTACGTGCAGGAATTGCAATTTCATGCTTTTATACAAACACTTAAACATGCTCATATTTGGTTTCTTCTCCATTCACTAAAAAGTGCAAACGTAGCTTCATTAAAGAAAGCACTTTTAAACCATTTGTGATGACAACAGTGATCAATGAATTTAGAAACACATTCCTAACTGCTCAGGAACATTGTGACAGCCTAATGGCTGTGAACGCGATTGTAGTGATGTTGCATACCAGTGACAATATTATAGCTACAAATTTATAATTAATACTGTTATCAACCATAGAAAACTTCAAAATGATGCACCTTTCAATAAATATGCGTATTACATTATTTTTAGGTAGNGGCTATAGACCTGCTGTGCTGGCATGGTTCGAATAAACCACCGAGTTTGTCGCAATATTGGGATTGTCACCATAGTTGANTGGAAGCTTCCAAGTCTGCTGTGCGAGTGGTTTTTGGTTCGGTTGTCCCCATTGCCATTTTTATGGGACTGGCTTTTATTTACCTTTTTTAATGTTTCCAAAACTTTTGCATTTACCTTTACAGTTGAGGGTTTGGGTTTAAGATTAGGGTTTGCGTTTAAGTTTAGTACCATACTAGCAACCATAGTGCAGTCTAGTGCACACTGGTTGTGCATTAGTGTCACATGACAGGCAGCTGATGAAAAAATTTTAAAAAATGAAGGTCCTCTGGCAGACCTACAACCACTGCCTTGTTTGTATTACTTGTTGCTCAGTCCTTGAATAAATTATCTTTGTATATTGCAGTGAAGTATTTTCATGGGGCATATGAATGCAGAGCAATTATAACACATGGAATCTCACATCCCTTCAGATGATCTTATTATCCACCATGTAGTCATAAACTCCTTTTCATGATATGCAAACTGAAATTAAGAATTTAGAATATTGAAATGCCTGCTGATTATTACAATGCACCAAGTCTTTCAGCAATAAGGATTGAAGGCTGTTTATCTTGAGTGATTAACTGTGCCCAAACCACACTGAGCTGTAGATCATTTAGAACAGGGACAATAATCACAAACTTCATAAACCAAGGTGATTCACAAATACATTTCCAGCAGTATATTCTGCTCTGGACAAGCATACCTTAATTTCAGTGAGATAGTTCAACATGGTAACCAGCAATAAAACAAGGACTCAAAAAGATAATAAAATATTAGTTATCACTTATTTATTACAAACTTCAATTTACTTACACATGCTTCTCTGCCAACAAAGGCATTTTACATTACTTTATAAGATTTAAGTTGGCAGAAAAAAGCAAATAACAATGAGATAAACAATTACACTTATGCTTCCTCATACTAGTTCTAAAAATGATTTTCTAGATTATGGATTTGAACATTAAGGTAAATTGTTGGGCATAATATTAAGTTGCTACAGTATCTTACTATTATTACTCAAGAAGACTGTGCTTTGAAATGCAGAAAAGCATTTTATATAGTCTTGAAAAAAAATTTGGAAATTTCAATGTGAATGAAAGCCAGCAAACAGTTAAATAATGACATTGCATGCTGATTCATCAAAACTAAACTCACTTTAACTGTTACGAAGAATATACTGATCAAATCATACAAGATAGTTCAACATGGCCAAGCACCTAATAGAGGGGTGGGCAAATTACGCCCCGCGGGCCGGATTCGGCCCACCACAGTGTTTCATCCAGCCCACTTGTGCCTGCCGAAACCACGACTATAGTTTGTGTGGATATTAATTTCCGTTGAAAATATCGACAAAACAAACGAATCGTCGACTAAAATAAATACCGTAATTCCCCACGCATTATCCGCACCCAAGTATAATGTGCAAAACGAGCCACATATACCTCAAACTCTGAATTATTTATGTCATTCTGAAACTCTAGCATTCCTGCCAAGACTGGCACCTGATATATCAGCGTTTAGGACTGCAAATTACGTTTTTTGGAGAGCTACCTTCAAGGGCAAGTTTTGTTTTGGCACACAAGATTGCAAAAGGCAACAAACCTTTTTCGGATGCAGAATTTGATAAAGACTGCATAGTTGACGCAATCAACATTGTGTGTCCAGAAGCGAAGTCAAAAATCGAAGCAATTCCCATGTCAAGGAAAACTACAGTTCGTAGAATAGAACCCATTGCTGCCAACTTACAAGAAAATCTGTTGAATACTGCAAACACATTCAAATGTTTTTCAATTGCTTTAGATGAGAGCACAGATGTATTGGACACAGCACAGTTGCTGATTTTTATCAGGGGAATTGACGAACATTTTTGCATCACAGAAGAATTGCTGTCCATGGAGAGTCTTAAAGGCACTACTACTGGGCAAGATATATTTGACAGTGTTACGCACTCTTTAGAAAAGTCACAGTTATGTCTTGATAAGCTTGTGAGCATACAACAGATGGTGCGCCTTCATTAACAGGGAAACATTCTGGATTTATCAAAAGAATGAATGACAAGATTCAAGCTGATTACCCACTTCATAAAGTTCTTTCATTTCACTGTATAATTAATCAGGGAAGTCTCTGCAAGTCCAGGTTAGATATCAAACATGTTGTGGATCCAGTAGTACAAGCAATGAATGTAATTAGATCAAGAGGACTAAATCACAGACAGTTTCAGGATTTCTTGCATGATATAGATTCCAATTTCTCTGATGTACTGTACCACACCAATGTAAAGTGGCTTAGTTTAGGAAACGTGTTAAAAAGAGTTTGGGAACTCAAAAGAGATTTTCATGTTTTTTAAAATGAAAGATATAGTCTGTGACTTCTCTACCAAAGCATAGAATACAGAATGGATGTCCGATTTTGCATTTGCTACAGATATTATGCAAAAAACGAATGAACTCAATAAAGAACTCCAAGGAAAAGGAGTATTTGCTCATGATTTATATTTGAAGGTTAAATCATTTCAAATAAAGCTTACACTTTTTGCAAAACAAATGTCTAATGAAAACTTTGCGCACTTTCCTCTCCTAAAAACTCAGTCTGTTAACGCTACATCTGCACAAAGGTACAGTGGACACATCACAGGCCTGAGAGAAGAATTAGCCAGAAGATTTGCTGATTTCAATGCCATGGAGCATGAATTTGATTTACAGAAGTCCCCATTCTCATATGATGTTGAATCGGTCGCTGATGAGTTACAGATGGAACTCATAGATCTCCAAGCTGACAATGCTTTGAAGAGTAGTTTTGAAAAGAAACCATTGATCGACTTTTATGAATCACTTTACCCAGAGAAATTCAAAAATATCAAAGAATTTGCAAGAAAAATGTTTGTGTTGTTTGCATCAACATACATATGCGAGCAAACTTTCTCAAGTATGAAGATTAACAAAAGCAAAAACAGATCTCTTCTCAGATTCAAACCTACAAGCTGTCTTAAGAATCAGCACAAGCAGCTTCGAGCCTGATTTAAACAAACTTGTGCAGTAGGCTAAGTCAGTACCATTAATCATAGTGCCACTTGTTATACTAGCTGTTTGTTGTACATTAGCTGTTATGCTAGTAATAGTTATTTCTAAACAAATTGTTTGAACATTCATAGTTTCATATTGAGCCTCCGGCCCAGTGACCAAGTCTATTATCTGTAACTGGCCCACTCAGGAAAGTAATTGCCTACCCCTGACCTCAAACATTTAGAGGCTAAGTTAAATCAAATGAATTTAGTGAAATGCATGCAATTTTTTACCCTCATTTGAGGTCAATTTCATTTACACTCACTTCTACACTCTTTTCATCAGCAGTGCTCATTTCTGCTTGCTTGCACCATGGACCACATAGCTATTTTCTTACTAAATACTGAATGTTGCATTCATGGGGAGACAATCATGACAGCACTGCGTATGAACCGCCTCCTTTCACCCTCCACTTTATGCCAAATACAAGGCTGGACAGCCCATAAAGAAGCACCATTTTTCATATTTTCAGATTCAGTATGATCTGACTGGGAATCAAATCCAGCCTACCAGCTTCGGTAGTGTGTGCTCAACCAACTAGGCCAGTGATGGCGAACCTTCTATAGACCGAGTGCCCAACCGGCAACCCTGAACTCACTTAATTATTCCAAAGTACCAACACGGCAATTTAACTTGAATGGGCCAACTGAGGTTTGGGGTTATAAAAAACAACTATCGTAGTAACATCTTTTGTATTAATAGTAATACATAATAGCAGATCTTCCAATGATACGAACAATTTTAATTGAAAGATGAGAGTTTCCATTTGGCATGCTTTTGACCACCAATGTGATTTTTGCTGTTGTATGCTTGCTGACAGTTTGTCCAACCTTGGTTCATATTTGGTCATTTTGAGAGCAATGCATGCAGCACTCAGGTCATCTGTTATTCTGTTTTTGGTGTCAGATATGATATAAATCATAGCTGAAAGTAACTGCTCACAAGCATAAGATGATCCAAACAAAGTACAGAAATCAATCCCCAGTGCTTTCATTTAATTACAATTATTGGGCAGAGAATTCCAAACTTAAAAAAAAATTTATTTTCAGAACTAAGTTTGCTGAAATTTGTTATCTCTTCTATCTTCGAAAGTGTTTCACGCAGGTTGTAGAATGCGTTTTTCCAGATAGGGTTTTCTTGAAATTCCATTAGCTCCATTTCTAGATTTTCTAAATCTAACCAGTGTATACAGGAAAGACCAAGTTCTTCAAATTTGGCTTGATCTGGAAAAGTAAGAAAACGTAGGTTGTCCATTTCACTAAATTGTAAAAATATTTTGCTAAAACCCACCTTTGCAGCTGCTACAAAACTAGAAAGTTCCTTTCAGATTTCTAGATGTCTTGTAAGATTGCATGCGGATGTAGAATTTTCTAAATTTCATCTAAGCAGGTTACAAATCTCTCCAGGACTCGTCCTCTGCTCAGTCACTGGACATTATTGTACATAAGTAAACATTTGTACTGTGCCTGAACCTCCTTAATTGAAACTGTCTACAATTCAGAACACGATGTAATTTACTATTTTTGTGACATCTCTGAGAACAATCTCAAATTTTTGCTGCTTTTTTTGGCACAAAGAGCATCTTCAGGTATAATGCAAAGGAACTGAATGACTTGATGTTGTTTCTTTAACAAAAAACTGCAGGAAACCTGATGTTGCCCCCACCATAGAAGGTGCCCCATTACTAGAAACTGAAACCACCTTTTCTGGGCTGATGCCTTGTGACACAAAAGCCTCCATCACAGCATTGTAGATACATCTATCCCTTTGTGTTCTTTGAGGCAAAGGCACCAGCTTCACTAATTCTTTTCTCATGATGTCACCAACAGCCTAATACATAATTACTGCTAGCCTTGCACGATGATTTATATCTGTCCTTTCATCAAAGCCACATGGAGTAACAGCCTGCCTTTTGTAAGTCAGTAGTGAGATGCTAACTAACATCACTTGCCATATGCTGGATTCGATCTTTAACAGTATTTCTGCTAAGTGGTATCTCAGAGATTTGTTGAATAATTTTATCCTTGTTTAATAAATCATGAAAAAGGGAGTTACTCCCAGACAACATAGCTGTATTGATAATATCGCCATCAGAAAGGGGCTTGCCATGTTTTGCTAGACACAGCGAAATTTGAAAACTGGCAGCTATCAGATAATTTGTTCTGGAAAGATAGTTGCAAAAACTAATAGACTGGTAATAATATTTCCTCAATTTCACTTCAAGAAACTCTTTCCTCTCAGTTTCACCAACTTTGGCAACACTTTAATGGTTGGTGTTAAAGTAGGCTACTGTCTGACACTTGCTTGATGTGTAACACATTACACTTTCAGTACACAGCACACATAATACTTTCCATCACTCCGAATGACTCTGTCCAGGTCTCTTGGAATGATTTTCCACTGTCCTTTTTTTGTGTGTTTCGCTACGCTCATTTTTTGTTATTCAAAATTTTGAGTCCACAAAAACACTTTTTTTTAAAAAATGAAGCATCCAGTTTAAAGCTATCCCTATGCAAAAGTAGCTAACACTAAAAAGAGATATTCCACTGGGAGGATAACCAGTCCTCCGTGGTCTTTTCAAGTGGCTGTCCAATCTTGAGAGCAAACTTGGGTCTGCATTCCTCTACCTTTCTGGTAACGAATTTTGTACCGGAGCAATGGTGCGCAATGCGCATGCCCACAGTGAGGGCCATCCATGGTTCACCACCACTGAACTACAACTACGCTACAGTATACAATTTAGGTGATGGTGACTGACTCAATTTTATTCTTGGTCAAGGCTTATAATCAAGGAAGTGACTACGGATACACCTGTCCTGACACAATTCAAATAAAAGGGTGAGTTTGTGATTCAAACTGCGTGAATCTCGTTGCGAAACAGCTATGCGTGACGGCTACTATGCCAATGGTCTTCAGTTCGACTTTCACCTTGCCGACTTTCGTTTTGTTTTTTTTTCTTTACTTTTTTTCAGGCTTACGTGTTAGGTTGGGGCTACCGTTAGGGTTAAGGTTAGGTTTTGGGTTTATCTTTCACATTTAAGTTTGTTTCTACCAAGCCTACTGCNNTCTCGTGCGTTACTGTTATGTCATAATTGGCGTATTAATACGTTTTCCAATTTCAAGATCCACAGGCGTATTCNTAGTCACTGAATCAAACCCATGCAACCAATCTAGGCTACTTTGGTTGTATCATTTGATTTTGCTTGTCTGCAATTGCAACACACAGTACAAACAAACCAAACNAACTAGTAACCTCTATGTCTACATATTTCGGATTTGCCATTCCCATGTGAGCCTAGGCTTCTTCTGCCATCACATCTACAGCAATGTTGCATCCAGTGTTGCCAACATATCTTACAACAAATATACCAAATCTAAAAATATACTAAATTTATATATATATAACAAAAACATAATTTAACGCTACTTTTTCAATGCCTTGTCATTGTTTTACATAAATTATTAACAGTTACGTTGTGCACTGCCATCATATCCATAGAGATGCTGCAAGCTCAATTCCTACTTTCTTAGTTTAGCAGCCAGTGAGTAGAGTGACAGATTTATTAGCCACTACTCACTAGAAAATTCATCCTTCCAACACAGTACATTTTCATTTCTTTTCTTTGTGGTCTAGAACATTACACTGTATTATGCTCTACAGTACAATAGCTGGCAATTATCTTAGTTTTTGCACAGTTAGCAAAAGGTATACAGGGCAATTCCAAATGTGACTAACTGGACATTCTGACTACTTTTTCATTTCTATAGCAAACATGAAATATAGAAAACTAAAACCAGTAGCATTTCTTAGTGACTAATACTTACTGTTTGCATGTTTGGAAAAGTTCATCTGCCTTTTAATTTTTTGGTCATTTTAATATTTGTTTGTGACTAACGGGACAGGGGACAAATGTAACAAAAATAAAAATTCAAATTCCAAAGTCTGCTCATTGACTGCACAGATACTCTTGATTTGAAAATATTGTGTATACAATATATCAAGGTTTTTAATCCATACATTAGTTTTCAATATTTGCTAGTTACAGTTTGGCAACGGAGACATTTGCAGAGCATGTTCTTGTGACTAACGGGACATGCTGTCTGTGACTAACCGATTATTCTGACACAAGGCTGAGAATTCAATGAGTTAACTAAAAAACCTTGTTCAAAATCACTTTTAACTGTTCAGAAGTCAGCATCCATTAGAACTTGTCCTGCATTTCAAAATTATAAATTCAACTAACAAGAACTAATAAGCAACCAATTTTGGCTGAATGCAAAGTTTGTAATAAAATTAAATGAACATATCTGTAAAAGACCATGGCGATGTAAATGTTTCCTATGCTATGCATGCAAGCAAATGAATCCAAATCTAAAAGAGAACTTGAAAATTTGTTGGTTGAAAATTTCACTCAAAAAGCAAAAAATACCAAACATGAAAAATCCATTGCTGCACAAATTGAGATAGTCAAACATTATTTTACAACAGCTTGGCAAATGCTGAATGATAACCACAAAAACACAGGCTCTTAAAATTGTCAGTAATTAAGAATACTGGAATAACCAATCATGAAGTTAAAAAAATTAAATACACCACTGCAGCTTCATCTCCATGCAATCAAAAATGGTTTAATACTTCAATTCAGCAGCATTTTTTAATTACTGCCATAGCAATGAATACCACTATAGGAAATAATGTCACAAAGAGTAACTTGTACTGCCAAATAAAAAACTAGATTAAATAAAACAAGAAAAAAGAACACTTAACAAAGTAACACCTCAAACTTTCAAATGAAATATCAGCACAACTTAATAACATGGAACAACAGTTGCGATCATAAAACATTCACAATAAAAAAGACTAGTCAGATTTTGGATTTTTCTTTAGGCCTACAGTTTTTCATCTGCTTTCTTTGCTTTTGTAAATATTTTTCATATTTTCTTTCTTCGATTTTTTAATATACTTTTTTCCTTTCAACTGCAGATTTAGCCATTTTGATATTACTATCTGAAACAATGTGGTCCAACTACAGGCCCACGGGCTGCATGTGGCGTGCCACAGTGTTTTCAGTAGCCCTCAGAAGCATTCAGTTTTCAGTGGCCCCCGGAAGCATTCAAAAATCTTCAAATCTGATATTTGTTGAAAAGCATGTGAGGTCACATTTGGACAAAGTGCATTTTCACAAGAGCAATACCCTTTGTGTAACATTTTGTTTTATATATTTATTTTGTGATCAAATCTGAAGGTTTGCGGTCCTCCACTAATCCCCTGACTAGATAACCTCTATTTTTTGGGTGTTCCTTATCTTGAGGAGTACATGTGGCCCAATGAACTCAGTACCGCCAAATAAATATGTCTATCTATCTGCTGAATGCAGCTTTCTCAAAGCTGCCCTCAAGCCAAATTAATTGTTTATCCCTGTAATAGGCAATTTTCATTAGAACAAGCATTTTACTAAAAATTTAAAATACTAATAGCATTAGAGACTGCAGAGAGCTTTTGGAATGTAGTCAGCAAAGAAAGATTTCTCAAACTGAAACATTTCACACAAAAATGCTCTTAATTTGAAAACACATGTGTGTAAGGGTACATTTTCTACGATGAAACAAGTCAAATCTAAAAACAGAAATCTAATGGCAGAGGAATGACTGGGCGATTGTCTCTGAGTTGCACCACTAACACTGGTGTTGATGAAGGAACAATAGTGTCAGAGAAGCCTCGACCACAGGCTTCCCACTGATAGTGGTTTGTAATAAATTGCTATGTGTTATTGTGTAATAATTTCAATGACACATTTACGGATCTTCCTATTTTTAGTTTTAAATACTGCAAATCTGTTGTTTCATGCATCATTTTTTTAAAACGGGCCAAGAGTTGTCACGTTTTTGTAAAATGGCCCGTAGGTTAAAAGTAGTTACTAAGTGAGACCACGCTGTTCTAAAAGCAACAAGCATGTCAGCTAACTCTAAGCAGAAAGATGCACAATTAAGTCAATTATTTATATGCAAACGTGAAGAAAACAGCATTAAATTGCTAAAGTGTTAATTAAAAGAATTATTGCCATGTTGCTACATGGTGCATCAATTGTAACAAGAGGCCTTTCGTATGAACTGCTACTTCACCAACAAGGTGGGTAGTACGGCAATAAAGCATAGTGTAAAGGACAAATGTAGATACGATGGGTTAACATAAGAAAGTATAGTAAGACTTAGAGGTGGGCTGTACAAATATGTAGTGCAGACAACCTTTGAAATCCATTTTTCTCTACTCAACACAATCACCAACACCAATATATGTAAAAAGAAACTACCTTGTCCTTTACCTAAACGAATAACTTGGTGTTTCATTTCTAAAACATATTCTTCTTAACAAAACATATTGTGACTAATGGGACATTGTGACTAACGGAACAAAATCTTTTTTGCTATAAAGAAAGAAACCATCAGTTTTGACAAAATTATCTGGTTTAATTAAAAAGTACACAGTAAATTATTAATTAATCTAAGGTGTTGTGTAGAAAGCCTTACTAGGTTTTACAGATAAAAACGTTTAACAAAAAAAAATAAGACTAATGGGACATCTCTTTTAATATTATTCAGATGCTAAAATTCCTAGTGATGAAACTTTTTACAAGTAATTTCATTATGGAAATGATTAGTTTACCAATGCTTCTAACCAAAAGATTACTTGACCAGAGAAAAAAACAATTTAAGCTCATTTTAATGCACCTAAAAAACATCTGCAAATTTAACAATTTTTTTCGTGTTAGGTACATATGTTTGCATTTAAAAAAATATACGTTTTTGGCATCTGTTGTTCTTGTAAACAATGTTTTCATAAAGACTGATGTATGAAAAGTTATTTAACACTTTTTTTGCTACAATTTTTTGGTTTTATTTTTTTTAGCCCTGGAGTACCTTCATCGTGGAATTGCCCTACACAGCACCAGCTGAATACTGTTTTGCAAACCACTTGAGCTCTTCCTCTATCAGCCACTCTTTGTTAAATCTTCTGCCACTCTTATACACAGCTTCCCCACATTTGAATGCATTGTCTGTCTTAAAGCACGTACCTAGAGCTAAGTTCAGTTTTTTCAGAACATCTCACCTTTCTTCCAATCTCGCTTTCCGCTTACCCAAAGTATATGCTTACTAAAGATGTCAACCGCATCGCGGCTGAGCCCCTCCGAAACAAAGCTCCAAGCCTTCCCCCCAAATTTTAATATGAAGCACAGTGACGTTTTTTCAAATTGCAGAATGTCAAGTGCCACTGCCCAAATGTAAAGCCCCATTAGCCTATAGAAGACTTTCTGGTGACGGTTCTGTTGCCACGCCAAGCTTTTCATTAGCCATTTCTTTGGTAACAATCGTTGGATTTTAACACCATCCATGACTTCACATACAGGATTTCATTTATTATCCTACGCATTGATTATTGCACTTTAATAAGTTAACCAAACCTAGCAACATAGCAATGTTAGTCTACACACCAAAACAAAACAGCATTCAAAACAATACACTGTCTTAGGATATGTCACTTACATGAATGAAATGACTGACTAAAAATTCAGTCTAACAAGTCAATGTCACAAAACATCAATTCTGCATATCATGTTTAAGAAAGAAAAAAGCTATCTGGCCTGTTAATGGTATTATCCAACAACTTCACAACCAGTACATGCAGGCTCACGTAGAATAGGCGTGAAGATCCACCGAAAACCTCGCATCCACTGAAAAAAGTGCGGCTGGAAAAGTCGGGCTCACTTTACCTAGGTTGGTTAGACTACAGTCCACATCGACAGAGCTAGACTGCTGTAACTAGTTTAGACTACAGATCACAGTAGGCCTAAGCTAGCCAGCGTCAGTCCAGGTACGCAGCAAACAGTACTGAAAGAGCCATCTCTTGCCACATCAGGAACAGATTCATGCTGACAAACTTGACGTATCCAATCAGCAGATCAGTGATGCCACGTTATTTTCCAAGAACAAGCAAGTAAATTTGAAAAACAAGCCGAAAATAGGTAATTTAACCGAAAAACAAGCCCAAAATGCGTTGGCAGGAAAATTCAACAAAACGAAAAATTAGCAAGAAAATCAAATAAAGAATCAGG
>JGI24159J19872_10001901_pt1 | contig 24015 bp, 15 predicted proteins | sample Ectturendosymbi4_FD_19872 | JGI IMG/M metagenome (IMG submission 19872)
CGGAGCAGCTCTCCGAGAACGTTGAGCCTTCCCAGCATCCACTGCCAAGATGACGAGTCGGGGGCGTCCCCGAACTGGAGAAACGAAAGGAAGTAGTCGACGTTTCCGACGCCCAAGGTTTCTGAAATGCAAGAAATGTGGAAATCTAGCAAAGGCAACAACTACCTGTCAAAACAAAATGAAAAGTACCGCCAGTCGCAACTAACCAAACGAACATTTACGAACACAGGCCTACTGCAGCCCTACCTCTTCTAACAAGCAGGCACTCGGGCAGAAAGAAATTGCTTATTTTAACTACAAGATTTTCAACTGCACCACGCCAGTCATTCGCAAACCTTCGGCGACGATCTCTTTCCCAACGGGCAGCTCCCCCGCCTGTCCACGACACAGCTCCATCACAGTGCTCACCGACAACTGGACAGTTCGCCTGCGCACAGAGAACAACAGCAGGTGTTGACAGGTCGGCTCGTGAAGCGGCTCAACCGCACAGGAATGCGAGCCTGACCGCAAAACATCACCTGCCAGCGATCATCGAAACGCTGCGCTCCGTTTTGGACAGACGAATATTTGCATCGTTCTAATACCCTTCAATCAAAGCCCGCTTAAAAGACGCGTTGCCGCGACAACGGCTGACCGCTCATAGAGATTTTCCAGCGTGCGTGCGACAAGATGGCGGCGAAATACTTGTTCTTACCTGTTCGAGTCGGAACATTTGAGCAGGATGGTCTCGATGACCGGAGCAAGCAGTTGCTGATAGGTCCGGACGTCCGACTCGTCCCTGCACAGCGTGTACGCCATCATGGCGCGTAGCGTTCGCTGTGAGAAAAGAAATTAATAAAAACGTTCGAGAACGACTGGGAAGGAGAAACGTTTGCATAAAAATTAAATGCTTACGACGCATTTTTTCAGTCAAATCAGATTATACGCCGTCAGCTTCGGGGCAAGTAAACAGAAGGTGGCCAATTGTGGTCAATTGTGGCCAATTGTGGCCAAGTGTGGTCCGACGTCGCGCATTTTCGAGATCAACGTCAAGTTTTGTATAAGACAAGTTGCAGAGCACGAATGGAGATTCTTCATTGAGACAGTGCACGAACAAGAGTCAGACAAACGCAAAAGCTGGCGAGATAACTTATTGTAACGCAACCTGCTGCAGTGGTGAGTGAATGCAACAGCTACCTGCACGTATAGGTGGAAGCACAGGAACTTGCACGTGAGCAAATTCGTGAGATCAGCCTTAACGCATTGTGACCTGGGGTTGGGTGCGGGCAACCAGATGAATAACTCGTGACCTACTTATCTGCACAATTTTCAGTGCTTCCCTATAGTAAAATAGACGTTGTCAGCTGTAGTTGCTGACTGCAATAAGTTCGACAATCGCTGGTCGTTATGAAGTATTGTTTGTAGGAGATCTCATATTTTTTGTTGCATTAACCACGTTTCTTTAATTGTCTTTCGTTTTGTTATTCCATCTTTTTCATCTTTCACGGGTTGGCTGACTTGTCCACCTCGCGGACATTTCGCCAGTCCTTGCGATCGTTCACTTAAAATACGAGTCTATGCCACGCGAAATTACAATCGATCGATTGATTGATGGCCTCGAGTGGGGGGTCGTGCAATCAGGCGAACAACGTGGAAGCGTGATTAAAGTTGCTTTGAGCAATTCTACTTTTAATAAGCAAGAGTGCACGCACTCGCAAGTCTCCACAAACTCCAGAGCGTAAAATCTGGCGGACGCACCAACAGGACATGACGCAATCAGTGAACGAGTACGCGCGTGTTTAACAGTTGCAGGACTCACCAGGGCGGTGATGTAGACCCGGTACTCTGGGTCGGCGCAAACCATCGCCAGTATCGCGCAGCACGACGTCAAGCTGCGATTGGTCGATATGCTGCTGTCGCCGCCACGCATGGACGTGCTGGAAACAAAGCATCGCATGACGCGGTTGAACACAGTGACAACACAATGGACACAGAGAAAGTGTTTTTGTTTAAAATAAAACAATTCAACTGAATCTGGAGAACTAAGGAATACTCGATGATTGTCTTATTTTCAACAGCACACATTAGCCGTCCCAGTTGGTCTGGTTGCAGCTAACCAATCCAACGAATCTGACGATGCAAACTTTGTGTGGTACGGCTAAGAAAACAACAAGTTTTCAAGTAACATTTTTCGATTTTACATTGACGCGATTCCGGTATTTACTGTGTGGGCGCTCTGTTCACTTTTGTCAAAAAGCAAGCTAGTCGTTGGTTGGCAAGCCGCCATTGATTCTTGACACCTATTACTGCACCATCTACCGACAGTACGCCGGCACGCACACAACCCCCGGCTGGCGGCCGGTCCTGGCCGTGAAAAGACGTCACAATACCTGTCCGAGTCATCAGAATGACGTTCGTCCCCCTCCGACATGCTCTGGGTGAGAAGGGCACCGGTGATGTCATGCGAGAGACGACGCAAGGCGTTTTCCCGGACGTTCGGGTGGGAGGAGAAGAGACAGGATACCATTTCCCAGCCAAACGCCTGCCAGAAGATATTGCGGGCCAAGTTTACTTTCAGCACTTTCACGAAAGAAAGCTGATCGTTTTTGCCATCGGCACCCGCCATTCCAACATAAGGTGATTCTTAAAATCCGTACAGCTATTCACTGGGGAGGATTTTTTTTAAGTTGACCAGAACCGATTTTATATTTGACAACGTCCACACATTTTATAACGTCCGTGCTCGAATCTCATGGCATTCGTTTTTCGCACTGAACACAGTTGCATCAACCATCGAAACGTTGGCCAGTTTTTAACATAGTTCTACATTTTACCGCCAGTAGAGCCTGCTTAAAGTTTTGTTTACCGAAATTCTGGCTTCTCCGAAGCAGAGAGTTGACCATAACCGTTTGATATTTCTATTTTGTCATCGTCACAGTTAGTGAACGATTTTTTGTCGAAGAAGCCAGAAATTCAGCTTGATCACGTGATCCCGCGCACCTGTATCCATGCGTCGGCCATCTGGGCGTACTCCTGCGGTATTTCGACCATCAACGGGCCCATTCCGGAACCGCGGCTGCTGTTGGCCGGCTTCCACACAACACGACACAGGGGACACTTCAGGGGCCCTGCGTTCCTGCGACATTCCTCGGCCCCTGCAACAGAACGCTAGTCTCACAGCAGCCGCAAAAGAACTGACTGCTTCGTTGGCAGATACTTTCGAATTGAGGCAAACGCGCAGTCCGGTAACATACGCTTTGGCCATGCGCAGGTTGAAAACCATTGAGTATTTTGTTGCTAAATGCATTCACTAAGTCGCAGAGCAATGCATTTATTAAGAAATGCAATGCCTACAGGTAGTTTTGATGGAGTGAAGTCTGACTTGACTTGAGAAACCCGCAGTTAAACATTTTTGCATTTACAAAAGTAAGGCTTTTACGCTTGAGCTCTTTCAGAGTGTCTATGCTGCGTCTACAAGTCTAAACTAGTGAACCACAGTCACACAAAGCTTGTCCTGTTTCAAACGCACTCACAGATATTGACGCAGTGTGTGTGCAATCTGTTCCTGCATCCGACCTCGCACACAGTCACTGATTCTCCGTCGACCATTTGCAAGAGACAGATCGGACAATTGTCCTCTTCGCCTTTGGACGAGCTGTAGATATTTGAACAAAAACAATCATCAGCTGCAGCCAACAACAACTCCACAACAACCGACCTCATAACCTTAAGACGGAAATGGCTAGCTTAAAGGGTTAGCGTTATGCAAAGGAGCCAACGAACCACAACTATATCTAAAACGGAGGTTCACTCATTTCCAAGGAGCTGTGTTTCTTCCGATCACAAAAATATGCTAAACTTCAAAATGAGTTTAAACCTCAATGAGTGTATGCATGTAATCTACAGCTAACGGACCGAAGGCATGTAGAAGACTATTATATCGCAAGGAGCTTCACTTAACGACCACAAATATACAAACCCTGTCACGAACGTATTTCCCCGGAACGACGGCATTCAACGCCAGTGATGGGGATCTATTTATAATCACGGCTCGCATAAATTGTGGATTATCGCTGGCCGGCCGCAAGTAACAATTTCATCCTAAAATTGTACCTTTATTTTAAGACGAGGTATAGATGCTTCTTATGGCATACAATCTTAAGTACCTGCTTATCATGGAGCTTCGTTTTGACGCGATTTTGTGTTCTAAATTTGGTAACGAAAATTCTGATGCGAGCCATATATATATGTTCACGCGAGCCGCAGGCTCCTCACTCCTTTTTTACGCAATGCGCTATCAAGTTGTTGAAGCAGCATTTTTAACTGCCTTGGCAAAGCTGCACGGTGTAGCCATCATGTTAACTGGAAAGGTAACCATTGCAAATCCTGCGAGACAGTTTCCTTTCATAATTTTCCATGTGCTTTCTAACAAGACTCCAGCGCACGTTGCCAAACGTCATAGACATCATGAAGCACAGTGACTGAACGACCATACGTATAAAGGTTACTGGGCGACGGCAACGACATTTCATGTTTTGTCGCTCTATCAAAGCTGCCTTGTTCAGATCTGTGCGCACGGCTAACTGAGCACAACTGGCTGACAAATTCGCGGGCGTGTCCCATCTTTCGTAGGGCGACCATTTTCAAGGCGTCCGTAAAAAAAACACCAAAAACTCCTACTGGCCTAAAGCAATTCAAGCTGAACGAAAGATATTGGAACGTTTAGCAAACAAGTCTTGCACAGGTCGCCCATTGCAGTTGAGAGCAAAGGGTTTCCAAGCGTGGCTTATACCAACCATTGGTCGTCGCTGTTGCTCGAGCCATCTTGCTTGTCGGCGCCGCTCGCGAGGTGTGACACAAGACGCTGCACGCGCGATTTCTTCTTCGGCGATATTCGATTATTGCAGCGTTCGTGGTAGCTTTTGAACAAGCTTTCCACCTGCAACAGTAAAGAGCTGGAACAGGAAGTGCTATACAGATTTGTTGTTAAACACAGAAAGGCACCTCTAATAACTCTGCCCACTTGCAACTCTGTTGTCGTAAATTGCGTTATTTGGGGAGTCACAAGATTTTAATAAACGCCAAATTTGAAACGCGGACATCGCAGGCATTCAGCGACACAAGGCGTAGCCTTTTAACAAAAGTCTGCACAATGACCGGAACAAAGCTCCCCCGCCACTCCTACAAACAGGTTAATCATCCAGAGACGCGGTGAGACCTGCGCCACGCCACTTCACATTGCACATGTTGGACTACAGGCAGGGTAGTTCTTTGCAGCAGGCCAAATGGCATGTAGGCGCCGAGTTTGGAATTTCTACTGGAGTGCGAAATCCACGACGTCACAAAATATGACGTCAAAACCTGCGATTTGTAAGGCTTCTATTCTACAAATATATCCGAAAAAGTTCCAAGAAATTTCAGAATAATGCCTTAGCACTTGTTAACAAGAACTGCTCAATCAATAAATTAAAAATTAGCGGTCGGCCCCCATGTCAGATAGTACCTGCTTCTTCATGAGAACGAACTTTACCCCTCGCCACCGCGAAACGCCACCGAACACGCTGCAGGAGGAAAATTACCCACTGATCCGTGCATCAGAACAAAACGCGTGAGGTTCCTGACGTCGAAACATCGTTATCTCCAACAAACGATCATTATGGTAAGTCTGCGCTTAACTGTTGGTCGATTGTATGTTTGCGACCTGGTCTCGATGGCGGAAGGAATCAATAATTAAGCCGCGGCTGTAAGGACCAAAAACAGTGCCTCGCGGGCCTCCTGGTAGTTTTGCCCTGGAGGTTTTCTAACCGAATAACAAACAGGACAGTTTCTGTCTGCTTCATGGCTTCAACAAAACAAGGGCGCTGGACGAGCAGAATAAAAAACGTGACCAACGTACTTTCCAGCTGAATCAGCGGGTGCGTCACTCTCGTGCGTATACCAGGCAGACGGCGCAGCAACGTGCGTGTACTGAACGACAGGGTGCTTTTAAAAAATCCACGTGTAGCTGGCATGATAATCGCGAAACATTAACAGGCTGTTTCAACAAGACCCAGCACTTCAAAGAAGCAGCCATTAGGTTGGTGGGGTCACTGAAGCGGAAAGGCTTCGGGCGCAAGTCAAGCGCGAAATGCTTGCGACAAACGTGGCGAGAAAGCCGCAAATATGCTTCGCGCAGCAACCCCGCGGACCCCCCAAGCATTTTCACTTCACTTCCGTCTACAAAGAAAACGCACGACCACAACCAGGGGCTTTGCACGATAATACTGCTTATTTCGGAATCGCCGACGCTTTGACAAAAGCGTGGAATCCGAAGCGTGCCAAGATAACGTTAGACGCATCTCCACAACGCTCACAAACAACTGTAGAGCGTTCGACTTGGTGCAGCGCTCAACAAATGCGGACAATTTGCGTTGCCACGAAGTCATAGTAGCAGTTACAACCGCCTTCGTGTCAAAGCTTCGACTGCATATTTTTTAGAAAAAGCGACAAAAGGATTCAAGTTTTTTTTCACAGCACCACCATGCGCTCGGGAGCGGTTGCACACCCAGGCGTGCCTTTTCTTCTGATTTAAAAGTTCGTCACAAGTTCACGGAAACGGAGTCGGGACGATGAGAGGCATGGCGGAAATCAGGGTTGCGAAAAATCCATGCAGGTTTTATTGGAAGACTACGAGATAACGCATCCGATCACCTCGTAGTTTTTGAGGGTTCTTCGCCATAGAAGGTTGCTGTTCGGCTCGAGCTGGAAAACTCTCAACATGACGAAGAGTACATGGACGCAGAACTGACCTCTGCCACAGTTGCATGTCTGGACGCAGGAAAGAATGAAATAGAAACACGTTCACGCAATGTTTTCAACAAAGCCAGTGGCAATTTCATCTGTTTCTAAATAAATAAGTAGATATATATATACAGGGTGTACCAGAAGTCGCGCACCAAATCATAATTTGTTTTTTTATGTTTCAGATTTAATTAGGTATGGATGAGAAACTAACAATACAAGAAAGAGTTACATTTTTTTTATGCTTTATGTGTATTTTCATAAAATCTGCATGGTGCGCGACTTCCGGGACACCCTGTATATCATCCCACTTCACCATTGCAATCACGAGCTCAAGGTCTAATGCAGTCGTTCCCAGCCGGGGCTCCATTTACAATATTCACGGCTGCCGCGGGCTGATAGCACACTTTTCAAAATGTCTTCGAATTTCAAGCAAATTGCTATTCAGTGTGCCACTGGGTGTCGCAAATGATATTTCTCTTCTGTAGGGGTACCGCAAGCCGAAGAAGGTTGGGAAGCACTGGTCTAATGCAAAAGAATCGAAAAAACTCTATAAAAAATTTAAACAGGAAAACGCTCAAAACGCTACCACGATTTCTATCATCGCCTACTTCGAAATATCTGACTAACCTGCAGCTAAACGGGGTTCTGGTGCGAAATTGAAAAAAATTCCGAGCAAGAGCCTGAAGCATTTCAATGTGGCTTTGACTACGTCAAGGAAGAAACTGCACCAGAACTCCGAAGGTCGAGAAGAAAATGCAGCTTGATCTATGGCCGCCGACATGGTGTTGACAGTTTTGCCAGGTGAAATTAACCCTCCGGGTCTAAGAGCCGCTGGGCCTTCTTGCAAATTTGTGGCGCTTCAGTTATTCAGCAGCAAGTTGGAGAACCCTTTAATGAGCTGTTTTGAAGGAGGAGCAAAACCAGCCGCACGAACCGCTTAACAAAAACAACGGCACAAACAACAACCTACCTGCGGCCCGACGATAACGAGGTACTTGTGCTCGGGCGAATCGCCGCCAATGCGGAAAGAGTTTGGTCCGTTCTGTTGCAGAAGATACAGTCTCGCTTTCAACACCCGACTGATCTGCGCGAGACGACCAAAATAGCAGAACTCTTATTTTTGCTTGTTTCACGACGACGTCGCCGAATTAGATTACAAGCTCGGGTGACGTGCGCTGGGCCATGCGAACACTTCCAAGAACGAGGCAACAAATCACGTCGAGTCTATGATTCGCATGGTATGCATGCCTTGCAGGGTAACAATAACACCACACCAAGAAAAAAGCCAGTGATCGCCTATCCACTGCAACTGTGCAGGAGTCAGTCTGCGATCAGGGCATTTAAAAATGTCTTATCGTGAAAACCCAATACATGCGTGCCACTGGACTTTTGCTTCGCTCCTAGGGTAAACAGCGCGTCAACCCCAAGGATCTTTGCCCTTGCTCCGGCTGCTCCGCCGAAACGGCAAACACCGAACCTCAGGAACACACTGTGGTTGCACGTGCGATTACAGTCGCGTGCACCGTGATGCGCGTTTTGTACAGGGCGGCTAACAACAAGCGCTATGCATGACCAGGCCCTCCATACCTGGAAATTCACCGATTTTTTCGAAGGACCCTGTGAGCGCGACTTACTCAGAAAACGTCGTCGTTCCGTCCGTGATCGCGAGCGATCACTGAAACAACGTTACTGCGTTTATTATTAATGTTATGATTTATTTGTCGCCAACTCGTGGTCCACATCGCAAGCACAATCGAATAGCACAAGAGTACACAAAATGGTCAGCCATAGCGCATTACGGAGCAGGTGTTAGCACACTATGGAGCAAAACACTTTAACAACGCCCCAACCACAACGTCACTCACTCAACGTCACACAGCGATCCAGTAACGGGAGAGAAATAGAGGTATTCTAACATCAAATTTTGACGTAAACAGCTAACAGAAAAAAAGCAAAAAATAAATCGGATGGGGATGCAATGCCTAAGACATACTCACCAATGCAGTGCATAAGACAAACCCGACATTGCCTCTGAATAAGTGGTGGATCGACGCACCAATGTCAACAACCCACAGAAAATATCTAACGCGAAACAAAATCTTGTCATGCGCCACGCTGTGATGGAAACCAGCGATGCGTATCAGCTGCATCGAAATGTCCAAGTTGCATTTTGTTCGATACGGTAAAGTACACGTTGAGAGAAATTCGAGAAAACCCCTCGCTGCTTCGCGTTTAGCCCACACAGCAGCATGCATACAAACCAACGCAAAAAAATGCCTGTACCCGTTCCGCTACACTGCGCACCAACTATTGCTTCGCAAATCAACCGGCGACATGGTCGCTTTGGAAACAAAGGGCCAGACACTACATTGAGGATTACAGGGATTACTGCGGGTCAAAACAACCTCACCTTCTTTGCAGTTACTTCGGCGCTGTACGGCGATACGCCATCGGCGCTCGGGGAAGGAGGACGCCGATTTGGTGAGGGGTTTCGGCCCCTTGCGGCCATGCCTCGGTTGGACGGACTCGCCACACGTTTCGCATAAGGACTCGTTCTACCAGTCTGAAAAATATTCAAGTTAAAAAAATAGTCACTTTGCCGACGGTCTTGCAAGAAAACCGCAACTTCTACGACACCAACTTGGACAATACAAAGATCTTCGCGAATCCAGCGGCAAAAAATCCCTTCACGGCTGTTTTTTTTCGGTTATTTTCCGGTAACAGACCAAAACGTTATTGAAATGACCGAAAAAATCAAGTCAATTCGGTCATAATATCTGAAAAGGCTGGTGACTACTGCTACGGTTCGTTTTAATATTATTACGGGACAAATGACCGAAATGTCTCAGCGAAGAAAGAAACCCAGCTTCACGGTAGTGGGTAGTGAGGGTACGACTTCAACCACAGGTGACAAACAGCTCGATCATCGTGCAAAGGAAGCTGCTGTTACGAGTCGTAACTTTAAAATTATTGTTGCTCCAAGAGGTCAATCTCCAAATAGTTTGAATCATGAGAATTTGATTATTTCCCACACATTCTACGGCAATTTTTGAAATGTAAGCGCGTCACTTCAAAATTTCTCAGTGTCAAGGGCTTTGCCGGTGAAAACCAAACCGTCGCTGTTGCAGCGAACCCACAAGTGGCCCTTCCCAATCCGTGCACGAGTTCTGAACTTTACTGGGCCGCCTGTGATAAAACGAAGCGAGTACTATGGTCGACGCTGAAACTAACTTCGTGGTACCTGAACCTGCAACACAGCAGGGCACTTATCTCTGAAAACGCGTGCCGTTGCAGAGAAGTTGAACAGACAAGCAGACAGTCATGTGGGTTGTTTACCGAAAGCAAATCTTGTCCTAACGAGCAAGACTCAGGCTAATGCCCATTTAGCGTTTTCAATTTTAAGAACCTTCACGCGGGTAAATGTCAACGCAGTGTCTGGTTACGCCTGATTCACAGCGATTCGAGCGACGACTTTCCGTAAGCCGTTACCAAAGGCAAAAACAACCTAACAATTTCAACGTCCTTCTGCGCAAACAAACCACGTTGAGTCAAAAACTATTCAAACCACAAGTACGTGCGGCATGCAGCTGACTGCGCTGAGTCAAGACTTTTTAAAGCGATTCGCACAAAGGCAACTTGGGTTAGAGAGCTAAGTATTATCACTGTAGCGAAAAAAGAGTATGAAGCTACAGAATAGAGTCAGGAAGCAGATCAGGTCACACGAGGTCAGTGCATCATATGCCCACCACCACTACCTAAAGAAAAATAAAACCGTCGTACTGTTTCGTTGAAGCCCTTTACAAAGTTTTCTGAAGAGTTTTTAAAAAATCAACACAATGCTTCAAAAATATGTGCATACAGTTGACTGCAAATATGCGGTTACTCTCTGACCATTCGCATCATGCGGAAAGGTGTTTGCAGGTTTCCGTGATATGACATTTGGAGATGAGGGTTACCCGTACAAGCTTATGTCGAAAATAGTTACATCGAAAAAATATTTACAATCGTCCGCTCGATAGAAAAGTTGAAGTTTGACTTTTCTCCATATATGGACGAGGGCAACTGAAAAGTGATCAGCAGAAAAATACTTTATCCTGAATGTACTGCGTCAATGCTATAAGACTAGCCAGTTTCATGTGACTAAAAGATGTCCCATGGGTCCAAAAGACCCATTGGACCGCGCTGCTCTTTTCCCACCCCAATCACACAACGAACTGAAACCGCAAAGCACCTTAATCCTAAGCAACGAAGCTTTGCCACGAAATGAAAAATCCGAAGAATGAAGGACTTGTTCAGAGCCATAGCTTGCTTCACGACGAAGCGAAAAATATTCCGATCAATCTTCTCGGCTGTTCCTGACTCAGGCCCTTATCGCCGCCGAGTGCCAGCGCCGAATGCCTGAGTTCGTCCAACAACAAAACCAGGACACGTCGCGTGGGCGCAAGTCAACAGTTCGCCTGGGAGCGCCGAAAAAGCGATATCAAGCTTCAACCTATGCCCCTTCTACAACGAGCGTTTCGCAGCCTGGGTTTTATTCGCCGATATATTTTGGTCATTTGTCCCGTCACAGTATTAAAGCTCGCCGTAACAGCACCAACTAGCCTGCCTGTTCAGACATTATGACCGAAACGACTTAAAAAAATTATGTCTATGACCGAAAAAAATAAACCCAGTTTGCAGCCAAAACGATTAGGTTTTGCGCGAGTGGTTCAGGACGGCGACAGTCGCTTGTGTTCGACTCGTCGGTGAACCTTCGATTTTCACCGAACTGCTGCTGCTGCTGGTGGTGGTGAAGATAGAGCCCCAGGTGACGTGCATGTCATATGATCATCCCGTGCTGGGCAGTTGGTCAAACGCCTCCGCGCTAACGTACGACGTCGTGACGCCACAAGCGCCCACGAGTATTGCACGCTGCTGCTGTGTGAACACTTTCCAGTACTTGTGATCGCAATTTAAGACGAAAATTGATGTGTCGCTCCTCTGCGATGAACAGCAAGTACAATTAAACAGCGCCGTCAGCGCCTTTCGGCGATTCCACGCAGCCGATTTAATGATGCTGGTAATCACGCGTCGCGAGCGCCTACTCTCACGGACGCGATTATTGGCGCATTTAAGACAAGCGCAATTTGTTCGACGACACCGAAAATGGCACGAAAGAATTTCTACCGCTCGGCTCAGCGCTGTCGGAGACGCCACGCATCGTCAGCGACAACGTCTGAAAGAAGTTGGAAAGCAGAACTGTGTAAACATCGCACCGCTCTCGCTCGCTCGGTGACACAGAACCGCTCGCGTCTTCTCGCAACATGCTGAAGATCATGCTGGTTGACCATACAGCATTGCAGATAAAATGTTTTCACTTTAAGACACGAAAACGCGCTTGCACTCGGGCGGCAAAAAACAACGGTGCCTTTTGACAACTCCACGGCAATTTTGGTGTTGGTTATTATCAGAGATAAGACGACCTGCTTTCACGCAAGGTTTTGCAGCCGGCAACACATTAAGTGCTGAAGCGGAAATACTTCAGGTAGGAATTCGATCCGACAAAATTTTGCTTCACAACAACACGACAGATGCTTTGACGTGCATCATGGCATACCAGACGTCAGACAGTGGTCTTTCTTTAAAATCATCGAAGTTTACTTTCAAAACGTTGCGCGCGCACTGTGTTCTTACGCTCAGCAGCAAAAAAACACGTTCGCAGCGAAGAATAACGTCATACGTTTCCATAGTTTATCTTCTTGTACTGGCCAGTTGCGTATCTTTGTTGTGAGGCATCTAGCAAACGCATATGTATATACAGTGTTGCTGCGCGGGTACGCTTTGCAGCGAACAGCTGGATAAGTCACAGTGCTGGCAAGTGAAATTTCAAACGTACACATCGCAACAAACTTCAAAAGTAATTGTAAGCGCGAGCAACTAACACCTTGTAAAATATTCCTGCGAGTGGTTCTGTTTGCTGTGAGAAACAAGGGACGCGCCCGCACAACATTATGGACAAGGCATGAGTTTTTCCAGGCAGCTACTTACGGATTGGCGGAAATTTTCACTTGTGCTCAAAGCACAAAGAACTCCGTCAAACGTTTGTTCGAAAAGCGCAAAAGCAAGATTGTACTTTCATGAAATCGAGCGTTAACAACAGCCAGGAAACGTGCATACATAACTCAATCGAATTGCGTATACCAGACCTGATAAATGTAGAAAAATTTCTTAAATTCAGTTACAACTATTTCTTGCGTTGCTTAACTTCGAAAACGCTAACCACGCCTTGAACTTTGATAAGAACACAACTCAACGCCTGCCAAGTGTTTCCCGAATTTAGGAGAATTCGAGCTTGCCGCGCATTACATGCAGTTGGATTGCACTGAGTTCTGAACGAAAAACGCTGCAGCTGTCATGGAGGCGATCAGATGGTGGTCCTCTGGCAAGATGCCAGCACCCGGTAAATTCAACAACGTGCAGCGGTGGTCGATAAGCAACAACCAGCAGTTGCTGCAGCAACACCGTAACGGACATGTGCAATATAATTTACAACAAGCGAAGACACAACACCATGGCGACCGCGAAGGAGGTTACTTTAGGGTCGTTTCGAGGTACTGGCCAAAAACGAGCAGTCACGTTTGGTAAGTCACACTGCCGGGTAGCTGTGTGGTTAACTTTAACATATTGTGACGCTCTTCTTCGTCATAATGCAATTTTCAGGCAATGCAAGGTTGGCAACAGCTAGCAATGCATTTTGAGAATAACACAAGAAAAAAACTAATGCCAAAGACGATTGCTGACAAGCAAAGGATTGCCGAGTTTAAAGTACACTTCAAAACCTGGCGTTTCATAGCTTTAATCATCAAAACAACAATCCACAAATGCATAGGGGTGTTGCGAACAACACTCTTTTATTAGAGTGTTTGAAACGAATGAGTTCCGCCCAACCGTGTTCAAGCCGCCCCACCTCAAATTACAAAATTATCGATAAGAACATCTGTCGCGCGGCGATATAATTGGACTTGTCATCGCATGTGCTGGATTGGAATCAACAAGTCTGCGCTACCATACTCCAGCACTGCAACCACTACCTTGTCACGAACACGCCATTATCAGGACATAACTTTGCTACCAACCAGCAGGACGAGTGCCACTGCATGTTACTAATAATGATGTCATGTGCCAGCTAAAATAAGATTTTATTCACAACAAATGTCTTGACAATAAACTGTGGTGACACTTGCGATTGTAGCAAAAACTGTGGTGACATTTGCGATTGCAGCAAAGAATTGTGGTGACACTTGTTATTGCAGCAATTTTCATGAAGACAATCTTAACGTGGTCTCATCAACCATCAAGCGCGAGAAACGCGGTCTGCTGCACGAGCACATATGCAGCGCCACCACCGGAAATGGCAACCTGCTTCGAAGCTTTTAGCTCNGAAATAGACGAAGCTGACGTTCGCGGGAGAAGCGAAAAACCATTCCCGCTCGCTTATTTAAACGCTATTGCGCTTGTTGGTGAAAAACGTTGTCAAGGCGGCTTGTTGTTGCTGTTGCTGTTTTGTTCGACTTCCGCCGCGCACCTTCACACCAGGCTGCGCCGCGCACGAAAAACAAGATCAGGTTTTGTCCGGATGCCGAGTCATTAAACCCGCGGCTGGCAGCCTTCTCTCGTCGGCGTCCGCTTTCATGTAAGAAAACTTTTACCACGAAACAACTACTGCGGCGAAAAGACGATAAAACGCCGACGGGAAAAGACACCACGAAGATAGCAGCAAAAAGTTTAAAACGAAAAATCGCCTGTCATAGCAACTGTGCACTCAAATCACCCACCAAACCGGCACCTGTACGAAGACAAGATTTTGCGACGGCTTGTTCAAAACAGCAGCAATTACAAAGAAATACAAATATAGTTTTGGTACATATTCTAGTTTGGTGCTAGTTTTGGTACAACAAATGCAAATCTAGTTTTGATACATGTTCTCGCCAATGTGGAATATGGAATCGGGGGTTGATTCAAACCCTTTTTGCAGCAACACAGGGACGAAGAATCGACAAAGCTAATTTTATCCAAATGAAAAATTGTCTCTTTCAGTAGCTACGTAATCATAAGGTGATACCGAAAATGGACTTTAGGTGTGGTTCATTTCACTGGAATCGCTAAGTGCGAAACGTCAGGGGAGATGAGGCAACATGATCTGCTCACCGCTAACTGCTAACAAGACTTACTTCTGTAAATATGGTTCATGCGCGTGGCACAAGATAACCAAGTTTTGTAACTAAAACAGATTGGAGTACAGTGGATTTATTCGAATACAGAATTTTGCAGAAACCCTTGACGAGCACCACAAATTTTGAAATGTCGTCTCAACATCAGTTCCATAGAACACCTGCCAGCAGAACAATATTACTACGTTTTAGTTCGTATTACGTTTTTTCACATAACCAAAAAGCGAAATGATCAGCAGCGTACAAGACTGCGGACAGCAATGCAAAACGCTCTTGCTCCGCCTGAGTTTAGCTTGGCAAAGCTGAAAAAAGCCATTAAACAGACACATGTTACTGTAAGCAAAAGATGATATCGTTGCCACAATCGCGATGCGTGTGAAACAACTTCCGGGGATGTCATCAGCTACAAGCGCTGAACAACCGAAGCCGGGGTCACTTAAAATTCTTGTGCTGTGTCAATCGCTTACACGAAACTATGTACTATCGAGAAGAACCTTCTCATCGTTACCAATGCGCTGAGGAAGCAAGCAGCAAGTCCCACCGAGCTACGAACGATATATTCCATCGACCGGCCAGCCACAATCCACACTACAGTACATGTAATTTAGTATTCAGTGCGTTGCGCGGTCATTGTGATCTCTAAATTTCCGATTCACGCAACTTGCGGACGCTTAACAACGTCTGCCCAGCCATGAAAAGTGTTGTGCGGCACAATCTTGAAGCTCCACAGGTTAGCAATGCAACAATAAACTGACGACACGATGATTCCGTTAAAATAAATTAATACTACAGGCGCAGTAGTTCAACCAGCTCAGCAATTGCGCAAAGCCCCAGAACACCTGCGGGCGGCCTGTTTGCCCGTGGTAGTGAAATGTTTTGACTGATCCGACTTGAGGACGTTTCATCAAGTGGTTAACACAGAGAAACAATCACCGCAGTGGCCGGTTCACAAGGCAACCTTCGCGGCGTTGCGAGGTGTACAAAACACCACCGCTGTTATTCGCTGCCATGAGTTGTTGCTGTGCAAAGGGTCGACGCCTTCGGTTTCCGATTTGCTGGGACTTTCAACGAAACGCATACGACTTGTATCAGCTTACCACTTGGCACAGCGCGAAAGATGCACTCGCGTATAGTCTGGCCAGGGGCGTAGCTACGCACCACACAAAACGATGGCGGTTCGACCCTGCCCGATAACGAAGCAGATCGGTAATTTCCGCGGTCTGCGTCGTTTGCGTGCAAGCAGTGTGATATGCATGCAGGAATTGTACAAATTACCACGACATGATAAAAATAGTTTCGTCGCATGCGATACCGTCCAGTGCCAAACAACGATTATCGCTTTTGATTATCGCTTCATCGCTGGAAGCGATTGCGCAAATGACAGAAACGATAGAACGCCGAGGGTTTTTGGTTGGGCCTCGAGTTTGACTTGCACGACCAGTTTGTTAACCGTAGCTGGGGGGAAATACAGACACAAAAAGACTTCCGCAGATTGCCTGTTCTCCGAAAGTCGGACAGGAAGAAAGCAAACGCGCCACAGAAAACTACGCAAGGTTCCACGCTTTTCCGACTAGATTCGCATGGCTTGGCTTCTTTTCCTAGCGCGCCTGGCCTTTATGTTTACTGCGACACGCTTTCATGCACAATTACTTTAAAGTGCACAAAAGTGTTTTGAACAATGCACAAAAGCATTGTGACGTCTCGCGCAAACCTTTATCGCGGGCGATGAACATCAATCGCAACCTGTCCTGACCATGAAGACTCTCCTTTGATCGGTGCTCGTGAAACCGTTTATTTTACTCTCAGCAATGGTGAAAGAGGTTGAGCTCAACCGGAGCTCGCGCCGCGACAACGCCGCCTCAACAGCGAGCGACAAATCCTGCGGCAAAGCGATCAGTTCGTGCATGAACATTTAGAAAACAATGGAAAAGCAGATCCGGGAAAGTCACCGGTGAAAACTCTCCGCCCCCAGATGCGAGCCAGAAACAATAAGACCCTACACGGATCCGCGAACGCTTTCAGCGCGCACCTGTCCGTCGGCGGATAAATCCAGCGCCGGCTAACCATTACCAACACGCACAAACCGCACAGCCAATTACCGCGCGAGGCTTTGTAGTGCCGCGCGGTCATGTCGCTTCAAGTCGCCGCCGAGAAGCGCGCTGTTTCCGGGACGGCTCGAAGCGCACGTTTTTCGACCGCACACTCGATCCCTCTTCACTCGTCGACGACGCGTTCTCCCGTCACTTCTTCATCTGTTACATTTCGATTGCCTTTCGTGCGTCGTTTAGTCCGGCGTTTGACCCCCCGACAATCGGAACAATCGCGATTCGCGCAACTGAGACAAGAACTCGCGAGAAGATGCGAAGTGCCAAGTAAGGACCAAAGACGAATTGTCGCGAGTAAATCGCGGGATGTAATAGCAAAAAAAACGAATGCTACACGACCAAGAAGTCAAAACACCTCCTCATGAAATCTAGCAAACAAGACATAAAAAAACCGCAAAGCATTGAGAAATGAATAGACTTATCACAGTTCAAGATTCAAAAACATACCCCGACTGGCGAACTTTTTCTTCTTGGCGTGCGAGGAGAGCCAGGTCTGCTGGAGATCTGAGAAAACAGAATAAAACGATGTGTACAAAATTTAGTAACTGTTAAAAAAGGGAGAACTCTAGCTAGACGATTTAAAACCTGTCAAACCAACATCGCACAATTGTGAAAGCGAACAGAAACAGCTGATTCAGCAACACGAGTTGCAAACACAAGTGCCTACATGAGAAAACAGGTGACACCAGTTGTAGTAACGACATTAACTCTATAAAAAGGCGAGGCATCTCCAGCTTGAAACAGAACATTTGATTTTCTATCGGCTTTCGAAGCCGCTTCGGTACTAAAGTTTCTTTCAGCTTTCAGCAACTATAAACAGACCGAAACGCGTGAGTGTTTTGTGCACTGGACACTATTTCAGACAACTACTTTTGAGCGTACCTCTTTCGTTTCGCACTTGAAGTTGCCTGAAGGTGTTACGTGTTAATTAGCGTTACACAAAAACAAGGAGCATAAGGCTTATAACTGAAAAGCACACAGCGTCCAAGAAACTTGAAATCTATGCCGAATTTTCCGACCTTTGTCTGGTTCGGTGGCCTTGCCTTCTTGGACACAGAGTTGGCAATACTTTCAAGTTCATTATGAGATTGGCTGGACAGCTGCTTGGCAACCTGACAAAACAAGCAACAGGCTGTCGCGAGCGTTTGCGGTCGAACTGGAAATAAACACCTGTTGCAGAACAGGTATAAAATCAATTGGCTAAAACCGATTTCCGAACGACGGTTCATCGCCAAACCGCATGCGTTTTGAGGGGCATTAATTGTGTCTTGTGCAAAAACGCGAACTCACTGGAACCGGATAGGCAAGTATGAAAAACGCCAGCCTGCTTCGAAGTTCATGTGTGAGTAACATAAAACATACAACGAACGAGAAGCAAGCAAAATGGAAAGACGGTTACGCAACAATAGCGACCACATCATAGTCGGGAGACCGCAGAAGCCTCGTGGGAAAGAGTTTCACTTCAAAGATAATTTGTTGTTATCTGCAGTGCTACTTAACAGCATCTATCATATGTCATCATTTTCAAACGCGCACTCACCATAGGTCCTTTCTGCCGAATTTTGTCTAAGATACTTTCGTTAGTAGAGCTTGCTGTCTGGTTGAGGGGACTATCCTCAGTGGGGAGACCTGGTGCTTCTGAGCAAAAACACACTCGTAAAAGCGGCGAAATTTCAGTGGTACCACATCGACCTGAATAGAATAGTCAATGTAACGAAAAATTTCAACTGCACATAGTCCAAGCAGCCTTACTGTGCTAAGCCAAACGCAACGAACTCAAGGAAACAGCCGCAGGAATTGACATCAACATCGAATGTGAACTTTCAAATAAACAATAACAACTAAAAGGCCTCTTTCGCTGTCGTTCACAAAAATATTTTAGTTCAAGTAGCATGCTTCCTTGTTTATGTGCCGCACACTAAGAAAGCCATGCCTATCACAATCAATCACGATCAGGAAGATTCGCCCAAGTTTGATGCCAGAAGAATATCTAATGGCAAAACACAAGGAATTATAGCACCTTGGCCAACAGAAGAAAAAGCTTCACCAGCGCGGCGTGAGATAGATTGCGCAGCGAAATGGCCATCGCCCTTAAACAACCAAACAAACTCACAAACAAAAATGCAAAGTATAAAAGAAGAAATACCGGACAGGCCCGTAGCCACCACGGGGGGGGGGCATTCGGGGGCAGTTCCCCCCAAATTTTGTTGTGCCCAGAAAAAATTGTTTTATACATATAATAAAACAAATCTCTCGTCCCTCTAAAATGTATTTTCCCTCCCAAACCTTAAAACCTGGCTACGGGCCTGAAGATGCACATCCGTGAATAGATGAGCTTGGTGATGTTATCAGTTAGAAGAACAAGTTCTTTGTAATGTTGTCCTGCACGTAAGTGTTGGCAAAAAAAAATTAACATAACAACACGTGATGCGATCTGAGTCGCACAGACGTAGATGAAAAATAGCATTGAAGCATTGTGCGCTTAGTGATTGGGAAAATGAAATTTACGTATGTTTGTCACCATTAAAGCTAAACCGAAAACACAGAGTTCAGTTTAAAGCATCAGAAACGATTTATCACCTAACGAGATATCTGTTCCAAGTTACCTCTGGAAGCGTCGAGTTGTGACGTCTGCGTTTCGTCTATTCTTAGGTTGCGACTGGCAGGAACATTGTGTTTGTGATGTTTGCGCAGCTTTTCGCGAATGCTGCTGCTCGAGGCAATGTTACTGGTTGGCAGAAGGCTTCCGCAAGGAGGAGATATCGGCTGGTGGCTTCGCACGCTCTCCTCACTATTCTTTTCCTTCTTACCTGGCAGGCTGTAGGTATTTGCCGCGGCCGAAAGCTGCGAATTGTCGCTAGGCGACGCGTCGCTCAAATCCAATGCTTGTTTTGTATCATTCGCTTTCGACGCAGCAGGGCTGTTACTCTGTGCTACAACCTTTTCACTTTTCTTCCTCTCACTGCCTTTCATTTCCCGAGAAAGGACGTTTTCCAAAACCTGTCTGGCAGACGAAGTGGAAGGCATTTGCATGGCCATCATTTTTAACTTCGTAGGATTCAAGTCGGAACGACTGGGAGCCGGCTTGCGTTCATGTGACAAGGGCACTGCTGCGTTGGGTGGGAAACTTTTGGCAGGGCAGGATGACCTGCTTGAGGTGGTTTCATTGTGCTGCACTCTTGGTATACCAGATTCAAAATCGCTGTTTCCTTTCTTACTGCTACCAACTGAAGCCTTAACTGGATTGAGACCATCTTTTTTAGACTGATGACTTGCGGGCAAACGGTCAGCGTCACTTGACATATATTTGCTTGACGATTTGATGTCCTGTAAACAAAACATGCAAATGCAAAAGAAAACATGGCTTTATCAAGTGATGCACAGTATCAGCCATTAATGCACCTCATACACAACATCAGTTAAAAATGTGAAGATGAGCTCTCCACAAAATGTGAAGATCAGCTTTGCTGGCGAAAAATCGTAAATACTTAATCCCAGCTACTCAATTCTCAAAAGTAAATGAAACTAAAAATGCCAAATTGGTACGTTTGCTGGTGTTGATTTTCTTGAAAAAAAAAGCATGTACAAAGCCCAGAGATGTTCCTTTGACTCATTTCAAGCTGAAATGCTGTAAAATGCACAGCATCCACAAAAACAAATACTGGGACAAATAACTGAGAATTCGGTGATTTTCCCTGCCATGTACAGGTAAAGTGTGGGTAGATCATTTGAGCGGAAATTAATTCACTGATTAGTATGTTAAATGCACTTATTAGTGTGTGTGCAACCAACTCTAAATGAATTCACTTATCAGTGTGCCTTGTTAATGAGTTATTGGGAGATTTAATGGTGCTGGTAGCACATCATAATAATTTTTAATGTCTAGCAATCAATACTGTTAGATAATGGGAGTTAAAATCTTACACGAAGCAAACATTGTTTGACATGTGTGGTTCAAGGTGAATCTGTGAAATGTTATGCAGATCACAAAAAACAGCAATTTTGCTTAGAAATGGGTGAGCAGAGAAAACTTGGTTTAACAGCAAAAGACTGGATTTGGTTTTGCTTCAGGAATTATCTTTAGAGTGTGGGTTCTCAGTTGCGCACTTGGAAGTTGAAGTTCACTGCAACCTTTTACTATTTTAACAATTTTCACTATAAACCTAATTAGATAAAGTTTCCACTTCAATGTTTGGACAAGGTACTGTTACATTCAAATAATTTTTTCCTAAGGATCCTCATTTTATTTAAGTGCTGTGCCCCAACAGAGTTAAATGCTTTAAGGCAGTGGTGCTCAAACTTTTTGGCTTGTGGCCACATTTGTCTTTCAGAAACCCTTCGCGGGCCACAAGAATTTATAATCTCAATAAAAATTATCTAAAAAATTCTCTTAAATGATTAAAGTGTTTAGTTTTCTTTCCAATGAAAATTGCTTCGCGGGCCACTCCAGAGGGCCTTGCAGGCCAGATGTGGCCCACGGTTTGAGAACCACTGCTTTAAGGCAAAGGAAAAATGTGGAACTTCACAGCTTGTGTAAGTTCCTGCCAGGTTTGGAGTAATCAAGCAACAACACCATACTGACATTGGAAAAAAGTTTCAATGTGTTCCAGGCCAAAGTACATGCAAAGACAAAGGAACAATCTTTCACCTTGGGTTTTTTTTCACCCAAACATTTTGGTCATTTTTAGCAGAGACATTTTGGTCACTGAAACATTTCGGTCATTTGTCTCACAGTTGTATTAAGACTCACCATAAACGTGTTTTTTAGACTATTTTTAAACATTCTGACCAATATGACTTAATTTTTTTCAGTCATTTCAAAAACGTTTCAGTCTATGACCGAAAAAAAATAATAGCTTTCACCTATCATAAACTAGCCGTTATTAAAGCTACATGGAATTTGGTTGAAAGCATGTTTTTGTTTGATTGCTTCAGTGTCATGTGCATGCAAATTAGTGAACTGGCTTAGTGAAACTATGAATTTTAAATAAAGCAAAAATAGTGAAAAAGGAAAACTTTATACCTGACAACAGAATAAAAGCAATTTATCTCTGTGGTCAATTTGAAACCAATTGTACATTTAGCATTGTCAACGGTGTAGTTCAAGCATGTTCTATATATCTAATTTTACTGTGTTTGAAGGCAGCATATTGAGTTCAATAAAGAACAAATGTGCAGTTTTCTTTCAATAAGAATTATTCAAGAACCAGTACAGCATTAACAGGGCCTGGAAAAAAAACATGGATGTAGATGACCTTATTATGATGTGTCTAATTTTACCAACAATTTTTGAGTTAGATATTAAATATTCATAAAAGTTGTAGCCGTGAAACAATTCATGAACCTGTAGCTTTAAGAAGTTTTTGGAGGATAGCCATTGTGAACTTGTGCTAAATGTCACAATTTTGTAGCTGCAAACCAGTGAACCAGAATGTGTTACAAACAAAAGTTATTTTGCTTTACATATTTACTAAAATTTTACATGGCCCAAAATAGATAAAAACCTTATGTACATTTCTTTTGAAATGAAGACAATATTTTTGTGCTTCATGTATTTCCTTTGAAAGAAGAAATCAAATTAATTCCGTTCTCAAACTATAGGCTTTAGGTAGCTTACTTTGCCGATGTGACCATCTAAAGATTGAAATGCTGATGCAACTTTTCTCTCGCCAATGAGGAAGTTGCTTGACTTATGTGGCAATGGCAATGTTCTTCTTCCAAGTTTACGATTGAATTGTCGTTTCATCGATTCCAAGCGACTATTATGCTCTCTGCCTGACATATCCACATCATCAGATGTTGTAGTAGAGCTGCTTAGCTGAGAAGACATTCCTCACATCAACCATCCATGCAGAATCACCAGTATAAAAACTACTTCAAGTCAAAATTGGTTTGCGTGGTCACAGTAAAAGCATAAAATCAAGCACGTGCATCATGTCACAGCCAAATCCATTACTCAAAACTCTGCCTAGGTGTTGGCACACAGTGGCCAATACTGCAAACCCTGAAAACAATCTGTGGTAGCTTAAAAAATATCCATCTTTTCTCATGTATACTACCAACACAATATCATAGTGAGCACTTTATCTAATATAATACAACAATATTTTTCCAAACATAAACTTGGGACAAACCTATTAACTTCATCAAAACTAAACAAGCCTTCAAAAACTATTCATAATTTATTTCAGAAGATCTCAGATTGTTAATCCATTTTTAATCAGAAATGAAGCAACCTCAAGCAACTGAAACCCAAACAACTCTTTGAATTAATATGACATACAACAAAAGCAAACAAAACTGTTAGCAATGTAAAATGCTGAAAATAAAACTAAGACTACAACTGAGATGCTGTGCATAGATCATGGCAAGTGAAGGATGTTTCTAACAAAGTATTAATAAAACAAGACAAAACTATCCTTCACTAAAAATGTAATTACACAATCTTTGCTACATTGGTTGAACTGAGTTCACTGTCATAGATTTTTGAATGATTGCAATGGCTCATAATTGTAAGACACCAAGACACTGTTAGCTTAAACTTTGGTCATAAATACATGAAAACTCTGTGAGACTTACAATACAATGCCTATCTACTTATACATTTACTGCAACATTATCTCATTTTTTGCCATGAAGTTGGTGTGAAACATAATGTGATTAAGGTAAAAATTGCTTGGCTGGTACTGTTGCGATCTGAAATCCCGAGCGACATGCGCGCAAAGCTTCGCACCGTGGCAGCAAGCAACAATAGAGATCATGCTCGCAATCTCTCTTTGCATAGGCTAGTCATCATGTTCAATCGTTCACACGTTAATATCGGCAGAGCTACCACGTCGCCATCTCTCTTACTATTGCTTGCTCGCGCTACATATATAATGGTGTTATTCTTCACGCACATCCCGTTCATGGTGAATCACATAATCAACGCAACACCA
>JGI24159J19872_10001902_pt1 | contig 24011 bp, 12 predicted proteins | sample Ectturendosymbi4_FD_19872 | JGI IMG/M metagenome (IMG submission 19872)
CCATAAGCTGACGCTTTAAAAACTTTCATACCTCCTAGGTGTAGCTGCTAGCATTTAGCGTCGTAAGTAGTCACATGGGTCTGATGTTTGTTGACCGGCGTTTTATTTTTCGCTGTTCAGCAATCAGCCAATCGAAGACATGGAGCGGTTCCATGTGATTGAAGCCAACCAATCGAACAACTACACGCACACTCTCGAGATATCAACCGTGTCGGTGGAAGATGCTGGCCGATACTCCGTCTGCTGCCGGTAGAACCTATTTGCCAAAGTGCAGCTGTGTTAACCTTTGGTTCTTGGTCAGACGTTGAAAACAAACTACGAAAATGATCATTTGCACGCCTTGGCGCTTTGCGTGAAGTTTTTTTGTAGATGCCGAGACTTCGTGATAATTTTGTTTCCAACGAAATAATTCGAATTCGCCATCTCTGATTTGATGTTTTGCAGCAACTTGCTCGGTGACGTCACGTGCACCGTGTCGCTGATCGTCAACGACGCGAAACACCAGGAGTCGAAAAAGGATTTCCGCCACGTGTTGAAGAAGCCGACCGCTGTGAAACAGAATTCCGGGCCCACGGCTGGTGGCGAGGAGCAGGTGAATGCTTTGATTCATCTGCGACTGAACTGGGCTGAATCGCTGTACAATTTGAAGAAATCCTCCGCACTCTGTTTTTCTGAGTTACGCTGTTGTTTGAACGTGTTCGAACGGACCAGGTCCGTTTTTTTATCGGAAAGGCCTCATCCACCCCAATTATGACTGTTCCTGCGTTTTGCAAAACAACTTTGTGGTGCATCAACCCGCCATCAATGCTCATCTACTCGCTTTTAATGAAATATTTCAATACATCAAAGTTGTTGTCTTATAGAATAGACAGCATGCTTCGTTGCGGGTCCGACCGGCATAATAATTCCGCTGCGCCAGTGCTTGTCTCTGCACTTCTGTGTTGACGTTAGTGACAAACACCGTTTGCCAGGTCATCATCCGATCTCGCTTCTTCGAAGACGAGTGTTTCAACGAATTATATGAAGCTGGTCGTTGCGCGGGGCTGTTTCAGGATGTGCGTCGCACTGTTCCGGAAGGCAGGGTGAAAAGTAGACTCCTCAGTTTTGTCAAAAAACAATTTACGCCACGCTGAAGGTACTGCGTTCCTCTGTCCGCAGTCCTGACGTGCCTAACAGACCGGCGCAAGGCCAACGGTTCGGAGTAGCCTGAGGACCACCGTGAGGTCTTTCTGTTNTGAAGTTGTTCCTCACGGACTACGTCACGCACTGTTCTCGTAAACAGACGATCTTTGTCAGAAAATGCGACATAAAAACATTTCCCCGGTCGTGCTGAAAATTTACGTTCTGGTACGTTTTACGAAATTCACCAAAACAGCGCAGCTCAAGAAGATGCTCAAATTGTGCTTCATACCATTCGCCTCCACACCTGCTGCATTTCGCTCCCGGCGATAAAACACTGTTGAAACGATGGCGCGGCTGCGCTGGTTCCAAGTTGTTTGTGACGCGGTGAAATGACGCGTCTCGCTTTCGCCCACATTCATCGCACGTCCACTATCCTGTTCAGCCGGATGTGACATCAGGTTTTTCAATACAACTTTTAACGGATTGCAGTGACCAGCCACCGTTAGTTGCTATGACCCTGCTGCTGTCAGCTCCGCAGCTACAGTCGCTTGCAGGTTAAGATGTCGCGCGAAGATTTTCGGTGTCCAGGCTCGAGCAGACAGCATCAGACCACGAGGCTATCAGCTGGTCGTCGAGGGTGACATAAAATGCGAAGTCTTCATTTGATGTTGGAGGTTTTGCTGTATGTGGATGAAGAGCTTGCAATAATGTGCGGGGGATTTGCGGTGTTCGGCTACGCCTTGCGCAGTTGGTTTCGACGTAAAACGAGACACAATGAAAAGGTGAAAGTGAAAAAACAAAACTTGAAAAAAAACGACTTCTGAGTTGTTGGTTATTTGTTAGTCGACTCCCAAAATAAAACTGACTTGTTCTTACGGTTAAACCTCTTGCACGTCCAGTTCTATCAACCAGTGATCGGTTGGAGTAAAGGCAAACAAACTGGCACCTGCTCGCGTACACAGGGGACAGTTCATAGAGTGAGTGCAGTGATTTTGCGGCAACCGGTCAGTAACTTTCTGTAAGGTTTTGTTGCCGAGTAGATGCAAACTTACAAGGGGTGACGTTGCATATAAAGAGATGTACGGAATGCACTTCGAGATAATGTACCCATCGCTAGTGGCACCTTTTGTTTTTTTCGCACAAATTGCGGCTTTGTACAGTTTTTTCCACAACATTACAGGAGCTGGAAGGTTTGGTTGCTTTAAAACACGACGTGCAATCGGTGATGGGTAAACAAGTTGTTCAACTGATCTAAGGATGATGCAATACAGAGTGGCAGATCAGCGCGTGACATTTAATATTTTACATTGTAAACTTAAACGGCTGGGCTTTTAAGGTTTTCGCTTTAATCTACGTGTATGGCGTACAAGAACCATGTGCCTCAAGCAAATTCCTTTAAATCGCTAGGAAAATGCTGCGAATAAACACGCGAGTGGCTGTTGTCTTCACCACAGTAATTATAGTCTCGGTAAACTCGTGCGCTCACTGGGTTTCCAGAAATCGACGTGCTGGTGAGAGTGGCTCGCACAACTACGTTATTTACGATAGGACTCTGTGTTGCGAACCAAACCAAGTATTGTGTTTTGCGCATCGGACCCGACTGAAACTATCCGTTACGTCACGACGTTTTCTGCGTTCCAGGTGGATTTTCGCGACGTGTTACGCCGAAAATCAACCGACAAGGATCCGAACAAACGTTCTACGTCAACGAGCGGCTCTGACGATGCTGGGTGAGTCAAAAGTTTTCACTTCCGTTGCCTCAAAGGCGTGTGTGGATTGGAGATGAAATTTAATTCCACTCCTTCAGCTTCAACAGCAAAGTTGAAGAGAAATGGAAAAAACGTTCATAAGCCCCATGCGGTGCTTGAGGGAGTGCCTGCCCCCCTTTAAAAATACACGATATCCATGTTTAGCGATTCGCCCGCGTTTTGAAAACGGTCATTAGAAACAATAAATGGGAAAGTAAAGAACGTGTCCCTCACACTATGTTGCAATCACCGCAATGATTGAAGTTCAGCTGTTGGTGCTACAGACCCTTGTCACATGTTTGTGACGACACAAACGTCGTTGAAGTTTGAGTAGAGTTGCAATTGTTTTCGATTTGGAACTTCACGTCACACGTCGTTTGCTTCCCAGGGACGATCCGGGCGCCATTTACAGGGAGGCGCTCACGACTTCAGTCCGGACCAAGGCCCTTACGGAAGAGGAACGGAAGTTACGTCGAGCGGAACAAAAAGATTTCCGGTCGAACCTCGTCAGGAGAGTCGGTTAGTCTCAAATACAAATGCTGGTCTGTTGATGCTGGCGTTTTATCTTCTTACACCTTCGAATGTGTAAGAAGCGCTTTTGAGTCTGAAAGCTGACAACATAATGAAAATGAATGGTTGAAGTTAGGCTTTTGTTTTGTGTTACGCGTTTATGATTAGGATGCGAAGCTTTGACTACGGACAAATCGCAGTTTTTGCGCCAAGCCAAAATACGACTTTAGAAACAACAGCCACCCACTGCGCGAGCAGTTAAACGCTGCGTTACAGCACTTGGCACCAAAACTTGAGTAACGTGTAATTTTTCCAGCGTTTGTAAAATCCCGTTTAGCGCACTTAGCCTTGAGCTTGTCAAGTCGCGGAGTTCAGAACCGCAAACGACACCGATTAAAACCTTTAAGCGATTTCGCTGCTTGTGTTTTGTCCACACCGTGACGGTACGCTGCTGAAACTGAGTGGCCGATACTGAGTTTCGAAGATATACATCCAGATACAAGGCTGACAACGCAAGATGGCATCCGCGGTCGGGCCGCTGAGCAAGTCGACTTCCGCGAGGAGGCGCTCAAGACCAGAGTTCAAACAAAGGCCATCGGCCAGGACGACCTGAGGACGATGCATGCCGAACAAAAGGATTTCCGCGGCGAGACCATCAAGTCCAAGGTCGTGACGAAGGCGTACAGGGAAGAAGCCATCAAGGTAAGTCACGCGCCTAATATAGATGCTTGGGGAGGTATGTGATGACGCTCTACGTCAGGGGAGACGAACATGCGCCCCGCGGGCCGCATGCGGCCCGCAAAAGAATTTCGTGCGGTCCGCGAAGCATCAGGCGAGACCAGCAGTCTTGAACTAACAGGTTTCATAGTATGACTAAAAAGTTTTGCGGCCCGTTTACTCAGCGGTAACTGACAAAGTGACCCGCGATAGCAAATAGGTTCGTTACCCCTGCTTTACGTTTTCCCCAAAAAATTTTCTGTCACTTTCTGGCCGGCAACCGCATGAGTAGCTTAGCTGCTTAATCGGCTAAGCGTTACATTTTTGGTTGACGGAAATTTTTCACCTGTTCTACGCTGATATTTCGCATGAGATTTCCTGAAGCTTGCCATTTCTTGTTTTTCAAAACACTGCAACTGCTGTTACGAGTTGCGTCTCGCGAATTTTGACGCCTCGCTTCAAAGTACTTAAGACCTATTCCTTCGCCACAAATCAGATAAATAATAATCAGCGTGCTGAAACATTTGATGAAAGGCTTCCCTTTCAGACCAGTCATTGGAACAGTATTGCCAACTGCTTGTTCTGTTTCCACTTCAGGCCAAACGCGCCGAGCAAGTGGACTTTCGTGACGTGCTCTCGCCAACGAAGCGTGACCATGACGCGCCAAGGGAAGGCGACAAGGCAGGGGTGAGCATTGCCGAGCTGCCCAAGGGCAAGTGGAGGAAGGACACCTCCGTTGATCACAACACGGTCGCCACCAAGCGGTCGCGCTCTCGTGCCACTGTCCCGGAGCGCAAGGTCCAGCAAAACGGGGAGGAGAAGCAAGAGGATGAAGCCATATGGAGCAAGCCATCTTTTACGCAACCGCTGGAAGATCTCGAGGTAAGTCTTGAGATCGGTGCCTGACTGTCGATACGCTTGTGCCACGGTCACTAACATTCCTTCATTGGCTGAAAATGTTTCAAGAAGAATTTATGGGCCTTCTTTTTTCAAATAGCGCCATTATGAATTCAAACAGATGAAGGACAAATCGTTTTTCACTCGGCTTTTATGAATTGCAAGCGATTTTGTAATGCTGCATGTTGTTTTCAGTCCACAGCCGACTTTGCGTATTTGTCGGCATCTTTTGTCTCTTACTTTTTTATTGCTTTCTTGAAACATGTCTTGTATCAATTGGAGAACGTTGCTGAAGTGCGCCTTACAGTCCCCGTAAGACAGGGGGTGCTTACACTTTTCCAGCGTGCGAGCTACTTATAAAATGAGCTGAACAAGTCAAAATGATCTGTCTACTACAAAAATGAAAAACGTATACTTATTAGTAAATACATTAAGGAATTCTTTTTACAATGTATGTTGATTTACCTTGCATACTCACATGAGCCCATATTGCACAACACAACACAATCAAGTATGTACTTTTTTTGTCATCACCCGACTTTACTCTGATGACTTCCACCAACTGGAATAAGCCAGGGTGTCAATATCGTACGATCTACCCACAGTACCTTTGAGATCGACTTGTAGACCGCGATCGACGTATTGAGAACCCCAGCCTTAAAGCATCACTGTATCTTCCTGATACATGTGTGTGGGCAAGTTTAATTGCGCTGGATGTTCGTATAAGTTGTGTTCGGGATTGTGCGTCTACCTTGGAAGGATCGGTGTGGATGCTTACAAGTTATTTCCGCTTTTTCCGGCTTGCTTGCCGATGCTCGAGTTAATGTTTGCCTTGAAGGTTAAAAGAGAGTTCGGCTTTTAACTTCTTCGCCATTCACAAACGTCACAACAGAGCCGGCAAAAAATATGACGCGTGCATTCTGCACAGAACAAAACAGGACGCTGACAGTGTCAATTTACTCGCATCTCTTATTGTCCACAAAGCGCCCCTGTACGCACCGTTCAGCCACCATCGCGCTTTCCATCATCCTTGTCGTGGTTTCGCAGGTGGAAGACGGGAAACCGTTCGAGCTCGTGTGTTACGTCACCGGCGAACCAAGACCGGACATCTCCTGGTTTTTGGAAGAAGAGGAAGTGAAAGCTGAAGCCGACATCTCGATCACTTACGAAGGTGCGTCATTTACGTCACAATACGAGGGGGTTAAGGCCGTCGGGCTGCGCCCTATGGCAATTGAGATTTGACGTGACCTCAAAAAAGATAAACTAAACTTTTCAGGAAACGTCTTAAACAATAAGTTTGTTTTTGCGTTAAGCAACCGGCATCCAGGGAATTATTTATATTCCATAATGTCATAAAAACAATATTGCTCTACACAGGCCCGTAGCCACAGGGGGCATTCGGGGTTGGTGTCCCCCAATTTTGTTGTGCCCGGAAAAATTTGTTTTAAACATATATTGCAAACAAAAACCTTGCCCCCATGAAAATGTATTTTATCCCCAGACCTTAAAACCTGGGTGTGCATGGTAGCGACCGACCAACTATTTTTTCCCGATCTAAAACAGTGCACTTCGCTGTAAAGTTTCCCATTTGGCATGTATTACGATTGCCAGCTAGAAACTTGCTCCAGTTTACAACAGCGTCGAGTTCGGTGAGTTTTACCCTGAACAGGGTATTCACCGAAGATAAGAATACCCAGCGTCGAAAATCATCCCCAAGCTCGCAGCAGACCGGCTTACCCACGTCCCTCCTCAATCGGTCTCTTCCCGTGACGCAACGGACGCGTTCATTACTTCGTTATGCGCAGGTGACGAGTGTCGTCTGTCGATCGCCGAGTGCTTCCCGGAGGACGAGGGCAAGTACACGTGTACAGCCAGCAACGAACACGGCCAAGTCAGCTGCTCGTGCTTTGTCGCCGTGCTAACGGACGGTTAGTGCCAAGGAAATTCACCGCTGTGTGGAGCCCGAGCGCCGCCCGCCGTAGCGAAACCCTGTCGGCCGGCTCGCGTTGGCACCGAAAAGACAGTCTAGGCTCCGCCGCCAATTGAATCCATGTTATCGTATATGCGAGACTAATTATTGCACTATCGTCGGCAATTGAATATTCCTTTTTTTTTCTATTCTTACTGTTTGTTGTTCGTGTAAAGTGCCTTTGCGTCCTCGCGCGCCTCGCTTGTCCGTTCCTGTAGCGTAAATGTAAATGATCGGCAAATGACTTAACTCGCTCCAGGCTGTTGCTCTTGTTGATGCTGCTGCTGCTGCTTCGTGGTGGTGACGCAACAATAAAGGGTTGTGATGTAAGAATGCCGCGCGTCTCGTCGTCAACAACTGCTGCAGTAAGTGGGGGTGAGGTGTTTCGCCAGCCAGCGTCACACTTGAACAAAAGCTACGGCGGGCAGGTCAGGCTGTAGGCTCCGACAGTGTGATGTGTTGAATTCGAGTTATTCTGGCAAACTTTTATCCTTGTCGAGTAGTTATTCGGTTTCAAACCAAGAATTTGCAGTAAGCGATTGTGTTTCGCGTCATGGCAACAGGTTGTTAGGGCAGGCGAATTGTCGCTGCACGTGAGGGTTGATGGATAATGTGGTCTCGCGTCGATATTAATCATCCGTTAATCGATCTTCATAATAATGATAGATTTTAAGCTATGTGTCGTACTCTCGACTTTGTTCGTCCCCAACAAGTCTATACTGAACATTTTTCAAGATCCATTCGCAACACAAACGCACACGTTCACGCCAGGACACCATCGACCGCGCACACATTGTTTCTGTGGTGCGTGATTGGATGAGAAGACAATTTCGCATCGCACGTCACAATGCTTTCCCTGTTGCATGCGTTCTCGTGCGTGCTGTTGGCGCTGCGTCCGCGACAGGATGTACGACTTCGCGAAATACGAACGCGCAATCGTAACATGACGATAACGTTCCACGTACGCCTCGTTGCGCCGATTGAACTTTGCGCTCCCGCCCACCGCTCGTTTGTGACGTTTATTCGACGCATCGTCGATGCTTAATAGTAGAGTTACTCCCTCCACTCGACTCGGCGCTCGTAATTGTCAGGCTAGGTCGTGGCATAAAACGTAAAGTGCTGATGCGGTCTATGCCGCGATGCTCAAAAGCAAAGGGGAACGGTGAGGTTCGCAAAGGCCGTGTTTCAAAAACTTATGGCTGGGATCAGGTCAGTGGGCAGGACCACTTCATCGACAAGTTGAAGTCGTCGATGTAGAGCTTTAGTGTATGCTGTTTATCAATCAAAGTCCCACCAAAAAAGCAAAACAAAGTTATAATTGAATTCCACGTCAATCGCTCATCAGCAAATGTCTCCCTCTAGGTTGACCGTATGACAGTCTCGTGTGGAGATACTGGGGACATTTATGGTCAACTCAAACATACGCAGTGTCAGAAGTAAATGAAGAGGAAGCGAGTTAGTCAAACCTGGTTCCGCGGTTGTTTATACTCGACATCGAGTAAAATAACTTCTTCCTAAAAACGCTTGGAACTGCCAAATCACTGTACTTGTCAAGCATCAGAGTGAACAGTTACGAGATCAATCACACTGTACTTACTTCGGCAATACGTATACAAAAATAGCTTTGTAGATAGCAACTGCTTCAAGTAGCTTTTCGTTCAGATCCGATGCCAGTAAAGTTTTGGAAGTTGCAATTTTGGTTTGGGGCGGGAACTTTAAATATTCACTGAAAATGCAGATGTCTCGATAGAAGTTTAAAGACCTTGCCAAATTTCCTTGTCCCCTGTAGGTTGCCCTTTGCTGGTGTCTTTTAGTTACGATATTTCTATAAGCAAAGATGTTCAGCATTGCTGTGTGACTTATAAGAAGTTTGGTATGATGGGACGATTGTTTGCGAGTCAAAAAACAACGAACAACGTCGCTAATTCCATGGTAATCAGCAATTCATTGAGTTTGGGTCTGGATTGGCCGCCTACTGAACGTGTCACTCGTACTCTGGCAGCCAGCGCACACATCAATTAATATAGGCCAGAAACGAAGCTTCCGCCTCTGATATTACACAAATAGCGTGCTTTTGCCAAACTGTGGATACCGTGACATGACAAAGCTTTACTTGCAATAAATGAAGTGTAGCAACGAAACAGGATGTGTTAGAACTATTTCGGGATATGCGTTGGTTGCTCATTCACAGAAAAGAAAACTACAGAAACTGGCATTAATTTTAGGTGTTCTCGCAAAAATATCGATTTAATATTTTCACGGTGTTGCGGCAAACGAACAACTTAATGTTGTTACACTTGAATTTCCACTCAGTTTACTTGAGGTCAGCTTACTTTGGGTAAAAACACGTGAATAATACCGTCTTATCGGAATAACAAGCATCTGACCTGGAGACGTAGCAACCATTCACAAAAATGTTTGTTTTGGTTGAGACTGAAAAGAAGACTTCATTGCCTGATGCTGATTAGTAGGACAACCAATTTTTTGACCTCAAAACTTAAAATTTTGACTTGATAATTTACAATTTTGACTTTATTATTGACTTACAAATTTTCTACATTTGCAACTGCAAAATAGTTCAGCCTTAGGTGTTGAGGTTTCCCCAAAAGCGTATAAATACTCGCTATGCTTCGAAATTTAAAGAAATTTGTTCTTTTAGCTTTGGGGATGATATATTGATAAGTAGATTTATAGCTACAGTAGAAACAAACCTGCAAGCATCATACAGTTGAAACACTGTATACATAATGGACGGAGCCTTTACCAAACCAAATACTGCAAGACTACATTTCTTGCCTACGACTATCCTACATAATATTCAGTCGTCCAGTGGTGGGCAAAACAAAATTATTACGTCAGAAATCATAGCAAACCCATTATTATTACACAAATGTAACAAAACTTGTAAAAGCATATCAATATCTGTTGTTATAGTTTCAATAAAGTATCGATAAAGAAGAAGTGTGCTGCAAGAAAAATTTGACCCAACGATAAATTTTGACCTAATAATAAATTTTGACTTTTTTTTGACCAAATAACTTGGGATTCTCTCATGATATGGACTTTAAATTTGGTTTGTGGACGTTTCATAAGCTTTGAAAAAACAGAAAAATTTTGACTTTATTGACTTTTGGTTGCCCTACTGATTAGGTTTGTCAGAATTAGTATTGCTCAGTGGTTCCATATAATAAATGATAACAACTCATGAGTGGTCTCGTCGGATCCAGAGTTGAAAGTATTTTTTTACTTTAAGTAGCCATAAATAACTTCTTCACTACAAAAAAAAACTCGTCCAGGCAAATTAGCTTATCGTTTCAGTACGATCCTCAGGGCGGATGTTTGTGAGAAAGAAAACTGGTATAAAAACGTTAAACAACTAGTTTTGATGTCAGCGTATGAAAAATAACGCAGAGCTCATTCAAAGCAATTGGGGTTTTTTTGTCTCACGACTCGAAGGTTTGTTGTGGGCAGCATGACTCCGCTTAAAAAAGCACGTGACACTAAATTCTGCTGCAGGTTTTTCTCTTATAAAAAGAAACTAGTGGAGAGGAGAGTGTAGGAAACGAGCTGACATCCGGCTTGAGAAGCTGCTTGCATTGTTATGAGAGATAACTGCCAGAGGCATCTTATTCAAGCTGGAGGCAAGGTTATGGAGGCAGATGTGGCATGGGAAAGTTACCTGTAGCTGACTTATTAGCCAGATCGCAAAGAATTGAAAAACGGCATGGTGTTTTTCATGCATGTTTATGTACATTATTGCCATTCGTCCCTCATCTTAGACTTCCTGATACCATATTACAGCATTTTCTGAACTATTTCAGGCAGTTGAGTGTTTAGACTATAGTCGAGACAAACGCTTTTCCTGGACAAGGAGAAAAATTTGTTCTTGTTTATTTTGTGATTAGACTTTGCTTGCGTAAGCTTAATTTTGCAGATACAGTCTGACTTCTGTGTGCTTATGGATAGCTTGAAGTAGAACATGTCTTTGCATCATGTAAAGTAGTATTTTGCAGTCAGTATATAATGAACTAGTGTCGGGCCTTAAGGCAATTTTTAAGTGGACCCACGGAGCTAGTTCGAAAAGCATATACAGTACTTTTGCAATAGTGTTTCATAAGCAGTATAAAATTTGGTCAGACTATGACATCAATAGAGTTTTTTCCTGTCCTGTGTAAAACCAGGAAATCGCAGCCAACGCTTATGAGGCAGTGGACCAGGCCAGTTTTATCCCAAGACAATCTATGCCACGCAAGAAAATCAGCTGGGAAAACTCTGCTCTGAACCTGTTCCACGAGACTAACAAAACGTTCTGAAGAATTTCCACCAAATGATGTTGACACGATGCATGTCATTAACAGACCCGTTGAAGATTGCTCTGTCTACAAAATTAGAACTTGAAACAGAGTAAAGTTTGAAAAACCTGTTTGACGGACAAAAACACTAAGGCATCTTCCATTTCAAATAAAGCCATTGCAAACGTTTTAAATACGGAAATTTTCATATCATCTAAGACAGCTTAAGCAGTTAAAATCATTTGTTGTTAACGGAATAGTTTTGTTGTTACTGTTTGTCATAGCGTTTGGCTACACAAGTAAAATTTGGCCGGTAAACTGTTCACCAGTGGATGATGCAGGGGTGCAGTTGGTGGCAACTCCCACCCCAAACATTTATGGCGCCCATTTGATACAAATGCACACCCTTAGAAGCAGAGAAAACGTTTTTCGTTGCGACGCCGTTGGAAGAGTTTGCTAGACTTGCGACGCACCAGCAATAGGATCTTAATAATTATCAAAGTTTTATTTATTGATTAAACAACAAAAAGACATATGCATCATTTAATGTGATATGTGGGCTTGCTTATTTTGACAAAGTTCATCGAATCTAGGAAGAATTTGTGACACTTCCACCTGCATTGACCACTCAAGGTTTATTGGTGATCGATATTTGATTTAATCACGGCCATTGCAGAAAATCCTGCCTCGCATAAATACGACGTAGCGAAATGAATAACCACCCGTAGCGTTTTTCGGAAAGGGGGGGAATTGGTAATGCAATGAAATCCAAAAATTTGTCAGATTTACTGAGTAAGTCTTTCCAGGGAGTTATCACAAGTAAGGTCGAAATAATTTCTTTTTATTGTTCAGCAAAGGAGGATAGATAGGTTGGACAAAAGGTTGGCAAACTACGTTCATAGCTTGATAAATTATCTGGAAAGTACTGAGGAAAATTTACGCTCGAGCTCAGATAGATGTTGCAGAGTTACACTTCGCAAATTTGAAGACAGCATCATTCATTTCTTTTCAAGGATATTAGACAAGAAACCAAATCACTGAGAACTTACAGACACGCATGCCCGTAACCAGCTTGGGACATCAGGGGTGGCGAAAATTTTTTGAGAGGGGCCCAACTTTTGAACTATGTCCAGTAGTTTTCAACTATGCCCAACACATTTTTCCAGGGGGGAGAAAAAGTTTGTAGGGTGGGCTTTGGCCCCCTGCGCCCCCCATGGTTACGGGCCTGTAGGCACGTTTGTTATATCTTCCTCCCACAACAATATCTTTCAATGATCGCCGCAATTTTATCTGATACGTCAAGCATGTTCTTATCCGGCCATTGCATAGAAATACTGAGTTATTTTAATTTAGCCAAATTTAAATCAATATTAGTTCTGAGCTAAGAAAGAAGCAAGTTGATTATTTTTGTAACTGACTACTTTTCGTCAGTCAAACTAAAAGGAATATTGGTCGCATTTGTGCTAAAAGGTAAAACGCCATGACAAAAAGTTTAAGAACCACTGCGCTAGAGAAGCAGTGACTGAAGACTGCATGGCTTCTTTTGTTGCAGATGCAAACCTATAGACAGCTAATGCCGGCTAAGAAAGGACAAATTTCACATGGTTCGCACAAAGATTGGCGGTGTAAACTGGTAATAAATGAAAACGTCTCACTAACTTACGTTTTAACTTACATGTAAAAACGTTCACCTAAAAAAATACGCCAAGCGTGCCTTAACCGTGTTTGGATCATTTCTCGTGTTCTAATCAACCTGACTACACAGAATTTTTCGGCGAGTTTTATTGCTGGGCAATTTTAAGTACGACTTCATATGATGCCTGTCTTATTGGGGGAAACTTCTAGCAAGATAGTCTGATATTTCAAATTCGCTTCACGGCGTCGGAAGAGTTCTCTAACTTTTTGTGGCGTGATTGGGGTGCTTTGCCTCAAAATGTCGTATCAATTTCGAAGGTTTAACATACGTTTTAGCGCTGAGAGCCTTTATATCACTGCAGAATGCTTCTTCCTGAACGTTGACTGCAACTTCACAACAGTAAAGTGTTGGTAGGCTGTCTTAGTCAACAACTGGTTTAAAACTAGAATAAATTATTTGTGATATGTTGGAAGGCTTTGGCTCTAAATGGTGTAGGCCTATGAATTTTGAAGGTTTCACAAACCCAGCATCAGCACCGAGAACAACGTTGCACAAAGCACACTATGGCTTCACTGTGTTTTTTCAACTATGGAGGTAAAACCAAATTTCAAAACCATGGCAACAATAGAAATGAATGTATCATAATACTTTGAAGGTAGAATATGTTTCTACCTGAATGCTGGTTGCAATTTCACAATAATAAGTTGCTGGTACCAAAGACTACAACTGTTTTAAAACAAGATCGACCAAGTACGTCAATTGACACAAGCAATGTACCGCTTGTGGTTTACTTCATCTCGGATTTCGACAACCGACGTGAAAGATTGTGAATGATAAAACTAACAGATTAGATTCTACAACGGTGGTCTGACGATAGAAAGACGTATCTGCTCTTCAGGTTGCGACTTTGGATGCATACATTGCCAATCATATTTTGCAACATATTGTGATATTTTAATTGGTAACTCCAATGCTATAAATTGCACATAATAAATTACGGTATACGCAACAAACAAGCTTCTCCGAGAAGCAGATGCATTGCGATGACCAGATTTTGCGATTTGAACTTGTGTTAACACAAACACAACAATTTAAACATATCGTTACATTTGAAATCTTTGCGCACCCTAAAAAAAACTTCGCGAGCTTAGGTTGAGAAATGCTGCTCTAGTAGAAATAGAAGCAAGTCTCGGTTCAAGTTAGCCTGAACACTAACATTTACTGTGATAAGTTCGAGGAAATTTCAGACTTGATGATTTTTCTGAATGCTTCCGCGGGCCACTGAAAACGCTGTGGCGGGCCACATGAGGCCCGCGGGCCGTTAATTGCCCACCCCTGTTCTACAGGAAAAATGGGCGCTCGAAAATAAGTGGCGTGAGATAAGTTATAATCATTTTCAGCAGCAGNATGAATCTCTTGCAAACGTTTCGATAACAACTGTTATCATCTTCTGTGCATAGCAATGAGCATGAATCTCTATGCAAATTTCTTCCGTTGGAGGGTTACGCCAATGGGTTTCAGAATTATGGTGCAGCAGGGAAGTAAATTGTTGGTGTTTCTCAAACCAGGGAAGTTACAAATCTGACGCAGTTTCGAAGAGTTGAATTGGTTAACGTTGCCGCTTTGAGCCAACAAATGACCATGAGTGATTGTTGACCACGTTCGTCGTCATTTCCGCATTGCTGCGCGCGGAACGTAGAAAGACCTTTGTTACATCAGCGTAAATATTAAAACACGACCAATTTACTTGACATGAGCACTGTGACGCGAAAATCGCCATTGTTAGTCATCATGCCGTGATATACTTTTGGAAGGTGCATTTCCAGCCTGCGATAAGTCATCTGCAGAAAGGTATGCACTTCTTTCTTCACGTACTTTAACCTAAAAGCTTTTGTTGGGTATTTTTGTCCCGAGAGCACAATGTACAAACGGACGCTGACACCTTGAATATCAGGAAAGCAAGTTTCATAGACACGTGTATACCATGGACAATAGATGCTTGCGCTACTGCGAACATTATTGTGCACTACATTAGCTGCGGGGAAATAGTGTAACATCCAGGGATGTAGTGCTAACAAAAAAGGTGTGGGAACGCGCCCAAAAAATAGCCAATTTAAAACAGCTTCAAGCTCAGTTTAAAGCAAAACGTGAAAAAGGTGTGGGAACGCCGGTCCCATGCGTTCCCGCCCCACTACACCCCTGATGATATCCGATCAACACCAACACTTCACGAATAAGCACTCTACAGGTATGTAGTTGTCGTGGTTTACGAAAAAAAAGTTTGACTTTAGCTCAGTTGTTTTAGGGAACCTGTACGACGTCTTATTATGGTCTTTCCCCAGTGGAAATCAGCCTTAATAGTCACTCTGCACTTTGAACATCATTCGCCAAAAACAGGGCTGTTAAAGCTTGTTCACCTGGCCGGGAACATGAACCTTCAGAGCAGCGTTTCTTAAACGTTTGTGGGATACGGACCCCCCTAGTACATCCTAATAGAAGTTACGGACCCCTCAAGAAGAAACTTTGCAATATATTCGAAATTAGTTTCTATATAATCATCGTAGCAGTAATCCAAATATTAAGCCTATTAACCGTTTCGAAATGTCAACCCAAAGCCTATTTACCCGTTAAAGCACATTCATGGCGCCTTAAATCACATTCACAGACCTCTCGGGGGTTCACGCACCCGAGGTTAAGAACCCGTGCTTAAGAGTTTGCGTTTAATTATAAACATGCAATTGCCGATGATAGACTTACGGAACAACACTCGACATTTGATGTTGTAGCTTTCGTTACGGACCGAGTTTGTTGATATGCTTGAGTTAATTCCCACTTTCATCGCTCTATGTTTTTGATATATGTTTTAATTTCAAATTAGGGTTTTGTATTTATCAGCTCTCGGCAGTGCGGCAACGTATTTTGACTAGTTGCGAAATAATTAATGGAAATCACAGCAAGCAGTAAGCCTGAGTGGGCGAGAATCGGCAAAGAGAATGTAAATTTTGGCAGCATGACAAAAATATTGCGTTCTTGTACAAGTAGGGTGAATTTCCCCGGGCAAATGTACTTTTCTCCTGGTTGATTTTCTAAATACCAGCCCCGTCGTCGCCATCAGAAAGTGCATGAAATATTATTTGATGCTGTCACAATTGTATTTAATGATGTCACATGAAATATTATTTAATGCTGTCACAATTTAAGCAGAAAACTTCAACGGCACTTGATCGTCGAATACGGTTTCTGAAACACAACAGAAACAAGACTAAGCGTCCTACCAGCGCAGCTAAACTGAGCCAACAGGCCTCACTTGTAGCGTTTGATGATTCCAGTAAATCTGCATGCAGCCTAAGACATTCATACTGCGTAAGCTTTGGGGACATTGAAACCTTCCTTTTTCCTAAACGGCTCTAATCCACATTTTGCATTCGTCTCTCTCTATATATACAGTCTATATATGTAAGGTTCTGTGACTATTTTCAAGACAAAAACGAAACGTGTTTGTATGTATTTGAGATACAGGCACTTAAACGTATGCCAATGCGATGTAAGGACTTAAAATGCCTACAACGAATTCATGGTGACTTCTAAGAAACGTTGAATTTACTGAAAAGTAATGTATTTTTACGTCTTTTGCTCGTTACTCATCAGCACTATAATACTTTCAAATTGTTATTAATCTTGGGTTCTTTTAGCTTTGGATGATGTTTTATCCTAAACAACACGGATTCGCCACTAGGGTAGAAATTCGCAAGCCAGGGCCTGATAGCCCCACAGCCGGGGGTAAGTTTTTATCGTTCGTGGCACATGAAACGACATTTCTCGCGGTTCGCTGTCCAAAAAGTGAAAAGCATTTTTCGAGACATTATGAAAATATTTTCATACGAGCCTACGTCTGTAATTGATTAAAGGACACAGAACAACTAAATCTGGCATCAAGGACATATAGTTTTTTTGTCGGAAAGATAATTTTGACTGATCGTCATAGATGAAAGCTTTTTAAAGCATACGGAATTAACGTTTTTTTGTAGTCGCCTCTGCTCAGCGATTTGATGTAAGAATGTGACAAACGTCTGGATTGCGTTTACTCCGAAATCCTGTTAAAAACTGTGGTAAGCTAACATCCGTTCCGCCATCTTGCACCAACTGGTTCTGGTTGCAACGTTTGCGGCCATTAATCAAAGATATTTGTAGCGCAGCTCACCAACGGTGATCACTGAAATAGAAAAAAAATATGTCGCGTTGAGACAGGTCTTGCATAAACGTGCTAATGGACCTGAAGATTCGCACGAGTCATTGCAACTTGTGGTAGGCTGTACGTGAGTGACTATACTGGTTTTCATTATTGATTTGACAAACTGCGTTGGCGGCAGCTTTGGCTGCAAAGCAAGGTTTCGTGAGAAGAGAATAAGTTTCTCGAAGCTTGAGATTCTGGTTATCGAAAAAGTATGGCGTGAATTGCCGGAGTTAGCTTTAATAATTTATGGCCCAGCTGCAATATTTTTGCATACCGAAGGTGCGTACGAAATAGTTTCGTTAGTTGGGCCCATATCAGAGTTCCAGTTGCGGCAGCACAAATAAAAGCGTCACCGCTGCTTGTATGAATTGATCAACAGCGATCAAGTCTCGCAGTCAAAAGGGGAGTGGTTGGATTTGCTGAGTTCAGACAAAAGTGGGTCAGGTTCTGTGATATAGCAGGAAATGTAGTTTTCAAGGCTAGCAGAACTTCTTGAAACTTATTTGAAAAAGTGAGCAAGAAGTCGAATTCAACGGCATGTGAAAATAAAAATGAGCTTCCCAAATATTTTCAATGCAGCTCTCATCAACGTCTATTTGCAGTGAGAAGTTTGAATTTAGATTGAATTTTGCTGTTGGCACATCGGTGACGATGAGTTCATAGCTTAGACACTTTACACGAACGTGTATCAACTCCGCAAGAAAGCTAATATTTCTCAACGTTTGGTCAACAAAACTTTCTCAAACCGCAAACCACCACTGTAAACTTACACACGATCAACGAGAACATTTTGTATGCGCGTGTAGACACTGCAGGGCAATTTGTGTTGTCACACCCAACCTTTTTTCTGATAAAGCTATCCGACGCGTCGTTATCGGGAGTTTTCCAGCGGACCGTTTTGATGACTGCCATTGATTAATCCGCGGTCCTGATCCGCTGCCGCAGTTTCCTTCGCAAACCGGATGCGAGCTCTGTGCCGCTCTCGTCCGTGGCGCGCACAACGTATGTTGGCAGCATCATCGGAAAGTTTGCTTGGCAAGGCAGGGTTTGGCTTTGGTTGTCAGCACAATCAAGCCATGTACTAGTCGGTTGCTTGGCATCACTGACGCCTTAGCGGAAGGAAGTATGTGGACAATCCGCGAAAGCATGTCTTGCTGCAAATGCTATGCGTTCGAGAAATATGCGAATAAATTTCCTAGAAATCACGACAAATACCGTGCCTCGTTGGCAGTTCGGGCTGTTGAAGGGTCCTAGACATGTCAGATGTAGTCGGAAGTTTTCCCGGTTTAAGGTGGAAAGTTGACATTTGACTTTTTACAATTCACATTTTTAAAAGTAACTGGCTTAAAAGTAGAAAAGACAATTGTTTCTGGGCTGTTGCAAATTAAAAACTAATGTTGTCGAAATTTTCTGAAGTATACTATTTTTGAGTGGTAAGAATAGAAGTAAAAAGAGTCTACTTTGCAAAACGCTTCTAACCAAAGAAGACACATTCAAAATCAAAATGGTGTGAACTAATTTTCAGTGCTATCAGTTTTTTTGTTTATTTAGTTCGAAAAGATATTAGCATTGCAAGCAAAACATACTGCAGTAAACAATCCTTAATGAATCAGCTACACGCGGTGTATCACTTGATAACTGTTCTGGATCTTTCGCTCTGCAGACTTTTTAAGTAATTTATTTTTTTATATCAAAAAGTGTTCTATTTGTGCATTGTGCAATATACCGTGAAAACATGCAGTCTGTAGAAAACATTGTATCGGCGCTAAGCCGTGACGAAATGGAGCACGTGATGAAAGTTCTCAAGCGTGACCGAGACCTGCAGCAGTCCGAAGACGTTCGCGTCGCAGGCTTGAAGTTGGACTTGGTCCGCGAAAAACGTCGCGGCGCGCTCGTCGCCGGCCGCCGGCAGCACCGGCAGGAGTCACGGTGCGCGCGCTGCCTCGAGTCCCTCGACTGGGCGGACTGGTGGGACAACTCGAAGGCGCGTTGCACGGTGTGCAAGCACCTGGTGTGCAAGAAGTGCCGCGTTCACGACTGGAAACAGGGCTGGCCGGATGCCCGAACAACGATCGTTTCGTCTGAAGCGGAAGAAGAAGCGACGGCGGCCAGATTAAGAACTAGCAGCGCGCCTGTTCTTCCTTCGCAATCAAGCCCGACCGGCACAGTTGCCGCTTTGGGTCATCACAACAGCGCGACGACGTACCCTGTTCACTTTGATCGCCCGAAAGTTGTCACCAGCGACGCGAGCACGCAAACCGACTTTTCCTTTCCGCCGAGACTAACCGCGAACTTCCGCAGCGATTGTCCACTCTGCGGCAATGGCAGCGAGCGTAGCAGCCGAAACTCGTCTGCGACCGAAAACTCGGAAGATTTCAAAATGTCCGAAAACGTGTCTACTGGTGGTCCGAATTTGAAAGCCGCTATTCGAAGGCCGGTCACAAAATCAATCGATTCGATTCCGTTCGAATCCGAAAACAAAGCGCAGCTACCCGTGGACCGCGCCAAGGATGCTGCGTGTGCAATACCTAGTTTTCTTCGTCAAGCAGTCAATTTCGATAAGACGCAAAAGTCGTCCAAGCCTCCTCAGCGAACTCAGTCATATTGTCAACCAAGGTCCCATTCCATTGCCGCTGAAGCTCCCCTGATATCTTCCCTGTTCCTCGCCGGTTCCATTTTAACGCGGGAGACTAGAACCACGGAAAAGCGATCGACTAGTCAACCCAGCCTGCGGGATACCGACGTTGCTGCTGCCAGCCTTGAAAAGTTGGAGCCACTGGAAAATGAACGCTTTTCTGGGCGCAGGCCGCTTGAGCTCGAAGCGATGGTGGCGGCACCGACATCAAAAGAAAAAAAGGCTGCTTCGCGTGCGGGTGCGACGAGAATAGACGAGAGCACGAAAGCGATCCGGTCCGACCTCGCGTCAGATTACGATCCCGGATTAAATCCGTTCTTGTCCGAATACGACCCGAAGCTGAATCCGTTTTTGAACTCGTGCGACGATGTAGATCGAGACGAGGACTCTGCGAACAAACACACATCCGCAAAAAGAGAACCTCAAAACCCGTTTCTGGATTCTTCTTCAGAACAAGATGAAAAGGAAAACAAACCGGCGCCTAGTCCTGGCCGGAACGCAGAACTTGTTACGTCAACAAGGAGAAGTTTGTCGAACGCGGAAAAGGACGCCGCACTAAAGTTTCTGGCTCTTGCTGGAGTGACATCGTCGCAAAATCGAAGATATTCTACTCCAGCATCGCCGAACAGCTGGTCGAAAACCGAACAAGAGGCGCTTAAACCCTCCCTTATTACCCTAGGCGAGGCTCGCCGAAAGCTCGACTTCACGTCCCCGCTGTCGCATATTTCCGAAAGCGGTCCGCCCGAAGCCAGTACGCATGCAGCGGCCGTAAACGCCCCATCGGAGTCAAGATTGTCGTCCAGTTTTTCAGGCCTCGCGTCAACCCTCAACAAGCCCTTCGCATTTTTGAAAGCGCATTCTGGTCAGAATGGACCTGGGGGAACGAAAAGGGGCCGCCGAACTGCAGGTTCGCTTCTTGACCGTGGGATGGACTCGACTGCTCCCTTGGCGAAACGGCCTAACGGGGCAGGGGGGTCCGATGCTGGTTCGGATGTGGCCAACGACGACGCGAATGTAGATGGAAAGCGTGAAAAGGCAAGTCAAGGAACGTCGCTGGAGAAAAGTCTTATAAGACCGCGATCCCGTGAATTGGTTTTGCAAGACGACGAATTAAGACGGAAAACAGATACTCTCGCTTCCGTAGACACCCAGATGGAAACACTCGCAGATAGTAAACCTGCGTCGGAAAAGACAACTGATCCGATCGCGACGGCGTTAAATATTATACCGCCGACACCGAAGCCCGAGCTTGACGAGCCCGAACAGGATCCGGTGTTCGCCAGGTTGGACGAGTTTGTGAGTTATCGGCGACGATCCAGCGACCAATCCGACACCTTTTCGGTGGCGAGTTCCCTTGTTTCGACCCTGGTACTCGCGGCCAGCCCTCTTTCAGCGAGCAACAGCCCGGCGGCTTCCGAAGGTTCGTCCACCGAAACGGAGAACGAGAACCACGCGGGCGTCTGCAGCGATTACAGCTCGGAAGCGAGCTACAACGCGCGAAGCGACGCCGACTACGGCGACTTCGAGGACAGCGACGCGCCGTCGCCGGCGCGCGGGCCGCGAAAAACGGCTCGCGTCTTTTTCGGGAGCTCGGCAGGGAACACCGACGAAACTCACGTGCCCCTTCGGAGAAAAGGCACGAGGGACAGCGGGTACATGACCCCCGACGACGCGTTGAAATCGCAGAAAGTGGCGGGCGCACAAAGCGCGCGTGCGAGGTCGCAGCGTGAAGTGAGCGATGCGACGTGGCCTGTGTCTGAAAGCGAAACAACTGAGAACAATTCAACACCCACAAAGAAAGACCACACGTCGCCCACCTTGTCGATGTCTTCGCAATCGGTAGTGTATCACGGCNCGGGTTCCGTGGTGCCCCACTCGTCCTTTGCTGCTTTGTCCCACGACGACACCCCCCTAATAGTCGACGAAAAATCGTACCTGTTGATGCGTGGTGACGGCATGCCGGAAAAGAAAAACGTTTTGCAAGCGCGAGAAAGCGCGGCGTGGATTTGCAAGGTCTGCTACAAAACTATCGAACTTCAGCGAAAAACGGGCGACTGGTTTTTCAGGGCGTCGCTCGCGAAAAAAACGAAATACAAGCAAAGGGTGCAAATACCCGTCGCAAGCTTGAAAGCGGCTGCGCGCGCCCCTTCTCCGTGCGCGGCGAGAGCAAATCGTACTCAAGGGAAGCGCTCACGCTCGCAACCGGACCATTTGCTGCGGTCCAAATTGGTCGCAAACGTCAATTCGAGCCCGGTTCGGCCCAACAGCTCGAATCCGAACTCGCCTTCGGTCTCGCGAAGGTCGACCATGGGCGCGATCCCACCTCGTGATTCAAAGTCGGATCCGGTTGGCAGAAATTTGTCCGGCATCGCCTTGTATCAAGCAGTGAGCCAAGAAGCGGCCAGAAAGCAGTGGACGAGGCGTCAGGATAGAGGGACCGCTGCGGAGCAAGTGAGGACAGCTCTGCAGAAACATGTTCCAGGTGGTGATTCTAGCGCTTGCTGGTGTTTGTTAGGTCCCGGCTAGTGTATGCTTTATACCGGTAATTTGAGGAGAGGTGCGTCTGTGTGAATGTCCCAGAAGCTGTATCACTTGACATAGTTGATCAAGAGCAGCTATGTCAAACCCAAATGCCTTACTGGGCCAAAAATCATGTTGCTATGTTAACCAGGGCCGCACATTTAATGACATATTAATGAGGGCCGCACATTGAATGACGTACTGATATCTTAACAAACTAAATTTAGCTTAAGCTAATGTAGTGAAATCTTTCGAATCCTAACTGCAGTGGTAACAGACGTGATAGAGTGGCACTGAGGACCACCTGCATCAAAAATGTCAACTTCAAGGATATCACAATAAGGACAGGTTGTCAGTACGTAGGATACTTTTACTACAGCGAAAACCTAAACTGGGCCGCACAAAACCATTGACTGGGTCTCATGCGGCCCGAGGGCCGCGGGTTGGACATAGCTGATCTAGAGCTATTGCCACGAGACGAAAGTACCGATAATTTCATTGTTTCTTAGACTTGCGTCAAAGCTTTCATGGGTGAGAACAAAAAAATGGAAAATGTCCGATGATTTTTGTATCAGGTGTTGAAAACAGACGTTTAAAATGAATTAATTGCCTTTGCGTTCGGAAAGTATGAACAGGGTAGTCAACACACAACTTATACTGACTGAATGTAACCGTTCAAGACTTTATCACTGAAACTTCCATTTGCTCTCATTCTGGCTGGCACTATCGTTGCTCTGTGACGTTGGTTACGCAATAATAAATGAGAAGTTCTCATGATAACTCGTCTATTGTTGCGTAACGCACGTCACATAACCTTGTCAGTCCTCTGCGTACTTGGCTCATTCATATTAGCCCGAGGTACTGGACAATTTTTCGTTCGTTTGAAATTACTCTCAAATGGGAATTGTCCATTGGATTTGAATTTAAATCCAATGTTCTGCGCATATCCATCGCTTCAAAAAAACATTCAATCTGATATGATTTGTATTTAAAAAATACTTAATTCGAGAGGGCAGCTCGGGCTCCACAGGATCAGCCCGAGTCAGTCCCGTCACCATGGGGGGGGCTTTGGTGGGCTTAGCCCCCCCAGACGAAGCTCCAAGCCCCCCAAATTGAAATATGAAACACTATAAGTTAGTGAAATTTTTGTCAAATCTGAATGTCAAGCCCCCCCTGCACGAACGGAAAGTCCCCCTGCACAAACGTAAAGCCCTCCTATTGACGACTTTCTGGCGACGGTTCTGGTCCGAGTAAAGCGCGAGAGAACGTTTTCGAGGGAACTCCTACTACGAATGATATTTTTTGATTCAGGTCACCTGCAAAATGAATGCGGAAGACCAGACATGAAACGAAAATACAGGGTGACACAAAGAAAACGGTCACTAAAATTGGAATAACTTCCAAAATTTTCTTTAGATTGACAAAAAACTTCAGCTACATTAGGTCAAGCCTGTGTAGCAGACATCTCCAAGTTTCAAGTCTGTACTACAAAAACTCTTGTTTCACTGACGCTCAAAAAATGTGCTCCAAATGAGCTCCCGGCGCTGCAGGCACATTTGGATCCGGCGGGCAAAGTTCTTGATGACCCTCCCGCATTCCTCCCTTGGTATCGCTCTTATTGCTGCTGTGATTTCTGCCTTCAGGTCAGGGATAGTCTGGGGTTGTTGCCATACACCCTGTCCTTAAGGTATCCCCACAGATAAAAATCTGGGGGGTTCAAGTCCGGTGAAT
>JGI24159J19872_10001903_pt1 | contig 24011 bp, 8 predicted proteins | sample Ectturendosymbi4_FD_19872 | JGI IMG/M metagenome (IMG submission 19872)
CAGGTCTTTTATAAGCAGAAGGCTTGGAGCTCAATTTTGGCTGAGTTTCGCTGTTCTTTAGTCAAAAGCACTTGGTACTCCGGATCACGGTAAGTTGCAGCCAACACTGGTGGAATCATAAGTGATTTTCCCTTTCTTTCATGCGTTCCATTAGCATTGTTGCTAGTGGAGTAGAAATATGCTCTTACGATAGCATGGTTAGTTGCAAATGACCTAATGTCTTGCCCGGGGTTAGCGCACTCTCTTGAAGTTTTGCAGTGAGTGTGCGTACTGGGGTCAAAGACTCCACAGCTGTTCCAATCAACTTGGCTTCAGAGCGCTGTTACTAAAATTTCCAAATCTAGTACAAATATCGGTGAAGCTTCACCATCAAGCGTAAAAATTATAATCTTTGACATACTTTTTCTTTCCATTATATTTTTATAATGCGACATTGCTGGCAATGCCAGCGAGGAAGCTATCTCGTCTTATACAATGGCAGGCTGGCAGCACGGAAGTAAACATGCAGAGTCGGGCGACAATGTCCCCTGCCCCATGACAACAGAATCAGAATAAGTGACCTCCTTTTCGTGTCGACGTTACTGTTTGTGACGGAGATTATGAAGAACGCCCTCAGTTTACGAATTGCTGTTCTAGTCGAACTCAGACTCTGTTTGCAACTATGTTCAACTGAAAGAAAAACCGGACTTCCGCAACACCATGTCAAAATGTGCAAGTATGGAATATGAAAGATTCGTTCCATTCCATACATCAAATCTTCCATGCTTGAGCCATTCCATATCGATTTTTCCTTCCACTCCATACCATAGTATGCCCTGTCCACTGTTACTTTTCAAGTAAGATAATCAGTTGTTCGCCACGTGTTTTACCCAAATCGAAATGTTTTTGATACAACGTTACATTCAACGGTCTCTGGGCTACCTCCTACTTGCAACGAAACTGCTATATACCTAAGCACCTTGGAGAACGGTCTTCAAAACCGACCAAGTTTAAAATGCAATTTTTTTACGGCTTTGCATTAACGCGCATAGAAAGCAAAGCTTCTGTAATCCAAGGGTTGCACTGCTTGTAATCATACCTACTAAATGGTTGCGGTAATTTCTTGCACCGAAACATCTCGTCTTGTCAATTACGGCGCAGTGCACCTTTCCGGCCGATCTAGCTCAATTTTGGGGTTCCGTTAATCAGCCCCCATGACCACACCTACCAGGTGTGACACGGAAGACCATCAGTTCCTTGTACAGGATGCCACAACAGATGTGATGCTATTAGAAATTGGTTACCTTTCCAGCGAACTTGGACCATCTGGGCTCCCGGGCTATAATTGTCTTGGACGTGGTAATGCGAACTGTAGGTGCCAGGCATATGACGTCTCAAACATGAGTGGCATGGCTTACAGAGAATACATCCTGCGGTGCACATTCACTGAAGTTAGTCGGACATGCTGCTTTAATAGCTGCAATGCTGCGGCTGCATTTTTTGATATTGTACAGCCGGTGTGTCGATTCTTCTCAACCTCGCCGAGGATTGGGCGTAGCTGACATCTGTCTGCTATCATAAAGATTGTCTGCAATTATCTGATGACGAACAAGCTCCGCTCTTTTGCTTAGCCGTTATAATTATTTTTTCGCAAATGTCACAAAACCTTCGCTGTCCACAAACGTGCATAAGTAGAGGGACTAAGCGCCCGTGGTGGGAGCAATCCTGTTGGTTGCCTCCATAACCATGACACTGGTCATATTTGTTCCAACTCAATTTTTTCAAGGCCTTGAGAAATTTGTGTTCCATAGACCCGAATTGCCTCTCACTGGCCTTGTTTTTCAAAATACAAGCAGGCTGTTAACGGCATAAAGACTTCAGTTTATTTCCAAATAAGACCTGGCATATGGCGGTGTATGATTGATCAATTAGAAAACAGGTACATCCCACCTGCCATCAAACGTCCAGGTGCGCATCAACGAGTCTAATAAAAAATGCGGCGTACCACGGAAAAAACTGCGATCTGGTTAAAAAGGGAATTAAAACAAAAGACCGGTTTTCAAACTAAACGAATAATACCGAAGTAAAATGGTTACAATCCAAACAATAAATAAGCAGCAAAACAAGGGGTGGTAACCGCGGGGAAAAGGTACTGAAATGTGGAGTAGCCAAAATGTTTTCAAAATCTTCCGTGATGACGATAGCGTGCAGAGTTGACAGAAAAAAGCAAAATCATATTGCAGAGGTCAAAGACGATGAAAAATAACTTAGTTGAGACTTAAAAATATTTAAAGGCCCTTTCTCAAGAATCTTCACAGCAACACTTCGCGAAGAATATTTTAAAATACTAAAACTTTTGACGAACACTGTACAGCAGTGGTTGCAGATACGGAAAGGTGCAGAGCAAGGTTTTGCATCGGGTAAGTTAACGTTTTTGTGGAGTTTTGGACTCTCACTGAAGCTGGGTTATTGGGTTTCAATCAGGGTTGCGGACGCGTAAGGAGTCGGATTCCTAACAACACTGGGAGTCGGAGTCGGATTTTTTTGTCTGACTCCGGATGTCCAATTGGATCATTTTTTAAGTCACAGTCCTAAATTGGGAATTTCTGTTGAAAAACAGTTTCTTTTGAAACCTTTGTTGAAACAATTTCTTCCTGTGCGCCACGATTTCCATTGATTTTAACAGTCAAATTTCATTCCTTTTATGTTGAGGAGTCGGAGTTGGAAATTTTAGAAAGCCGGAGTCAGAAATTTTCGAAAGGTCGGAGTCGGATATTTTACCTCCGACTCCGCAACCCTGGTTTCAATACCATTGCTCATTACACGCTATGCTACACTGAACTTTTGGCTTTGCGAAATTTTGCGCCATTCGGCATTAGGAGTTTAGGCCAAGTATTACAACTTGCTAGGGGTAAGGGATATCACCATTGAAAAAAGTCTTAAGTAGAACTTATGCAGTCCGTATTTCAATACGAAAACAAAATGGTTCTTTATGTGCTTTAAAACTATATGAAAAATGACATTTCACGTACGAATAAGACCACTGGATACGTTGCAAGTTTCAAAGGAATTAGAAAAATATCTTTACAAAACTGTGATACAACCTAACAGAACCCCCATAAAACCGATACAATTCAACAATTATTGAAAGTGATGCATGTCGTGAAGATCTAGCACGGTGGAAACATTAGTTTAAGCGCTTCACGTTCGTGGTCAGTTAAATTAATGTTCCACAAATCTATCATCAGCACAGCGCGTGATGACAGCGCCAAATACTCCGAGCTTGGCCGAACCAAGTGCAGGTACGAATCGTCGAAGAGAACGCATTTCCCCTGGCTCCAGTGAATGCTTTGCCCAGCTACGACTAAAACCAATTCAGGTGAAGTTCGCAGACCTTCACAAAAACAAAAAATAAACTGTATTTCAAAATCTAACGCGAAAAGGTTGTTCCAGTGAGGTGAAGTTTCTGCAACCGGCAATTTATCGAATAAAATGGCATCTGGAAACAAGTATGCATTCATCCTTATAACATATACTACGTTAAACTACGTTATTTGTGTGCAAACGTACGTTATGCATACAGAATTTCTTCAATTCCAAGTATTGACAGGCAAAACGCTGGTGAAATTACTCGCGTTATCTAGGAATCCATACAGTTCTGTATTTGTAAACCACATATTCTAATCTACGGCAAAGTTACATACATGCCACATACCGCGCATGGATCTCACGGCATACTTCTAGCTCAGGCCTGCACAACATACATCCCTTGGAAGCTTTTCTTGCGGCCCGCGAGAGCTTTCTCAATCGTAGAAAATGCTGCAAAAGCTCGACCTCGAATAAGTAATTGTTATTCTATAATTTCTTCCGTACTACATCGAAATGAAATAGACTTTTGCGACCCGCTGCAAATTGATGTTGATAATAATTTGGCCCTCGGAGCTTCCTGAGTTGTGCAGACCTGCTCTAGCTGGTCATATATGCACTGCGAATGATCAGCGCTGGTGACAGTGCTCGAAAAGGTGCAAACTGCCAGGTATATTTACCCAAATGACAGCGAGTCCTTATGTTGCACGGCCCGCAGTGAGCAGCAATCGTCGTTCCAGGTTCGACCACCGAAAAACATACGTTGCCGAAGCCGCTATGGAGCATGCAGTGTTCGAGTTTTGACACAAGTTTCATGGTGTTCGGGCATCGGTCTGCATTAGCTACAACCTAGAAATAAAACAGATGCTGGGTAAACTACTCATATTTTTAAGGATAAGTTATACCCGCAGCTTAACACGTAAAATTCATTATTGTCATACTCGCTTTTCCTATGAGGAGGGCCGCGGGGCAAACAGCTCTTGAAGGTCTCCAATAGGGCCAAGGAAGTCGTAGATGCAATCACGCCGCCTGGTGCTTGGTCGACCTCTGGGCCGCTTTTCCGTGGGTTTAGCCAGCAGCACTTGCCTCGGCAATTTCTACTGGAACATTTTGGTGAGACGGCCGAACCAACGTAGCTGAGATCTCTCTATTTGGAGTTTGTTCGATACTGAGGGTTTTTACGAATTTCAAAACTGCGTACGTTTCGCAAGTGTCACGCCGTGAACTCTTCGCAAAAACCCCATCTCGGTCGCTTGTCCTCTTTCAGCTATTATCTAATATTCATGACTACAGGTGAGGATCGGAACAAATACCGATTCAAGAACGGACAGCTTTGCGGTGTCTGAAAGCGTCCGTTTTGCCAACACAGAGAAATAAAGCTACGCTTGCTTTACTAATCTGAGCATCTATTTCCTCCTGAGTTACAATGTGTAGGGTAAATACTCACCAACAGTTAATTTAATGGAACCTTGAGTATCAGTACCAAGTACCTGGAGCTTTTTATATCCAGTAGCTGACGTCAGCGTTAAAGAAACCGTAATACAGGAGCGCATTACTTGGAGAACAAAAAACATTGCTTAGCTAACCTTATCGTTTACAATCACAACATCAGATTAGCATTCATGGGTGTCCTAAGAATTTTTTCCTGGGGGAGGACAGTAGGGGATTTTTCTAGGGGAGAAGAAGTGGTCAAATTTGTTTTTTCCCACTAGAAATTAAGAAAACAACCTTTCTTTGCTGAAATTTTCAAATTCTAAGAGTGGCCTTGCCCCCCTTTCCGACGCCCATGTTAGCATTTCGTTTTCTAGTGCTTTCCACTTCAATTGTGGAATTGTCTGAACAGTTTTAAAAGACCATACTTTCGAGAAACTTGCTGAACTTGAAATTCTGAGTGATGTTTTAACGTTTTAAATAATTTTTGCACAATTATTTTACAAAATTCTGGCCAATTTTCACTATTTTATCAGATGCGGGGAGCGAGGGAATTGCCCTGCTTACCCCCACCTTGTACGTCTACTTCACATGCATGGAGACGAAGCAAGTAGGGTCAAGGTGCAATTACCACATTTACAAATTCAGGCAAATTATAAAGCTGTTTGTCGAGAGAGCAAAGGGGTATCAACAGAAAACTACAGAGCGGACAAACTAAGACAAATGTAGTGAGATGATGTTAGAACTAGTAAAGCATAGCTTCAAATTATAAACGAGGAACTATGCTGCTTCCATGTTTCTTTTTTCAGACAGCAAGAGATGCGGAGACTTTCAGGCGAATGTTTTAAGCAAGCTCTTTTATTGTAGTGAGAAAAAAATTCGGTCAGGTAGGCCAGCGTGACCTCGGAGCAAGTGTACTGTACGTCCGCTCTTTGGGATACTTAAGGGTTGAATACAAATCGGTAGTATATCGCAACTATCGTATCCTTAAAATAATCACAACGCACCTTACTGCCTTGATTGTAAAGATAGAAAACGCTCCAGCGGCCTTCAGGCGTTGAATTCAATGTCCACCCACTGGCATCCCCGCATGTTTCAGCTATGTCACAGTATTCTTTTTCGACGGTACGCCATGAATTCTCCAAAATCCGAACATCGTGTTCATACATCTTTCGATCAACAAGAGGACTGCTGACTAAGTCAGGTAAATAAAATACGTTGGGGCGTTTGTATGGAGACTCCCACTTTGGTTCAGACCCACGCTGCTGCAACCACTGCGCTATTCTTCGCAAGCTCGTTGGCTGCCGCGCAATCAGCTGTTCGGCGATATGCACCGCATTGAAAAGCGCATTCTTGCAGTTGCACCTCAAACATGTTTTGCTGCCACATGAAGAATTGTCAGGGTTACTGCATTTTCGCGAGTAGGGTTTGATTGTTCTACAAGATTGCTTGCGATAATTATAATAATACAACGACATTAAGGCAAACAGTCCAAGGCATCGGCAAAACAAATCATATATCCACCCATCTGCGTCTACGACGGCCATGACGAGGAACCGGAAAAAGCGGCAATAAATAACGGGGCGTTTCAAACGAAGATATGAATGACAGATATCAGCCTTAAGACGTCGATCTGTACTGCAACCAGAAGAGAAGCACAGTCAAAAGCTTATCCATCAAACTGTTTCAAAACTGATTGCGTCCATGCAAGAAATTAGACGTAACTCAATCTTACATTCCTAAAAAAGGCCTGCAACAACAAGTTAAGCAAACACTTGATCAGGGAACATGTTTTGAAACTCTCAAAAAAACTGAAATACATGATCAAGTCGCATGGAACACAACTTCTTCTGTTGAAGCCTATAGCACGATTGCATTTCACGTTAATCGAAATAAAATTTAATAATACAAGCTACGACAAAGTTGCCCGTTGCTTTCCGGAGTAATAATTAGGTTTGTTCAAATCGCTTCTATCGCGTGATCGTATAAATTTCGAGTAGAGCTCTTGAAATTTCTCGCGATCTTGCGCAGATAAAGAGGGACGAGTGGATTGCAGCGCTTTTCTGATGTGATGTGGTTTGATAATCACTTCCTGCTTTTGCACTGTTGGCTCTGCAGCTACGGCAGTCAGTTGCGAGTCAGTCAACGACTGGTATACAATTTTCACGCAGTTCTTAACCGATTGCGGAATAGCAGAGCACGGGCCTTGATGCATTGACGGAAAGTGTACAATGTCCACTGCATCTGGTACAACTGGCCGATCCGGCAAGCTAGTTGAAAAGCTCTCGACAGGGTTGTCGAAACAAATCCGGTAGTTGTTCGCGTCGCACTGTAGCTCCGTTCTCGTTGATCCGGCGTTTTCACGTTCGAGTGTTTCAATGAGGCATGCAGCCGCGTCTTTCAACTTCGTTTCCGACTCGGGTGAGAGACGCGCAGCAGAATCTCCATCAGACCTTTCCGAGGCTGCAAATCCATTGCTCTGATACAAGTCATCTACCTCCATTTCAAATGTAGACGCGGACATTGTCGACCGCGAAGACAGCGTGGAATACAATTCGAATTCCGACGTCGCGCTTTTATGAAGTGGCTGACTTTTTTCGGACAGACTTGAAAAACCACACATGTCGTGAATGGCCTCGAGCTGCGCATTACACAGTAAAGCTTTTAGATCTGCCCCACTAAAATTTTCGCATTCAACGGCTGTTTCATGTAAGTCAACGTCATATTGGAAACGGAGCGGAGTGCTGAGACACTGCAGTATCTCTAAGCGCTCCGTTTCGGTTGGGAGCGGACAGTACAGCAAGTTGTCCAGTCGGCCCGGTCGCAGCAAAGCAGGATCAAGCAGGTCTGGTCGACTCGATGCAGCGACAACAGTCACACCAACGAGAGGCTCGACGCCGTCTAAATGCGTCAATAACTGGTTGACAACGCGATCCGTAACGCCGGTGCTGTCGTGACCGCGGCGAGGAGCAAGGGAATCGAATTCATCAAAAAATAAAATGCACGGAGCCGCACTTTTCGCACGAGAAAACACATCGCGCACGGCAGCTTCACTTGCCCCGATGTACTTGCTTAACAACTCCGGTCCTTTCACAGTGATGAAGTTCAGACTGCACTCGTTTGCGAGCACGCCAGCAACCAGCGTCTTGCCGCAGCCCGGAGGGCCAAACAGAAGAATTCCCATTTCCGACTCCAGACCACACTGGACAAACACGTGCTTATATTTAAGCGGCCAAATGAGCTGCTCCACCAACTTCTGCTTTACTGAATGCAAGCCACCCACATCTCGCCAGGTCATTGGAGCCGGTTTATGAAGATCAGCGTTTTGCAAGGAAACAGGTGTATAATCGCGCACAACCTCAAGAAGATCTTTTGCGGTGAGCATCGCAGCATCAACTTCTGCCAATTTTTTTTGAGCGATCAAATGAGCGGATCTGCGCGCAATATTGACCATGTCAGAAGTCGTATATCCTTCCATCTTTTTGATGGCATCATCCAGGTTGTCCGGAATATTTAAGTCTGAACACCGTTCGACAATCGACTTGAGCATCTTGAAGCGCTGAGTTGTGTCCGGCAAGCCGAGGCTTACAGTTGCAGTAAAAAAATGGTTACTGGACCGTATCAAACCCGGGTGAATCGAGCTCCTGTTACCTGTCGTAACAATCACTGCTACTCTCGAGGTGCCTGTACGAGAAGTTACCGATTTGAAGAAATTTTGAACAACCGAAACCAGCTGTAGCGTGTAGACAGCGTCAGGCGACCGGTCATCAGTTGAGCTATTTGCCGGGACGAGCTGATCCAAATCATCGAGCAAAAGTACTGACGGTTGCCGCCAAAGCGCCTCAGAAAGCAGCAAGTTAAGCTTTCGCCGGACATTTTCCGTCTTTTTGCCGCGCAGTTGACCACAAGCAACATACTCGGAGTAGCTTTGCAGAAGGGGATCTAAACTGAATTTCCGCTGCATTGCACGACACAAAGTTGTTTTACCGGTTCCTTTCTGACCAGTTACAAGTACACATGCAGCTTGCACGCCACTTCTCCCTAAGGCAGCAGGGATGGGTCGAGCGAGCAATGCAACTTCTAAAAAACGCGTTAAGGCGTCAACTTCTTTTTCAAAACCGTCACAATGCACCATTACAGACTCGGCTGGCACAGTGAAATCCACTTCAACCTGATCTGGCACACCACTTGTCTTATGATCGTATTTAAACATTATTTCGATGTGCTTTAAATCGTCAGAACAGAGTAGATAGGTTTTCCCTAAGTCTTTCAAGTTGAGATCAGGCCTTTCGCCAGTATTTGTTTGCACACTGCTAATAACGGCTTCCAAGGTAGGACGCTTAACAAGTTCTTCCACAGCTCCTGCGTTCTCAACAGGAAAACAGATTATTGCCCCCTCAGTTATTGGCAGGGGATGATCTGAATCACTAATGTCACTAAGCCAGTAACTAAACGCGCTGGTTAGCTTTTCGTGATCATTTTCGCAGAGCTTTACATTTGATGAGTTTATCGAAAACGTGATGGACTTGACATTGTCGCAAACCTCAGGTAATTTGCCGAGCTTCTGCAACCTTACCTTGGAGGAAAGCCCAGCTTTTAGCTGCCGTCGCAGAGACGTAGGAAGCCACAAAGCATGCAATGACGACAAATCGCAGGTCATAGCAAATCTACTGGAGGGATGAGTATACATTCTTACCACATACTCTGGTCCATATCTTTCACTGCGCTTGGCGGGAGCTACGTCGGAGCCACCAGTGTGAAGATGCTTTGAACTCTTTCGTTCTTCATCGAGCTTTTCTTTAGGAGACAGGACTTTTGACACTTTTATCAAATGCATAACAGGAAGAAAGCTGCAGTTGGGTTCTATATTACGATCAAACGAGCGCAAGAAAACAGTGCTAGGTTGATCGTACCAACTACTGCTGCCATGGCTCACAAGTTCAACACGCATGACCATTTGAAATCCTGCGGGCAACTGATCAACATACTTCATTAAACGTGCACGCCTTGCTTCCTGAGCGGAGTACTCAATTGTCGAATCGAAGGTGGGTGAGGAAAATAGCAGTGACCTCAAATGGTGGCAGGCTCTTGGTAGCAAATACTTCCAAATGTACTCGAGGATAAATTTTATAGCCCTAATAATTCTGCAGAAAAAACGGTATCGACCATGTCTGTGAGACTGCAGTGAATCATCAGTCTGAGTAGATGAGGTGGAGGCAGGCTCACTTGGGTTAGCCTCAGCAGCAATGGAAGTTTCCGTCCCGTCTTCTGGAGTAGGTGACACTTCAGGTAAGAGCAGGTCAACCTTTGGCTCAACGAACAACTGCGTCAACTGGATCAAAACGCAGCACTGCGACGCAGGCTCTGTCTTGACAACTTTCATGTAAATACAAACATTCTGCTCCACCCACAAAGGAAAAACTTGACCCGGCCATATCACTCGAATCTGATCAAGCAACTGATTTTCCAGTTCACCTCCGTGCAGCTCAACGATTTCCCAGTCGTCAACAGTCAGGGGTTCAATCCAGGCGCTTATGCAAACAGAAGAACCTTTCACCAACTCCACCAGCGCCTGCGAAGAATCAGCTATTCCCATCTTGCTTGCATACAAGCCATTTAATCTTACTTCATCGCTCGAGCATCTGTCACTGGAGATAGGGATTAGGCTGAAAAAGCAAGTTTTTCCTGCGCACGTCACCTTTGCAACAGCAAGCTCGCCATCTCTGCTATTTGAGTGCAAACTGCACAAAAGCGAAGCTGAGACGTGGGCTAAACAGTTCTTCGAAAATGAATACCTTACAATCGCGGGAACGGCCATGACGACTTGTCCTGAAAAACAAACCAGAGCTATAATCATAGAGAAGCACACCGGGGAACCAAGATAAAAAAAAGTCACTTGCCTGTGAATTGTGTTATGCGTTAAAGCAAACCAGCTGCATATAGTGAATTGAGACCTTCACCATTGTAATCCACAAGCATTACCGTTCAGCAATTTGACAAGCTACCTACCTACAGCCTGAAATGCAGAAAGTTCCATAAAAATGAATGCCTACCAAACATTCACCGTTTGTATACGGCTTCTTTATAACCATATTGTACTGTCAGTAATATTCTCTGAAACTTACTCTTCGTCAAAGCCCGAATAACGTGTAAAACATTATCCAGCGCCGTCAGAATCTTTCCAATATCACCGTACATAACATCCAGCTAGGATGTGCGAGAAACAGCTTTACTGCAAAAAGTTTAAGCAAAACTGATTTTCGCGTTAAAACGCTACCTTGTCGCATTTTCCAAAAACTGATAATAACAACACAACTAATGATTTAAATTGAACGAGTCTTTGCTGACGATTAAAACAAAGGTTTTCGGAAACGTCCAATATGGCTTCATTTAAACTAATGTCGTGTCGTTGTTTCGTATATGGCTTTGCGGCATTTTTAAGTTTCACTCTGTACGGTGATAAACTTAACTGATTGACACTTGACAGTAATCTTTGTAGGTGAAAGAAAAGACGGACACGCGAGTAAGAACTTCGTCAAAATCCAACGCAGTTGATGCGAACATATACGAGAATTGCACTTAAAAATGGTTCAAAATGTAAAAGAAATAACAACGCACAAACTATTATTTCAATTGAACCATATTGAANATAAAAAAACAACTGTTTTCATCTTCAGCAAAAAAATATTGAAAGCGGCGCAAAGCACTAGGTCACGAGTAGACAGGAGGTGGGTAAACACTAAGAAGGCAGTACTAACACGGCATTAACCCATTTTAAGCGGCGGATTTGCAGAAAGAATCGATCGAAGCCGAGTCAACGTTGAAAATTAAGAATGGTATGGGGGCGGTGTCAACGTTTAACAAAGGATGACATTCTTAAATCAAAAGGTTTCTTGTGTGACTAAGGTTTACAGTCAAATCTCTGGTTCATCGAATCTAACAACAGGCTCAAGGTGTTACTTTGTGTGTGGATGTTCCACCAAATTTAGCGATTTTCCGTGCATTTAAAGTCTGCTTGCGAATTTACGTCAAGTCTGACCATTATAGATGTCAAGGTGCATGCGACCCTTGAGCATGTTTAAATTCATTGTGGCTACCTCACCAGTAAGTCAGCTTGAGTTTAGATGTCTCAAACACACGTCTCCGAAAAGCATTGTTGAGAATTAAACAACAGAGACTATTCTTCAAATTACGTAGCACATGGTACAGCATTGATCACAAACCGTGTTTTGTGCTTTGGATTGCTACATAAACAAAAATTCCATAATTGAAGCTATAAGGAAAAATTTTGCCCAACAGCACGTTTCGTGATATTTCTGAAATCATTATGTATAACATTTTGCTGAGAGCTTGCTAACAAGCTATCGCAACGCAAAAGCAAAGTAAACAAGATTCTTCTGCATTGCCAGTGCTATAATGCGTTTTCGTTTCTTTCCAGTAAAATGTAAACAACTGTATACAGACGTTGGTCTTAAAAACCTAGGTAAAGATATACTTCTGTTTATGCAATTTATGAGTGGAAAGAACGCGTCGAAAGCAGTGCGGCTTAGGAATATGAAAGGCAGGTCGTCCACGTATCACAAAATAATTGTTTTAAGGCGGAGCAGATTAGATTGATTTTGTGCTTTGTTCAGTGAAATTTTTCTGCCGAAGAAAACATATGTTTTTCGAAATGCCCAACATGATTTGATTTAATTCATCCGTTTTTGTACTGTTCTTTCTTGTAGGACTTCAAGACTTCCAAGCTTTCGTGTGGCTGCAAAGGCATTCGTTATAATACATCGGAGAAGTCAACGTTGTGGCAAATTATTGGGGAACATATAATATTTAAACAATCTTCTGTTTGTCATGTGCTTCATCTTTCCAAGTATCATCAAACGACCATCTCCATTCATCAGCACATAAGTGTTGTATAGCGAGATTCCATCCTTGTGCGTCCATACAGTTTAGAAAATCATTGCCCCCTATCGATAAAAGGCTTATTACAAAACTAGCTATTATGCACTAAGCATTGCAGCAATTTAGGAACTATCTACATATACTGTACAAGGTAAGTTTGACAAACATGATTAAATGATACAGTAGTGATAACCAGGGCTGTGGAGTCGGAGTCCGGGCAATTTTGGTTGGCTAAAATCAAGAACTTCTTGATGGAGTCGAAACCAGCGCCGGAGCCTAAAATTTGGGTTCCGGTTCCACAGCCCTTGGTTGTGGGGCGAGTTGTGCAAATATTATAATACAATTGTTTTCTGTTTTCAATTGACCAAATCATTCTGCAGACAGAGTCAAAAACGTTTAGAGGTTGGAAGAATTGTTGATGCCTGGAGTTGGAGCCAAAGCCGGAACCTAAAATTTTAGCTCCGTCCCCCACCAGCCTGGTAACGACACAGGGATTCCCTTGTAAGCAATGAACGTCAATATGCCGCTAACACACGACAAACGAAATAGGCAGTGTCTTCCATGTCATGAAGCTATGACTGCACTAGCTTGGGTGGAAAAGAATATTGAACTACGAAGGGAAAAACACTGACAGATCTTTCAAACACAGAATTTAACCATTTCAGAAACAATTTTTTAGATTTTGCATCATTTAGGTTGCAACCAGAATTGCATGTAAGCGAAGCATAAAATGCAAAAAAACTTAGCATTCGTTTCGTAGCAAAACAATGGTGACATCAAAGCGAAGAAATATCACGAAATGGTGGTGAAATGTGTTTACTAGAAAGTAAAAAGCAGAAATTCGAGCTAAACGGACTATTATTTAAGATGGCAGCACAGTGAACAGCCCAAGATAAAAATTTCTGAGTGTGCATGGATGTGTACTGCAGAAGATACTGTATATCACCAAAAAACGATTGTTGGAGCAAATTTGACCCAGTATAGCATATGTTTCTTCAGGTCTCTCCAGAAATGATTAAGCACCTGAACCAGTGATTCTCAACGTGGTCTGGAATTTCTAGTGGTCCACATAGAGTTCCACAAATCCTTGATGAAACGTTCCTGAAAATTGTAACTCTTACACCGTTCAATTTATGTAAGACCATTTCTTAGGTTCTTTTGTTCGCAGTTTTACGCATATCACGTGTTACGCAAAGCGGTCCATCGGATATTTTTTTAAAAAGACGGTATATGGGACAAAAAGGATGAGAGCAACTGACCTAATTCCACGTGAGTGATGCGCAATTTCATGCATTGTCTATGCATTTAGGGTAAGAACATAAAAGCAAATTGTTAATTTTCAGTTGGAAATAATTCTGAAATATTTTAGGATAAGTCTATGACACCGAATGGTTTCACATTTTTTAATTGTAGTCAAGAATGTTATGGGGAGTGTCCAAGTGAATTCTCTTAAAATGGGCCTCTTATAAGTTAATTTTGCATTAGGAAAGGCAGTGAGTTGCTGAATTTTTTTTTTTATTCTTTTTTGAAACATTTTTGTGGGAATAAGCTTGGCACTTACTAAAAGGAACTGTAGTTGATATCATAACTTGAAAATATGTCATATCACTGCCACGCCAAGATTAGAAATATAAATACGTAGTATTATTTTTACCGATCAGATCGAAGTGACAAAACACATTACAAACAATACCGCACACTCAAAACTAATAAGATAAATGGTAACAATCTTGAAGCAGTCGCATATCACAATCAAGATGCCACACACGACACACTGATGTAGTCGAGACCGTAACCTTCAAGACCGAGACTCATAAAAAATTGCGAGACTCGAGACTTAAAAATTTGTGGATTTTGCCGGAATTTTTCATAAAAATGTCATCATCACTTCTCAGTTGATTTTTTTCGAATTTCTGGTATATTTACGACCTGTTTTGATCGTTTCTTACCTGCAAATACAACAAACAAAAAACTCGTTGAATTATAAAAGTTTTACTAAGCTATTTCTTTGCGATATTCAAAATCTAAAGACAATAGGCTGTGCCCGAGACCTGTAGCCTCCGAGACCGAGACGAGGCCTGAAACCTTCGAGTTTCGAAGTACCACAAGTGCGAAACAGCTGAATCAGCTCACAGAGTACTTTACGAGGAAATTTATTTTGCGTCAAGTACGTATTTTCAATCCTGCAATTGTAAGCAAAAACTTACAGGTGAAATGATGCAAACTAAAGCAAGACTTCTGCCGTTTTGAACAAATGCTAAGGCATTAGAATTAGGGAAAGCACGCGGACTTTAAAATAAAACATACCCCATGATTATCACGCTGTCATCACCGAACCAAAAATCTACGCAATCGTTGATTGCAGAAAACTTAGTAACTGCAGTACAAAACGCACGTCGCTGTGTTTTGTACTGCTGTTACTATTTGGCCTGCCCAGCAATGTTCAATTTTGTTATGCTCGCTTTTGCACTCATTTCAGAGTGTCGCGAGCAGAGTTGGATCAATTGCAATTGGTATGTAATTACATTTTTTCATGTAAATACAGTTGAGGCTTTTGTTACTGCGTAGTACGGGCGTCGATAGCTCAGTGGTTGAGTGTCCGCCTCTCAGATGGAATCCACGTGCCACTGAGTGAATTGCCGTAGCGCTCCTTGGGTAAGAGCGTTCACCTTAACGCCCCGGCAAGAAGCATAATTCAGGCTTCGGCCTGCTGCCGATTGCCGCCACCAAAATTAATTAAAAAAAAATATAGATATATATATATATACAAAGGTTTTGGACCCAACTACAACTTGCTTCCAACAACTTTGCAGAGTTCGAACTAATGGCATGACTCACGATAAAAATCCACTAAGGCATTGTTTGTAGTTTTTTCAAATGCAACTGAGAGTATCTAGAAGTTCAGGGAACTGCACGTAATCTTTTGTAAGGTTCAGATTATCACATGAGACCCTTCCACTATATACTTCTGGGCACCGTTATATAATAATTAGATCACACTTTTAAGTGGTGACACACTGGGGCTTGTATCTGCTGGCTTGAACAACTAGCGAACAGGTCAAAAAGTACCCTGAGCCAATTTGTACGACATAGGTACGATCCAGAAACAAGCTTCCTGAAAACATGCATATTTCATCCAAACATCACATCCTAAATATGCGTACTGCATGATATTAATGACCACTTTCCAATTTTTTGAACTGTGAGTAAAGTTCGATTAAAAGAGATAGTAAACAAAGATTCTTTGGAGATACACGCAACGTTGATATCATTATTGCTTTTGATCGTGACCTACACGAAACTTTAGATTCGTTACCGTTGCAATTCTCAGAATGAAATGTTAAACGAAAAAATTGGTTTTATTGTAATGACATATACCGAGGATGTTTTATTCCCAGGCTTTAACTAACTTGAAAACTGTCGACACATTCAGCATGAGAACACTGCAGAATGACAAAAATCGAAGACACGGCACCAGTCAACACATCGTGCGCTACAGGCCACAATCACCAATTATCAGAAACAGCGCGAGAGAACACAAGCAATCAAGCGTATCTTACCAGTGGCACAAAAAAACAATCAAGCAATTGAAATGCATCTTACAAAATTATCACATGTAAGGTCCCTGAGAAGTCTTGTGGATACACACATGCCTGTAAGAAAATACTCTCGAAAGGAACACAAACTTTAAACAAACGCCATAGATAACCCAAGGGATCATTTCTTCTATGAAACATAGAGACTACTAATTCCACATTTATAAAAGATCGAGACTACTAGCAGATTTCGAAAGGTACAAAAAATTCTGAAACCGTCTTACTCATGTCAAAGAATTAGCTAAGCGCAAACACCACGAAGATTAATTTGCTAAAAACAACAGAAATTCAAAATAAACTTGGACGCTAATTAACGACATTTTCGGCAAACACAAACCGTTCTGCTTTCAGCAAAGGTTAAATGTTAGTGGACGAGGTTACTCTCTTCAAAATTAATTGATGATGCACCACATCATAGTTTTGTCACTTCAGCTCAAGTAAATTTTACTCCTATTGGCCCATCTAAAACTACTGATGCAAACATAAGAAAAAATATCTTCTAATACGCCAAGCGAATTCTATATTTCTATCATCCACTACCCCTGAGAAAATGAACTAATTAATGGATAAGATTAATAAAGGCATGCGGATACGATGATATTCCGATGCGCGCTTTGAAATTGTCAAAATACTTACTGGCACCTCTTCTCTCAAATGAAACCTAAAAATCTCTATAGTAGTACCGATTTGTAAGTCGGGAGATAGCGAAATTCCCACTAATTACAGACCGATATCAGTACTGACATACCTGTCAAAAATATTTGAAGAAGTACTGTAAGACTGAACGATTATTTTACCAAAAAACTGGTTGAGTCAGTAACAATACGGTTTCGTAACAACCATTCCACATCCCTGGTCACCACAGACTTGGACGAAAATTGTCTACAAAATCCCATTAAAAAACTTATGTTGTGTGGTTTTCTTAGATCTAAGAAAAGCCTTTCATTCAGTGAATCACTCCATACTGCTGACAAAACTGAAGCACTACGGCGAGGAAACGCGCTCAAACTAATACAGTCGCACCTTTCCAACAAAAAAAGTACGTTCAAGGGTGAACAACAATCATCTATAAAATTAATTATAGCTGGGGTCCCCCAAGGCTCGATTTTAGGCTCATTGTTCTTTTTGTTATTTATAAATGATTTACCAAATTCAAATCTTATGAAAATTATACTTTTTCTTGATGATACAGTTTTAGTTCAGAGTGACAATAATCTGGAAAAATTACAAAACTTTGTTAATTGCGAAATGACAAAGGTAATTGATTGGCTAACTGCAAACAAACTCACACTAACTATTTCTAAAACAAAATATATGTTAATCACAAATAGATATGAAACACATATTCCTTGAAATAAATATAAACTGAAATCGAATTGATAGAACTTCGAATTACAAGTACCTTGGTGTAATTGTAGATGAAAAACTGACGTGGAAAGAATATTGCAAACGGTTACGTTGTGCTATGTCGAAATATGTTGGTGTAATGTATCAAGTTAAACATTATGTTATAATCAAGCATTACGTATGTTGTATCACGGCATAAATAAACTCACGAGTACAAAATAGAATTAGTGCCTGGGGACGAGCAGCTTCATGTCATCTACAGCCATATCAGTTATCTTAAATCGCGCCATGAAATGTTTGAACACATATGAAACTGGACTCGTAAAGTTTCTAACGTTTATATAACGCAGAAAATTCTCCAAATGAAAGATATTTACAATCCTGCAGTGAGCAAATTCATGTTTGCAAACTCCCAACTGCCGGCTACATTTATCAATTATTTGAAATTCATTACAGATGTTCATCCGTATAATACAAGACAAGCCAAAACCCAGTAGCACGTTCAAACTCAGGTGCAAAGACGTTAAAGTACAGTGCAGTAGAGAACTGGTCAAAAATCCCTTTACAAATAAAAAATAAACCGCGTTTAACACTTTTTACAGCGGAATACAAAAGAAATGTGTTACTCGGGTACTACAAACATTTGTTGTAGCATTTTTCGTTGGTGTGCATTAACCCGGTGCATTGATTGAATTAACGTTGCTACTATGAAAATAGTCGCATCACGAGGTATCGTTGAGAAATCTTACTCGATTTGGTTTTTGTTGTGTTCATTAAATTTGGTCACATCAAACTCTTGTATAAAGTAGTGGGATGCCTTTAGTCTCCGATCGCAAAGTGAACAATGTGTCTACCGAGCAGTAAACGAATTTCTCTTCCCATGCAGATTCATCGCATTGACTGAGAATTATTTTCACGAACACATAAATTTACACCTTGTTCTCAACCTGCTTAAATTGCGTGACACCACTGCAGTACTGCACTGGTCCATTACTGTCGACGCATTTCCCCTTTAGCTATCATGAATATTTCCAAAATATGTGAAACCGCAAATGTTTTATGTGGTAACGTTACACCAATTTCCTCTGGCGGCTTGACCTTGTCTGCAACGCATTTTGCTTCCGTAAAACATAACTGCATTGCACATGTTAAACCTTATACTCAGAGCAACAGACTTTTACTTAATAAGTGGCTTCGCCCTTGGGAGGTCTGCAGCCTAAATCACTCCTGGTACTTCGCAGCCTCCCACTCACTCATGCATTTATAAATCGATCTACTAGGAAGTCATCACAGCACTTTCTCATAACAACCGTGATGGTGCGCCATCCACGCGTGTGCCCTTTACTGGTACCACATACAGTATATATACTTGTCTTTCATCAATGCAATTGCATTAGTGCCATCAAGCCTATTATTTTCTACTAACACTGCATTTTTATCTTCATATTCTTTCATGCATTGTGCGTTCCTTACTACTGCCATGCTTGCTTAAGTGTGGGAGTGCAGACATTACAATACTGAGAAAAACGTACTTTTTTCGAGCGAAGTTGCATTCCATCGTAGTAAAAAGCATTCATAACAAGCTAATATAATATCCTTGGAAGTTGCCCCGTCTTCCAATGCTGCATAAATTGTTCCTGGATAAAAAAAACATCCGAATCATTCAAAGTAGCAACAATTTTGAGTTTGCTGGGCATCACATCAACATCAAACCTGTTTCTTCTTCGTATTTTACAATGAACTTCCCATGGTAATGATATTCCTTAACTTTAGCAGCAAATTCATCACTTGTCATTTTCAAGTCTTTCACTTTACAGCCAAGCTTTAGCCACGGAAAGGAGTGTGCTAGAAATTCACCGTAAATTAAAACTGTGGTAAAGATAAACACAAACATGCATAACAATAATATAGCAAGTGTACTTACGCATCAACAGAGGTTCAGTTTTATTGGCTTCCTTTGGAGTTAGGGGTACATTGGAAATGTAATTTAAAAACGTTTTTTCAAATCTAAGTCGGTTAAAAGTCTCCATAATAACACATGAGACAGCACGGTAATTGGAATAAATATGCATTGCAGTAAATGCAAAAAAGAGAAACCACGTCAAAACAAAGTGATCAGCAACCATTGGGGTAAGTAATAAACTGGAAACCAGAGCAGCAAGGTTCACCAATGTTTCCTGAAAAAAAGCAAGAAACAATGAAGGGCATAGTGCAAAAAACAACTGTCAATAAACAATATGGAATATTACAGTCAGTGGTGTACCACTGAAAAAAGCAGTGAGTTCTTTATTCAATAGAAAGACATGTCTTGCTGCAGCCAAGATGGTTGAGAAGTCCACAAAATGTGACAATATAGGCATGAATAAATCCGCGCTACATCAAAAAGTAAAAGTTTGCTATTTTATTTACCTTCAAAAAGTGATAATGACATTCTTGCACATTCATGCTTCACTACACCACTCATCACAACACATCATCACCACACAAATTGCAACATGGCAAATGATAGGTTTGCACCAAGGTTGCGGATTCAGATTTGCAAGGAGTCAGAGGGTTTTGTGGAGTTAGATTCCTAGGAACACTGGGAGTTGGGGTTGTATTTTTTATCCAATTGCAACTGTCCAATTGAATTAGTTTTTACATCACACTCCCATTAGGAATCCTAGCTTGTATCTGTTGAAATGGTACAATGAAACTTTTTATTGAAACAGAATTCTGGCTCTGCACCATGACTTCTATTGATTACTAGTTGTACAAAATTGTTGACAGCCAAACTTCATTCACGTTATGTTAAGGAGTCAGTGTCAGAAATTTTGGAAAGGTTGGAGTCGGAAAATTTTGGAAGTTAGGGGTCAGTATTGGACATTTTACCTTCGACTCCGCAACCCTGGTTTGCATGTGACAAGATGTAATACAAATGAATTAATGCTCTTTGATCAGTGATTTAAATAACCGTAACAAAATCTGCACAAGTTTTGAGCACGCACAAACCTGCGACCCATCTTTAGCTGACACATCAGCCATATTATTGCGTTTTGCTTGATGCATTGTCAGTGCTGCACGTGTACACCCCCCAGCAACTCCGACTATGGAGTATGCCAAACCTGTAAAAAGTTAACAATCAATATGAAGACACAAGTGAACAGGAAAGCAAATTTGCAAAAGCGTTCATGTGTTGTATACACAATAAAGACCTGAAACACACATAACAGGAGTGAAGTAAGCCTTGGGTAAAGCTGGAGCAAGAAGCTCAACAAATATTGCACAGTCATTTAAGACATCTGCGAACAGTCTCCATTGCTTGCAGTTGGAATCCAGACTTGTCCTGTCAAACAACCATCTGCAATGAATTTAACCTGAAGACGAGATGCAAAACCCACATTAAAGAAACCTTACCCATGAAAATAGGCAAAAGCAATTCTTCCAATCATTCCAGTTCCATCTGCACAAATTGTTGCATTAATTATCGATAGTGATATCACATTAAATTCAAAATTCATATTATATACAGAAAACCTTTTAACAGCCATGTAACAGTGGCAGCTGTTGCAGTTGCAGCAGCATCTCCCACACCAGAACCTTTAAGCACTGCGTGCGTAGCAAGTGTTCTGGTGATACTACTGCAGAAGGCCTGCAGTGTGTCCCATATCTGTCAGTTTGAAAATATTCCATTTAGATAAATTACATGTATTCGACAACATCATACATTTCAAATATATTTGTACTTAAAGCGATTCACCTGATATTCCAGATAGTCTCTGCTGACACTTCCTGGATATCCCTTGGGTAAGAATACATCCTACACAGAAAATTCTACTAATACAGTACAAATAAAATTACATAACATATTAAGCAGTGTCTCTACAAGAAACGCTTCATAAAGCATACCATCTTGCTCTCAGTTAAATCGATGTATCATACCAGTCATTGAAGGAAGAACAGATGCATACCTACAGAGACTGTACAGCATAATATGAAATATAACAGCAAGCAAGTCAACAAAACAACAAATATCGTATTTTACATTGCCTCAATATGTCAACTTTATTCAGTGTAGCTGTTTCCTAAAACGTAGTATGTCCTCATGAAAAAATCAATGTTTTTGCAAAAGAGCAAAAAAAGTAATATGAAAAGCCAAATGGCAGTCAAGTTAAATCAAAATACTCTCCACACTAAATTTTTTTATGGAAAACAAGCAATTGCTAAGGCATAAAATTAAAACTAAATGTTATGAAAATGGGCTATTGCAGTGGAAGAAACTACATAAATATAACCTATTCTCTTTGAATAAAAGCTGGGGATGCCTGCGCTGTAGCTACTCAGTATTTTAAAACTATGTAGTGCGGGAATGATTTTCTCCTGCATTTGTATCATTGCACCACATCATGGCACATCACACAACTAATTTACTTAGCAGTAGATAGTATAACTTAATACAAAAAAAAAACTTTCTTAGTAGCAACTAACAGAAACTACAACTCAAGTAGTCTTAGCATACTTAGTAGTACTACTTAGTTACTTAATATTCAGCAGCTACTGAATCATGTTAATCAGTAGGTGCCTATATGCCTACTCAGTCTACAGACGATATTTGAACTATGTTATAATCACCACAACTGATTTGTTGTGAGAAAAGGGTTCCATTCAACAAATATTGTAAACATATGAGCACATCATTTCTTGAAAGGAAATTCACATATTTCATATAAAATATGTTTGATCAGACACATCTCATTTAAATGGAATCATTCAAGCTTAGGTGCTTATAACAAGATGAGCTCCAGCTTTGCAGAAAGCTGTTTGAGGAATCCGCCTGGTTCTGCTTTCATCTTCTTGCAATGATTCAAGCTTGTTCTCATCATTCAGCTATAACAGTTCAGTCGCAGCAGTGACCCACACAAGCAAATCATATCGCAATTTATTTGCACAAGAAAACTTGTTTTTTGTCTGACACTTCTTCAGTCATATGCAGCCAGTAAAATAGTTACTAGCGAATGTTGACATTGAAACAAGTTAAAAAAAACTACATTCTGTTGCTAAGAACAATTTGCAAGAGTAAATCAATTAAACCCAATAAGAGTTGACCTTCCTAGAACCCCTTCACCAGACGAGCTACAGCACTGTTAACTTCAATTACAACAGCTATTTTAGCACTTCTGATTGACAAGAAATTCCTCCATGCTCAAGGCGTCTCGCCTCAGGTGAACAAGAGGTGATCAACGGGCAGTAAATTTGGCTTGGCTTAACTCTTATTTGGCTCAAGTAATTTACTGTTGAAAATTGTTCTTAGCATGTTGCTTTTCTAAAATTGTTTCAATGTCAACATCTGCTAGTAGCTTTTTTATTGACTGCACAGGACTGAAGAATCGGAAGAGGTGTTAGACACGAATAGTTTTCTTGTACAAATAAATTGCGATACGATTTGCTTGCGTGGGTCACTGCTGTGACTTAACCATTATTATAGGTGCTTACAAGTTGAACAAATTCATTTTAAACAATTATTTTCAAAGACATTACCACCACATATTCCATCCCAACTTGTAAATTTTTTTATGATGAGTCATAGCTATAGCTTGACAGACAAGGCTTTTTTGGGCCAATACCAATGTTTTCCATTTATTTATTGCCATTAACCGATGCTGATATTTTTACATTACTTAAACCACAGTTGAAAGACACTACTTCACTCTGATGAAGGACCATACAAAATTGAACTCTGTGCAAACCTGGGTCACTAAAACAGTCAACCACGATGGACATACCCTGATTTGTTTGCAGGCAGTGATCTGCTTACTGCGCAAAAACCTGTGAGTGAATGTTATGTCATAGAGCAGGGGTTCCCAACCTTTCTCTTACCACGTACCCCTACAGCAATTCAACAGATAAGCATGTACCCCTTCAGAATTTCGAACAATGAACATGTACCCCTAAAATTTCGAATGACAAAATATTTTATGATAATTCGTAGATATATTTAAGAATATGCATGTATTGACTTTTGAATGTAATATTAACTGATATATTTATGAATATTTGGAAATAAATAATATGCAAATATATTTTTATCTTCCATTGATAACATGGAATGTACCCCTTCAGATAGGCAAATGTACCCCTGGGGGTACATCCGTGTTCCCTCTAAGCCGAAAAAAAAACGGCACTTTCGGCACTTTTTTTGGATGCCAGCCGACAAAAATTTTGAAAATCGACACTTGCATATTTTTGGACGCAATTTCCTTCATTGGAGAAAGTTTCACAATACAGAATTTCAACATTTTTTCAAAAATGTATGGGACATATTTTCACGATTGAAGCCGTTCTCAGGTCACAGCATAGAAAGTTCAGACGCATTTTGGAAATTCTCTGCTTGCAAAGTTTGTAAAGAAGATCTGG
>JGI24159J19872_10001904_pt1 | contig 24009 bp, 18 predicted proteins | sample Ectturendosymbi4_FD_19872 | JGI IMG/M metagenome (IMG submission 19872)
AACCTTAAATGTAACCCTTGAGATAGGCAAATGCACTCTATTGGACAGGGGTGGCCAAACTACGGCCCGCCGACCAGTTTAATCCGGCCCGCCAAATACCTTGCACATTTATTTTTTCAAGCACCACGTTCCCTACTGTGGACAGCAGTGCAACAGAATTAACTGCTGCTTGTCTCTTGTTGACTTGTCTGTCGAAGCAGAACTTACCTGCAGGCAACGCTATTTCTAGACATTTCAACAACCTTTTTTTGCATAGTTTACGTAAATTCCACTGTATACGACCCTCCAGTGGCGAATTCGGCCTCGGGTCAAAGTCAAAAAGTTTGGCCACCCCTGCAATAGGCCATGAACATTTTTTCACTTTAATGAATCTATTTTCTCATAACCGGATCGTTAACATACTGTTCTGTATATGATGTATACGGTAACCACTGTTACACTCTGCATGTTTTGTTTTGGGGTTTATTCAATTTAGTAATAAAAAATAATTATCAGTACTTCAATGAAAATAATAAAAATATATTGCAATCATCGCATGCATTGGATCCAGACTGTTATTTCTGCTGTAAATATATTTTGCAGTCGTGCGTCTAGCTGTATGTTGTTGAGTGTTAAGCTTTTTTTCCTGATTGCGTTTCTACTCATTTTTGTAATGAAACATATTGCCGGATTCTCGCTTCAAAAACTCAATCAAGTGAAAAGCTGTTGGCTGATTTGACAATCAGATTTAACGACTTATTTTTACAGTTTAGCTGTGTGTATAGCCTAGAACTGGGATTAGTTAAACAGAATGCTGGACTCTTACTTCGTTGCAATTACTCTTCTGTGATGGCAAGTGCCAGGGTACAGGTTTTTTTCTCTTTATTTCAAACACATAGGAAAGATCAAACATAAAAAGTGACGTAAGAGAGTTTTGTCTGAGCACATGTTCGAAGCAGGAATCAATGTTCACAGGGCCTGCGATCAGCTGCTGCTGGCCTTGGATATTTCAAATCAGTCTTTTTTGGCAAAGATTAAAAATTAATGGTTAATTACAATCATTTTTCATTGTTAAGATTAATGCCTTTTGCTCGATTATCAATCTTTTAGCAGCATTTGTAACTGTGTGCGAGTTGATAAAACAAACAACTATCAGGGAAGTGCGATGGTGGCAATCTGACTTGTTTTCTAGTTCCGCATCAACTGGTCGAGCACCACAGCGGAGCGAGACGAGGATACGCAGAAAGCATCCTCAGTAAACACAGCGTTGATCGACTGTGTTGAAGCAAGAGACAAATTTAAAACCCTGGCCAAGCAATTGGAATAAAATGTCTTGAGCGAAAATGTGCAGCGCAACCTGCTATGGCTTTCGACCCATAAACACTTCGCTTGAAGAGAGCAGGCTCGTAATTGGCGACAGGTTTTCCCGTTGCGGTGACAACAGCATCTCCTGGTGGCAACTTGTGTTTGAAACTACAATCCACGTGCTTTCCCTCCGAACCTTCGCTTTAGCTTTCATCATTTCATCTGTAAGCCTTTGCTTGCAATTTACAGGACTGAAGATGAGCAAAATACGTGAGATCGGTTTCATGGTAAACCAATTATGTTGAATGATTCGACTGCATCGCTTTTGTGGAGAGTTATTGCTGGGAATGTGGATATGTGCGAATCCGAATCAACGCAAAGTTAATGAAAACAGAACACGGCAGACAGTTTCCTCCACAGCACACAACAAATCTAGTGCCTTCAACAACCGGAAAGCAAATCTTTTTAACTTCAAGTGATTCATTTTTTACTTTCAACGTACACGTACCTGTTCGGCGATTTGGTCATTTTGTTTTTCGGGTCTCTCTGCTTCAGAGTCTCGATATCGACAAACTGCACCTGTTGTCCACCCGTGCGTGTGTGAAAGACCTCCCCCTGGAAAGTCGTGCACAGCTGTCAAGCATTTAGTCGGGAAGAAACAGGAACGAAAAACATCTCCGTACATTTTGAAACGGAACTTATCTTTTAAGGCACACGCGCGGATTTGCTCGCAACTGGCAAAGAGACGAAAACTTCTGGCTGGTAAGTACAGAAGAGAAGTTGTTTTGAGAAAAAACGTAAAAAATGAAAAACAAACCTNAATTTCAACTTCACCGTCGCCAGTATAAAAGAAGTAACCTACCACTTAATACAGTGTGTTTAGACAAAATGTTNAGATGAAAAACAGGTGGGTTGATTGATCTGACTGTGACTCCTAAGGTTCAGGGTGGGAGTGACAGTGATCGGGTGACATTTGCAGTTAACGATAGTGACATTTGCAGTTAACGATAGTGACATTTGCAGTTAACGGTCATCAGGATCATACACAAGGTGGCAAAAATGCTGCTGATGGATTTTATGATTTTCTCACGAAACTTTAGAGAAAATTTATCGTTTTCTTAATTTTCTGTTTGGTTTATGATCTGCCAACAATTCTCCGCTGACTGACCTTAACCAGCTGAGTCTCGATCTCCCCCTCCCTGTCCTCCCTCTGATGAGTGAGGAGGTACTTGTCGGCACATGCGACATCCTTGGGCGAAGGCACGCTGACCACGCGGTTGGGCTTGATGCAGGGTTGCATGATCGTTTCTGCGACAACATCGCCTCCGTGAGTGAAACAGCATGCCGCAGTGATGCACCCGGTTTCACTTCTTCCAGCGAAAAGTTTTTTTGAAAGGAAACCCGCTCACGCTATATTAACTTCCTTTTGTTATTAACAGTTGCTACTAGAAACCACCAATCAGGAGAAGCTTGACAGGGTTTTAAGCAGCTTTTCGCGAAAAATCCCAAAACCGAACCAAAAACTCTGTCTCGATAAAAAAAAGAACAAGCAAACAAACACGCACATTACACCTTCTGTTACAAACAGCTCAACAGGCTAATAGCAGCTGTGGAGAAGGTAGGTTTCATATCACGTTTGAACAAATCTACAGGAAAGCTGCCAAAACAACGAACTTCTGACCGGTTGCCCCAAAAACATGGTCCACTTTCACGGAATTTTGTCGGAGAAGTAAAAAATTTGTAGATTCAAGAGTCCATGTATACTTCAAAACTACGAGACTGCGTTCATAACATCATCATTATCCCGAAAACAAGGCCAAGTATAGGACAAACACCACTAACCTGTGGGCACAGTGGTGCTTGGAAGGTGGGCTAGCCAGTTGTTGTTGGCCGAGCGTGACCGTCTGTGCTTTGGCGCAACCGGAGGCGCCGGCTGCAAATACACCAAAGATCAAGGTCGTCATGTCACGTCACGTTATGCGACGCAACCACAACTTGCTCGAGATGATTGTTTGTTGATCCACGGCTGCGAGCGCAAGAGCCGCAACAAAATGCCGGAAGAGCGGTCCTGGTGCAATCTCCCAGAGCGCAGGAATTTAATGACGTGGATATATTGGAAAACGAGTATGGAAGTAAAACGCACTACCATTAGATGGCCCACCACTGCTTAGTACGGCAACACACCTGGTGGCCCCTTAAGTCGTTTAAGTCTCAAGTCAGCGGCAAGTGTTTAAAAATAAAACATAAATGACTTGGGACGTACCCTGTGTCTGTGCACAGCCTCATCTCTGCGGTTCACATACTTGCACCCGAGTGACTTCTCGTTCTCCTGCTCGAGTAGAAAGCTCTCAAAATCTGACTCGTCCGCTTTCTTGCACTGTCGTCTGCGCAGCCGGGTCATGGGCCTGTTGCAGGGCTCCGGGGCGGCCTGAGGGGGCAGGATCAGCTCCGCTTGCACGGACTTCTGCGAATTAAACCTGCGTTGCCGGAGGTTGCCTCCAACTCAGAGCTTGCTGCAAGAACTAATACTGGCGCAAACGCGTTGTGGCTCGAGTGCGACACTTTTTGACTCAAATTCGCCCGCGCTACCCTGTATTACTCGCTACCCGCGCTACCCTGTATTACTCGCTACCCGCGCTACCCTGTACTACTCGCTACCCTGTATTACTCGGTAAGAACCCATGGCGTTGATTATTATCATTGAGTCGAACCAACCACCACAGTTTCGACTTCCCCTCAAACCTGAATTGCAGGCTTAAGTAACAGCAAGCAGATGTTATGCTATACGTTCTGAAACTGATCTTACCTCAGCTGCAGTAAACTCAATGGACCTGGCAAAACTTTATAAACGTCTGCCTCAACAAAGACCTCACAAAACTGACTTGACACCATGACGTGTCAATAAACAGCTGATATCGAAGCATCGGTCAATTGAGCTACATCTGCTGAAGACAGGCTTTCTTGAGCACGCCTTGCCTTTAACAAACATTGTCACAAAACTGCTGATGTTTTGATTCCGCGCTGTCTGAACAATGCTCATAAATTAAACAAAAACAACCCGATGACGTTTTGCAAAAAAACAAAGCGTGTTTTTCATCGCAGGCGAAAAGCTCAGTGCCGTCCGCCATGAAGCGTCAACTTCAACTAACTTTCGATCGGATTCGAAAGAACACTCACCTCCAGTGCAACACACTCACCTCCAGTGCAACACACTCACCTCCAGTGCAACACACTCACCTCCAGTGCAACACACTCACCTCCAGTGCAACACACTCACCTCCAGTGCAACCGAAGTGCCCGAAGCCTTCTTCTTTGGTTTTCTGAGGTCGTTTTCGGAATTGTGGCGACTTTTGTTCAGACTTTTGGAATCGCTCAACAGGTTCTCAGCCGAGCGCGACCTGCGCTTGTGCGCTTGTGGGCGAGGCGGGCGTGCTGGGATGACTCCTGTTCGGGAACAGAAATAAAGATGACATTATGACGTACAAAGGCGACTGTGCATCACAAAAGCACGACGCAAGTCCAGCGTTGCTTGAGCTTATTATTCAGCAGGATCGTTCAAAGGCATGGTGCATTGATAGGGGTCATTGACTAAGTAGTCAATCCCATCGTGGAAGTCCAACGGTCCCTGCCCACCAGTGAGTCAGTCTCGATTTGACTCGACTTCATTACATGAAGGATGAAAGGAAGTCTGTCTTTTTTTTTCAAAAAAACAAAGAACACTGAAAACTGAGATTAGATCTTGTTGCTGGCCTCGGTCGAAATTGCAACCAATTTTGTCTCAGAATTGAATCCTAAACTTGGGACTCAATAAAAATTAAGAGGTCGTGCCTTGATCTGGTGGGGAGGGGAACAAAACTTCGATGAAAACTATTCAGGATATGTGAGAGGCAGTGAAATATCGATGAAGTGCAAAGTGGTTACAAAATCGTATGAAAGTTTATGAGAAAATCACTTGCTCTTTTCTTTCAAACAATATTCTGAAACAGTGTTTGGCGACGGTAATGTTTCTGGACAGACGTCTGGCCGTTAAGTGGACAGCTTCGCCCGAGACTGTTGCCAGACACCGGCATGACCTTACTTTAGCGCGGCACTTCTAAAAAACAGAGATTTCCTTAATTGGGTCAAAACGCAAGTGTTGGAACAAGACTGGGCCGCTTGTTCAACAAGAGATCGGACCCGAGTTTACATATGGCCACAGGCCCGTGCAACACGGTCACGTGTTCAGGGCCAACTCAGTTGGGGGGTCAGGTTTCAACACACGGTCGGACAACCGGTCTCCTTAGAGCCAGGTGCATGGAAGTGGTATAAAATATCTGTTTTGCCATCTGTGGAAAGAAAACGGTATTTCTATATAATAAAAGAGGACGAAATATACGAAAACTAAGCGACTGCAATAATCGTCACAGCAGTGACCCACACACAAGCGAATCATATCGCAATTTATTTGCACAAGAAAACTGGTTTCATGTTTTTTTAACACATCTTCAGTCCTTATTCAAAGAGACGAAGCGAATTTCAACCAAGTTAGTGTCGCGACTGCAAAAAATAGTTTTTGTGTTTTGTCCATCTAAACACGATAGCAAAGATAACAGCATCACTCAAAACACCTCAAAGTAATCGCCTTAACAATAAACTTACGGAGCTGGTCGGGGTCGGGGGTAATGTTGGGGGCAGCGGGGTTACAGTCTTCCGTGTCGGGGGACGCCCCTCTCGACCGTCAGCGATGATATGCTTCAGTTGTCGCAGCTGTTCGTTCTTTACCCACATCTTCTCCTGCATCTGAGCCTGGACGTTTCGGACGCGCTTCTCCTGGAACATCGTGCGCGCATCTTTGTTGGAAGCGTTGGTGCGTGTCAGAAACTCGGCGAAAACAAAGCTTTCTCTGTTGCTTTTTAAAAACTGACATTCAACGCAGTTGTTGACTTGCAAAGAGAAACAAGACTTTGCTTCTAGCACTTTAAAATTACGTTTCATCTGGAACCCAATCCTAATGCAGTTTTTTGTTGCAGTCAACAGAACAGGTTATTGGTCAATTTATTTCATTTTAATGCCGTTGTCACCCGAAATAAGGATTGTCAGGATAAATTCGGGACCAACCACATCCACACATGGCTCACTGCGCCATCCAGTGTCGATGTGAAGCAATTCGAAGTATAAGTGACGTGAATATTTTCTTTTCTATAATAGCTTGATTCTTTTTCGGCCACAGACTGAAATGTTTTTGAAATGACTGAAAACATTTAAGTCATTTCGGTCAGAATGTCTGAAAATAAAGGCTAATGAACACCGGTATGGCGAGTTTTGATACAACTGTGAGACAAATGACCGAAATGTCTCAGTGACCAAAAACCAAGCTCGTAGCAAACCTCGAATGTGAGCTGAACGTGGGGGATGGCAGCGGCTTAGGGCGCAATCTCGAACCTTTCACGTGTTTTGAGTAGAAATCCGAGAGAAAAATTTACGATGCGTGGAACTAATGTTGTGGCCGCTTTCGCATCAAATCTCGTCACAACCTTGTAACCACAGCAACCAGATTACGTCAAAGACAGGTCTTGCAACTTACACATTGCTTTTCGACCTCGGCCCTGGTGTTGGCCACCGTTCCACGGAGTTTAGATTCGACTTTCCGCATTTCCATTTGCGAAGTTTTCAGTTGGACTTCACGTTCACTCAGCTGCAAATGAAGAAACAGCAGCAGATGAATGACGCCCCTGAGCGTCTGGGACGTTGTGACAGGGTACAACACTTGTGCTGGAACAAGCTACCTTCAAGTTCAACAGCTATTTCAGATCAATTAGCAGCCATGTAAAAACTAAACTGTTGCGCCCAGCAGCAAAATATTAGGAAAGATTTCGCCACAAACCTGATCCTGTAACTGCTTCTTGTCCTTTTCAAACACTTGCGTTGTTCTTGACAAGACTTGGTTCTGTTTAAATAAAATTATTATTTTTTTAAGACAAAAAAGCTCACACTACGCACATAAAACGCCTATAACTGTGGCCACCATTCAGTGGCACGTGGTGATATTAGCCAGGTATTTCTAAACGGGCCACGTGACTGCAATAATTAGGGACGTACTTATGTACCTGCATAATTATTGTATTTTTACGTTAAAATTTCATTATGAAAAAATGTATGTCCACCATGGAGCACCTTTGCACACACCATGGGGCTCGCGTACCCTCATTTGAGAACCACTGCCCTTGGCCGCTAAGTTTGTGATCAACTTTTAGTTTAGATGCAAAAATGCAGCAATTCGAGACCCCTCAGTTGTTCGTTTATTTGCGCACTATGAGTTGAACCGAATTATCTGCTGATTGAAACCATTTTTCGACTGTTTTTGAAGCCAGGCGATGCGCAGCGACAGCAGTGACCCCCTGACAGTGCACGGGGGGGTAGCAGCTGTTCCATGGACACTCGCCCAGTTTTGACGAAACCTAAATCGCGGGATAGCGAAAAACTCCAAAGCTGAGTTGATTGCGACCACAGCCACTTCGAAAACCCACTCTGCACACTGGGCCTGGGTCGTTTCGAAATACATCATGGACAGTTTTGATAGATTTTCTTATCAATTAACACTTAAAATCAACTTTTACGATCCTTACCTTTGATTCCAACTTCTTAACCTGCCTTTCCATTTTTGCAAGGTCTTTGTTTCTGGAAGCAAGTTCATCTTCGCAGTCTTTTAATTTACCTTGAAGCTCTTGGTCGAATCGAGATGAAGAAGTCAGGTTTGAACGAACAATTGTGGCTGAAAATAATTTTACTTCAGCCTTCTGACGATGATTTCGTGGAAGACACAGAAACAACATCACGCTGAAGGTTTGAAACAAGACCAGTGATAAATCCACTGAAGTATTAAACTGTTGTGGTAAATACGCGTATTCTACGCCAGTCCCATCTTCAGGAGGATAATACCCCCTGCACCACGACACAGCGGACACAAGTGACTTACTAAAGTATGAAAGGCCAATGCAATAAAACGTTCAAGCTGTGAATTTAAGTGCATAATAAATAACGTGATCTGGATATTTAAAATGCAGACCACATTATATGTTGAGGCACACAAGCACCTTGATTCACTCTGTTGGTGAAACCACCGTTTGCGAAGAGGCTCGCACACAGCATCGCGTACTGTTGAACGATGTAGCCGCGTTTTACTTTTCTTGACTGTTTTTTGTGATAGTTTTTTTCGTTTGGACATGAACCATGTTTGGCTGGGATAAGCTTTCCTGCGCAGCACAGAGCGATGACCACCTGGCACTACACAATGCTGCAGTTTTATTTTTACGCGATCTTCAACACTTCTGAATGAAGGTCGCACAGAACCAAGCGTTTTCTCTTTCAGAGCACGGGGTGGAGAATTTGCATGTGGCCAAATGCGGCCTGCGTGAACATTAAATATCGCTGGCATCAGAATTTTCGTTATCCAAGATAGAACACAACATCAAAACGTAATTCCATGACAAACAGACACGTAGACAGTAAGTCGGGAGAAATATCTCTCGCTCCGTGACATAGTTTTCTCTCCTTTGAAAGATAAAGGCAGAATTTTAAGATGGAATTAACCAACATTTGCGGCCAGCCAGCGATATTCCACAATTCAATCAGGCCCGTGATAGTAAACGGGTTCCCCCATTCCTGCTTCAGCACAGCATTGCGCAAAAGCTGTAGAGAACAATACCGTATGAGTGAGCTTTCTTCTTGAGCGAGGAAACTGTGTTGGTCCGTTGCTGAAGGAAAGCGATCAGGTTGGGAACGGTCGTGTCGTCCATCGCATCGGCCACCTCCATGCTGGGGAAGTGCGTGGCGAGGTTGGTGTCGAACGCCTCCCCCCAGTCAGATTCGCCGTCATCTTGAAAACATCAAGCTGATGAAGCACACAAAGTCGCGACGTCCGTGAAGCACAGTTAGCGCACTATCTATACAAAGTGCATTCGTGCCCATGTAACTCCCAACAGCAGCATTTGATCAAATTANACACGTAGGGGACGTTTCACTGGCCTTGGGAGGAATTCCGCTACAATAACTGCCCGGGCCACTGGTGTAGGAGGTGGGGGGTGCGCTTGCACCCCCAAAAGTTTTGTTTTGTTGAAAATCCGGGCAAAGTCTTTGGAAATCTGGGCAAAATCCATGAAAATCCGGGAAAAATGGCGTCCGACGTTGTTTGACCTCAAAAAATGACGCCTGACATTTGCAGGAAACACATGAAGTCCTTTTTTTGGAGGTCATCCCAAAAAACGGTCTTCATGATCATTGTGAGAGAAAATTTGAAGGCAAAAGTCACACAAAAACTTTTCGGGAAAGCTTGGGGAAATTCGGGCAAAAGTCTTACGCATCCCCAAAATTTTGCCTGCTCCTGCACCTATGGCCCGGGCCATAGTTTTGGTCCCCCCTCACAAAAAAATGCAAAACTTTCAACCAAATGGTCCACACTTGCACATTTTCAATCTGCACGTGAAAAATTACGAGACTCACATTTGCCCCCCCACCGACTCCTGCGACTCTACAAAATCAACCTGTCGCCGTTGCGCATGCGCAACCCTCCGTTCTCAAACTGTTGTTGCCCAAAAATGAGCAGAATTGTAGCTGGCGCTCAAAATAAAAACATCGTGTTTTCAGAACTATAGGAAGTTGTTTCCGCAATGCACAAAACGTTGGTGAAGAACCCCCCCCTCTTACAAGCATCCCAACCCGCATCCGCCCCGCAAATGATGAATCGCAGTTTCTAGCAACGTGCGTGAGTCAACCCCCCCAGCAAAGAGACCCGGGTCCATTTCCATTCGCGCTAACACCAGGTCGCAGTCCCACTTGTTCGAAGCTATGAGGGGTTATATGACGTTTTGAAAGAGAAAGAACCCATTTCCTGAAACTTGCAAACTTCCTTTCGTCGTGTAGACTTCGCGACATCAAGCAAGAAGCGTGTCAACGAAAAGCAACAAACCAGTGGACGGTGTAGTTCCGGTGTCCGAGTCGCTCGTTTGTGACGACAGTTGTCTGCCATTGTTTCGCCGAAACAAACGATGAGCTGCGCAAACGAGAAGGACATCAAAGCGGCTGCGACAGTAAGGGGGAGGGAATGGGAAAAAAGTTTCTAACAGGTTTTGTGGTAATAACCAGGTTATATCGAACTGGCAGCATCAGAAAACCGCAGGTGATTTTGTTTGCCGTTGTTTGTCGCCTGCTTTGTTTTGTGCCTGTTTATTGGACAAGAAGCATCAACATCCAGGCCAGGCTCGTAGCCAGATTTTAAGGTTGGGGGAGGCAAAAAACATTTTTAAGGGGGCAATGTTTTTGCCTTTATTATGTTTTAATAAAAAATGTTCTGGGCACAACAAAATTTTGGCGGGCATAAAAACTTTAAGGAGACATTGCCCCGAAGACCCTCCCGTGGCTACCGGCCTGCCGCCAATTGTCTTCAAATAAATTTGTCACATTACATGCGATCCGGCTAAGAAAAAACGCAGATGGCTCGGCGACATGACGTGCCCTAAGCCATTGCCCCCCGCATGGAAATGGTGACCTCCCTTGCAAGCATCTTACAACACGGCCATAAACACGTAAACAATGACCGGCGCTGCAGCAGATTTATTTTCCTATGTTTTCCTTATCACTCCACTCATACCGACCGTCTCATAACAAACATGCAAGGTAACCGAGCTCCGCGCAAGTTATCGACGCTCTGTGTATGTTGGCGCAGCAAACGTTTCATATGTTCGTGAAAACACCATCCTCCACCTTGTGCTTCACTGTTCAGTTGTCGCATCGCTGTCAGCTGCGCCTTCTTCTGCTCCTCCGCTCGCGTCTTCGCCTCCAGCGCTTTCCTCCTCAGCTGTTCGCGGTCGATGGTGAACTCCTCCTGTTGAGCGACCTCCACTTGCTGAGCAACTTCAGCGAACTGCACGACGTGCTGCGATGGAAGCAGTCATTGTTACGCCACCAGCACAGGTGTATCCAGGGGGGCATGCCACCCCCCAAACTTCTAGCATGTCTTGTCATTTCGTGCCTTGAGAGGCGGTGTCCCCCAAAAAAATACTGTTGCTAGCATAAAAGTCAAAAGATGGGGCTTCCCTGGCCACCGGTTTAAGCACTGTTAACACCCATGCAAACAATGAGATAGAAAAGCTGCTAAACGACCTGAGTGATCCACAAATAAGAACGAAACGATTTTGTGTGAACTCTTAGTTCTGTATTTTCTGCTGACAATGATTTTCATGACAACCAAAAAGATTTCATTGCAATCATTTGTTCTGCCTCGTTGTTGTTTCTCAAAAAAACTTTGGTTCATTTTGGAAAACAATAGGTTGTTGCAGAAATCTTTGCATCTCTCAAATGCCGCGTCTGTGTTTCGTCACAGATAAAATTATTACCTTTAACTACTGAGCGCAGTAACTTATCAGTGGCAACCACAAATAACTTACAATTTCATGTCAAACACTGCTTAGCTCATCGCACCATACCAGGTTTTCTGTGTATTCCTGCGCGTTTGGATTCAGGCACACGACCATCTTGACCCGGCCGTGACCCTCAAAGTAACTTTTGAACAAATGAGTCAACTTCGAGTTGCGATACTTCACCATTTCGCAAGTCCCGTTCTTCTGGTTCTCACGAAGCTGTTCCAGGCACCTGAATAAACGACAAGAATAACAAACCCCCCAAACATAAAGTGACGTAGTTCGTTGCGAGGTCAAACTTCTGGCGCGAAACAGAGACCGGTACTTCGAGACCTCAGCATAATAATAATTGTATCGAACACTAAACCATGTTTCCCTTATCGCAATATGCTTCACTTTCGTCATTGGTCGTTTGCCGCTTTGCATAGTTTGGCCACTAAACTGCCACGCCAACAATTTCTGTCCGGTCTTTCACCGTATCGGATGTTGTGGATCAACCCGCTTAATTTAGTAGACATCAAAATATTACGAAAACCTAAAGTAATCCCATCTATCCAAACCGGCAAACGACGACTGGGGACCACAAATGACTGGAAGAGCCATGCGCTCCCATCCACGCTTCATAGGAGACAAATAAGATCATGACTGACCTTCGCAAAGTCATCAGTGAACTGTTTATGTTTCCGGCTTCCCTCAGTCGTTCACCACCAGCTCCTGTCCTGGCCATCCTCTCACTCCCGGCAAGGTCAACCAGCGCCAGCTGACTTGCGCAGACGAGACTCTGCTCCTGTATGGTTTCGGGGACAGCAAGTACAGTTACATGGACGCGCGGCACGACATGTATACTGCCAGAGATGCCCGACATACCTGCAGCAGATCCTCGCCCAGTGGGTCTAGGGGCGCTTGAACCAATCTGATGCTGAAGATACTGTGAGATCGACTCGACTCGGCGTTCAGTTGAGTGTGAGCGATTCTTCGTTTTTCTTGACCTGGAAAATAAACCGAAGCGAGATCTAGGTCTTGCTATTTTCGGTTCTGAATTCGTCTGAGGGCTTAAATTTCAACTAGTGGCAACACTTTAAGTGCAAAATCTGGGATTACTCGCTCAGATTTGTTAACTCCATCTTCTGTGCCAACCAGTTGGCTTCTATGGTTGATGCAGCGAATTGACTTGAGCTTTGGATCTGGTGAGGCAGTGGCAGACAATAAAACGATTACCATCGAACAAATGGATGAACAAACAGTCTACGCCCAAAACAGCAGCCTGCTTAAAAACCCTAACACCAGCGCGAGTCGCTTATGAGGCTCGGATGGTTTCAGCCATGAGGGGTGTAGTGGGCCAGAACACGTGGGAACGCCTTTCCGACTTTCGTTCACAGTAACTTGTCTTGAAGGTGTGTATTTTTACTTAGATTTCCTGCGTGTATCTCCAGTCGCCGCGTAAATGAATAAAAGCTATCCATTGCGTAACACCTTAGCATCGTTTGTAGTGCAGTGAAAATAAATACATCATTAAACACTGATTTAAAAATAAGTTTGAAGTGCTGTTGAAAACGGCTGTTTTTTTGGGTGCGTTCCCACACTTATTTTTCAGCACTGCACCCTTGGCCATAACTCGCCAGCCGGTAGTGCTAGAGAGCTAACTGAAGCGGAAAGTTTTGTACTTTCGATTTTAGAAAAATTGGGTACTTTTTGGTTTTGGGGGACAGCGTGACGTCTTGAGGTGGTCCCAATGAAAATATTCAGTGCCAATTTGTCAGTCTTTTTTAAAAGAAACTAGACGAAAATCCGCATCTGTTGATGCCTTGATTGACTCACTAGCGCAGTGGTTTCAACCTTTTTTGTACCGCGATTCATTATAGCAACCCACTCTAACCCAACGAGTCCCAAATAAAACTTGAATAAAGCTAACGTTATACAGCAACTGTATTTACATAAAATACTTGCTCGCGCCCCCTCCAAAAATGGTTCACGAATCTTCCGGGGGTCGTGAGCCCAGGTTGAAAACCATTGATTTAACGCAATCAGTCAGCAAGTTATGGCCGAAATTCGGACTTTGAGCCACTACAATGGCTTTCAAGGTACTTTAAGACCTTTCAAGACCAGCATTAATTTCGCAGTAACCTCACACAGTCAGTCAAACACGACGAATCGCTCACGAGCGGATAGAAAGCGAATCTGGCAACAGTGCAGTGTATAATAAGCAACAGACAACTGCTCCAGAAAAAGAACTGCGATTAAACTGCAAGAGGATATGACTCTAAAAATTTTCAGTCATATTGAAAGATGAGTTTTGGCAATAAGTTTCAAGAAGTAAATACCCGAAACAGAAATCCTTACTACTCCTACCACGACATATTGCTGTGAATCTTCATTCTTTGTAACGAGATTTGTGAACTCAAAATATTGTACAACCCTAACAAATAAACAAATGAGAATATCACTCGGCACAGCGGAGTTTTTGAAACCATGTTGCTTTTGAAACCATGTTGCCGGATTTTTTTGAAACCATGTTGCCGGAAATCTACAAGTCAACTACTGATGAAATAAACTTTCACAAATGTGTTTTTCTGCAGCACTTGCACTGAACACCACATATAGTGTGGCTCTCTTGGCACATCTGGAATATCACATGTGACTCTGTTGAACAACTTTGCCCACCCCTGAATAGAGCCGGGGTGTTGGCAGAGATCTTGAAATTTGTAAGCTTATTTCTTAAAACTGTTGCAGTAGTCTTTCCGAATAATTCTAGTTCAAGCCTCAAAAATTCTGTTATGTTTACTGGCAAAAATGAAACTACGGCCAAAAGTGTGCAGAAAAACAAACCTGAAAGATTTGCGGAAAAGACACCACATGAAAATAATCGGTGACAGAATTACACACAGTACAAATTATAAGTTTTCAAAAAATGTTAATTTAACTGGAAGAAATACGGGCGAGACTAGAAATGCACGCGTCCATGATGCCTGAAATATGGTTCAAATATCTGCCGTAAATTATTTGCTTGGTTTTAAGTTACAATAACCTAAGATACTTGATGTTTCCTAAGCGACAAACCTCAATTAATGTTCAAAGTTTTGCTGATTCTTTGAAAAGCATGTCATGAAAATTTAAACCATCCATTGGATGAACACTTAATAAAATCCGCACTGATTCTTAGCAATTCAAGACTTACCTCGTTGAAAAGCAGCAAACGCCTCTTCTGTGGACTTCACCTCGATCTGCTGCACACCATAAACGAACATGTTTTTGTTTCTGTCTTCTCGCAAACGCTTTGACTGGGGAGGCCTGAACATTGAATGATAATAACGTTATGTGTTTGCGAAAGCAATTAACGCCCCAAACAAAACCCATTTGAAAAAAGCAACTTGCTTCGGTCTGTTGAACGCGTCAAACTGAACTTCCTCCAGTAGATCGTAAACGTAATCGTTATAGATTTCAACGTAGGACACAAACACTGCGTAACGACAGTCCGGGTTGGTGTTTTCTGAGCGACAGTGATCGATGTCGTATCTCACATCCGGGACTTTCGATCTGGATCTAGAAATGAAATAATGGTGCGTCGTTTCAAACAGATCGGCCTTTCTTTGTAGGAGCAGATAACAAAGAAGGTTTAAGGAAACAAAGAAGATTTATGGTGATACTTAAAGTCAGGTACGTGCCAGTGTTCCACTTTTGTATGATCTCACCAGTCATGCCAGGTACCAGTGATAACACCAATAAAGCTTAAGGTGCCTAACAGCGATCGAACCGCAGTCAAACGCGAAGCATCAGAAGGTTTGAGACCTTTGAAAGGGTTTGCTGCTTCTGATAGCAGCTGGGCGTGGTCGCAATGGCCACGGCGACGATCAGTGACTCGCTGCAGTGTCTCATCGTCGTTTTTAATAAAACGCATAATACTTGAACGAAAAATGGTTAAAAAGTAAATGCAACAGAGGTGGGTCTGCACGAATGACATTCCTGGGCTACTGTGCTTGGCGTATGTTGCTACAAATATAGATCTGCAAAGAAAACACACTCTTAACGCACTTTGATGGTGTTTTAGGCGTGCTCAGTGGAGGCAAGATGTCCTTTTCTTGCTTTTCCAGCAAAGCATCAGCTTCACTCTGCACCGAGAACTGATTCATGCAATCAGGTACAAACACCTGCAAAAATAGATTCAAATGTAATCTTCCAAACAGTTCTGTGGAAAAAATTAAACGAAAAAACTTACATATTTCGAGGCCTGCACTTGGTCGATGGAATTGAACAGCATGTCAAGGCACCTTGCCAGAAACCCAGGTTCTTCTAAAGTGCCTGTCATTGTGTACGTCTTGCCTGAGCTGGTAACGCCATAGGTGAAGAGAAGACCTGAAAGAGGTTATATACCTAACACATTTTCCGATGCAAACGATTTTTCTGCAGCAACACCCATTGTTTTCTGGCAGTTCTTCCTCACTGACCACACTCATCTGTCACAATAGGTTAAACAAACCAATTTTAAATATGAACTACAAAAAAGTAGGTTTGAGTAAACCCCCTTTTTTACTTTTTTATCAGCATGAATATTATTGCGGCTTAGACCTAAATTCATTGCAATAGGTCAGTACCTGAAGCTTTGATCATTTTTTTGGGTAAAACTTAGTCTTTCATGCACCGCAAATGGTCAATGCAGAGCAAATTTTTTTGAAAAAACGTTTGTCAAAAAACTTTTTGGTAACTTCAGTATATCCACAGAATTAAGAACTTGTACTTTCTAAGTTGAAGATTTTCTGAAACTCAACAAAAACCTTACATACGGCTTTCACACAATGAAAATTCCCACAGGAACTAAAACAGCAACCTTAAACAAACAATTACTCAAACAATCTTATCTTCAAAACTGCATCTCAAGAGTCAAATGTAACAATCAGGGGCACAACGTTTGTTAAGTTTGTAATGTGTAAAGGAAAACTCAGTAGGCGTAACATACATAGTCACTGATTTTTTGTCAATAAAATATCACAAGTGAACATCCAAATTCACCACAAACTTACCACTTTTGCCTTTAATTAAGTCATCAACCATATTTTCTGCAATGTAATGAAACAAATGCTTCTGGCCAACATTTTGATCAAAAACTTTGTAGAACTGACATTCCGTCTAAAATGAAAACATATGAATGCAAATAACCACTTCATGTTGCAATGTAATAGATTTGGTCACATGCAATTAAACCAACAAAATGCTTGCAAAAACCCCAAAAACTGTGATTGATGAGTTGATGTGTGCAGTATACAAAGCTCGGCTGTGTATACAACTATTCAGCATTTGTTCTGACTTTAATGTTTAGATTACAGTCAACTCGTTTTAAAAGTTAGCACACCCTAATCCCACCAAAAAAGTCAAATCCTTCTGGTGCACAAGTACCTTGCACAACTACATAACTGCACCAGGAACACCTTGGGTATAAAAAAAATGCTCTGGAGTCAAATGAAACCGAAAAATTACTCAAAAGCAACTCTTAGAAGCAATTTTTAGGCCAATTAAGCATCTTTACCTGAACAAAGATTTGGGAAATTGTTTATTTTAGAGTATAACTGATTATTAAATAATAACATTTTAAAATTTTGTTACAGTGTTGTTGTCAGTATCAGTTTATTTGGGAACATCTATAAACAAACATCAAATCATGTCACAGAAAACAAACCACATTAGAATAGTGTTTATTTTGTTCCCAGGACATCTGAAATAACCATACAGTTTTCTAGTCAGATGCCCTGATGAATAACAGAGAAAAAAAAGAAACAAGACCAGACTGAATAGTGCATTTCAATGAAGACGGTCCAGGTTAGGTAGTGTTATTTAATTATTAAGTGTAGCATGTCATGCATCGCCAGAGCATATCTGGAAACAACATCTGCCCTTTCATAATACAAAATTATTTATTGGTAGTGTTTTGGAAGTAGTCATATATTTGCTTTGCTGATTTTCAATGATGATATCACTGCTCTTCTTTAAGTTTATGTTTTAATTTAGTAACAAATAGGTGATAATTTGGTATTGAATGAATCGTTGGACCTATGGAAGACCATATTTTTATTCCTGTATATGTAAATGACTTTTGAGCTATTTTAAATCTAGTCTGAGGAATGGCATATGCAATACTTGATTGTTGTCTAGTCTGATAAGAGTGAATGTCTTCAATTTTTGTAAAAAAAGTTGTTAGAAGTAACCCTAGTACAAAGAAACCTGATACCAAACTGGCGAATTGCTACCTAGAAAAATTTGTCTTCAAGGTAATACTGCCCAGCACAAATAGCACTCAATCAAATGATTGGCACAATTATCAACAAATGTCTTGAAGAAGACACAATGAAAATCTGCATTGTGGTGATCAATTTTTAGTCTTTTGCCAAAATTGTTTTTTAGTAATAACTTTTGAACCACAAATGTTAGATGGTTAATTAAAGGTTGTAAAGACTTGTATCATAGCCTAGTTTCCATTAAAAACGAGTCAGAAAATTGGCTTTTGTTGTGGGGGCTGCCCAATGAACTTCCCAAGTTTTTTAGTCTAAACTAAGACTTGCCACATCTTTTGGGGATTGTACAGGTCTCCAGCTCAATCGGCTCGCAAGTTATGGTGGTGCAAAGTTCAACAAGAAACATGGCTCACATGGGATTTCAAAGTACGAATATATCATACACTGACAACCAACGTGTTAAAATAGCACAGCTGAGAGTAATGCCTCACTCACCACTTTGTTGTCGATTCCAACAATTCTGATGGTTGTATCATTAACAATTTCAATGCAACTTTCCTCATCCCTGTTGGTCTGGTTCCGAATACGTGCACACACCTTTACCAAAAATAACTTTCTTGTTAATTTTAACGATGTATACTTAGAAGAAAGGTCAACACAAAAGAACACACTACCTCAACAGGATCTGTGGGAGCATTGGGATGGCGGTGACCAGGTTTTCTTGGTGGTTTCATAGGAGTTCGTCTGCGTCATTAAAAAAATATTTAAGTGAACTGAGACAACAATTTCAACGTACATTGCCAGCCTTGCATAAAATCTTTAGCATATTTTCATAGTGATATACAAACTCAAATTTAATTTTCTTACAAATTTATTTGCACATGTCTTCATACCTAATGTCGCAGCATGAAAATAATGCTAACTGTGAGTTTTCACAAAGCAGTTATTTTTAACAGCAAGTAGAAAAAACATTGTGTTCCCATGTTTTTTGACATAAACTGCTTGATTCAACTGCTAATGTAACTTTGAATATGACTCAACCCAGTCCAAAACAGAAATAAGCTTGATTTTCAAGATAAAATATTAAACAGTGGCAAGATCTAAAAGGAAGACTTTAGAAGATTGTGGCACACAGACAAATATTAGTTTAAACAAGCACTTGACCATACCGCATAGGTATGCCATGTAGGTGAACTAATGTTTTTAAGATATAATGTATCTGTATATTATACTGTTTACATAAAAATTACACAAAATACTTACTGTGGTCGCATTGCAACTGTCTTTCATTCAGGATACAATATTAGGTTTATCTACAGTCCAACAAGCAATACATGAACAGCTAATCAAAAAACAACACTTGAAAACTTACAGAACTGAAAACTTAACTGCACATAGAAAAAAATCAAAAAATTGAAAATGCATTGGCAAAAAATATTGATATTCAGAATACTGTTTAATTAACACTTCAAACGCAGGTTGTCTGTAACTTGCCCAACCGTAGACCGCCGGCCCACGATATATTCGTAGTTTGGTGCACGATATACGCAAACTTCACTTCAAATGCCAACCATTGAGCCCCGGGTCACATGTTTTCCTCTATTAAAGTACGAACATTTCATACACGTCTCTAGCAACCAGAAACATATATTTATAATGTGATTTGACGTACGGTGTGGTCAGGAGAGCATTTCAAAGCAACCATAATTTATTTTACCTGCAGCCATGGTGGTTTTGCCTGCAGCCACGCACACGTTTCGCTGAGTACGGAAATAAGATCGGCCTGCTGTAACCATGTGGCTAATTGTCTCGTTACATTGCATTTCATTGGGAGTGGTTTCTAATGTAATGTTGATAAACAATCACTCAGAAATTTTCTTACTGAGTTAAAACCTGTCATGTAGAGATTTGGTGATTTTTTTCTTGAGCGTAAATATTTTTTCAACAGCAAGTAAATGCTTCAGCCATGTGTTCGACGCTGCTTCACAAACATTCGCTCTTGGCAGATTTCAAATGGCTTGTTAGCGTAAAGCATTTGTGAACGCATGCCAATGAAGAGTGCATAAATATTTACTCAAAAACTTTTTTACTGAGTTAGAACATATATTTTTTTTCGGCAGCAAGTAAATGCTTCAGCCGTCTTTTCGACGCTGCTTCACAAACATTCGTTCTTGGCAGATTTCAAATAACCCATTAGTGTAAAGCATTTGTGAACACATGCCAATGTGATGTGGATAAAAAATTTGTGTGACGTGGAACATCATGGAGAGAGTTGACGGTTTTGGCTGCTGCAAAATTGTTTTATTTTCAACAGCAAGTAACTGCTGGAGCCACCTGTTCAGCTGCCTCAAAAACATTCGCACTTGGCAAGGTGCACTGCTTCACAAACATTTGCACTTGGCAGTCTTCAAACGGCCCGTTAGCGCAAAGCCTTTGTGAGCCAGGAAGGGCATCGCGAAGAATAACACCCATTCATTTGCGAAACAGCAGTAATTTAGTGATCACGATCTTTTCGCTGCTTGTCAACAATACACATCAATGGAGATTTAGAGTTCAACAGAGAACATTAAAGGTTGCTGCCAACGTCCTTTCCCATCGCAACAATGCCAAGTACCTGAACGTGCCTGCATAACTTTTTCACAAATCTCAAACTATATTTACAACCAGCTGATAAAAATGTTGTAGTTTTCCCTCTCGTTTCATGCACTACCATCTTGACATGCAGCTGCTACAAGGTAATCACAACATGTTCTGTGATATTCACATTTTTTCTGCAACAACAACAACAGCAGAACCGGTACTTTTCAGCATCCAAGAGCTGACAATTGTCGAATGCTCAGGTCATGTGCAAATGAAATTTTGCATTGTTTTTTTGTGCAAACAAAATTTTGTGTGGCTTTTTCATGCGAAAATAAAATTTTGCGTGTTTTTTTGCAGAACAATGTGTGTAATCATTTTTTTCGTAGTTCAGTTAGTGCAACAAAAATAACTATGAAGGTTTTACGTATCGAAACAAAATAGTGCTGTAAATTTTAGTCAAATCGATATTAAACTGAACTATTTAGCTATAGGCAAAGCACAGCTGAACGCATGTGCGTTTTCAGACGGAGTCGAAAAGCAGAAATGCTGTCTAAGACCAGACGATATAAAAACTGTTATAACTTTTCTTCTCTATAATTTTTTGATTTAAAACTTGGCAGGATGCTTTGTAACGGCTATAGCAACCGTTTCTGTGATTTTTACATTTTTCCCATTGTTGGAATAGGCGCAATAAACTTTCAAAGTCAAAAAACAGCCAATCCATCCTTGTTTTCAGGTGTTTTTTCTTTTCAAAAGAAGTCGAAAAATTATTTGATTTCGATTTTCGTAAACTACACAATGTGACTGACATTTTTGTGCAGAATTTGTGTTTGTATCGTGCATGTTTTTCCATCCAGAACCTTTTTAAAACAAAACCTTGCCCACTCAAGCATCAGCACGAAAACCATACCGGCGTTCTAGCATCAAACAGCTGCCACAAATATATCATGGACTGCCGGTCAATGTGTTAAAGTGAAAAAGTGCATTTGCACAGTGGAATGTTGAAACAGATTGGTGTTGTTGCGATCAGAGAGCCTGAGTGGCAAGTGCCCATAGTTTTACACTGTGGCAGCACGCAACAATAGAGATTGCTCCTGTTGTCAACCATCAGCAAGTACAATCAACTGTTTTGCAGGTTCACAAGCATTATTAGAATTTGCTCACCAAGGTCATGTATAACTGCTTGTTCATGCCACTTACATAGGAGTGCTATTAGAACACATATTTCTAGAATTAAGAGATACAAATGTTTCCAGAAGTTCAAGAACACCCACCAAACACCAACTGTTGTGCAGTTTGCACCATAAGTATTTGTATGAAGGAGACAAATTGTTTGAATGTTACTTAACTAAGAAGATACAACGATGAAAAAATGCAAATTAAACCAGAAAAATGCATGCTAAACATCCTTCATTTTCAAAACAACTTCCCTTGAAACTGAAATTAACAACAAACTGTAAAGTGGCACACCTCTATTTTTTGGAAGCTCAGCTTTCACTGCTTTCAAGATTGTCTGCGCAGCCCACTTTACACTTTTTGATTTGAAATATGCAGTTAATAGATACAAAACCACAAACGAAAACAACATTTCTATGCAAATATTCAGTTTATGAGATTAAATGTAGTGTGATTAACTACCCTATTATCTTCAGTCTGAGTGGTTTTGGAACCCAGAATCCTATTTGATAATGCGGTTTGTGCGTTTAAGTGATATGCAATCATCTAGAGCAGCACTCTTCAACCGGTGTGCACGGTGCACCAAAATATGCGTGGGGTGCACCACAACGCAAGGGTTCACAAGGGTGCATCACAAACTTGTCACATTAAACAGATGCTTTTTATGAAAACTTTCTTTTGGCAAAAATGAACCAATGACTTTCAGGATTTAACCTGGACTTTGCACATTTTAAAGCAGGGGTGGGAAACCTATTTACTGTCAAGAGGGGCATAAATGGTGGATTATCGCTGGAGGACTGCAAATAACAATTGATTTTATCCTAAAATTCTACCTTTATCTTACTACGAGTGATAGAGTCTTCTTATGACATACTATTTTAAGTACCTGCTTATCATGGAGTTTAGTTTTGACGCGATTTTGTATTCTAAATTGGGTAACGAAAATTCTGATGCAGGCCATACCAAATGTCCCCGCAGGCTGCAAGTTCCCCACCCCTGTTTTAAAGTCTGGCGTGTAAGCATCAGACCATGTCAAGCTATTTGTTGCAATTAGCTGATTATTTGTGATTCATCAGTGACAGACAATGAGCCATTGTCAATTGAATTATGTAGTGGAGTTACTAAATTATGGTACTTGCTTATTTTGGCCAGGGTATTTACAGACACGGGTGCAATTAGGTGGGAGACACGGGGGACGTGTCAGTAAATAGGGTACATGAGTTTAAGGAAATAGGGTGCATGATTTTGTCAAAACATCTTTAAGGGTGCACCATAACAAAAAAGGTTGAACAGCACTGATCTAGAGTCATAGGGGTTCTCAACTGAAGATAAATTTATCCCTTGGGAATATATTTTACCTATTCTGGGAGTAAATTTAATGATGCTGAAGTTACATTTCTATGTTTTCGTCTACAGCGCTAGTGAGTAAACAAAAAACAGGGAGTAATTTTATGTTAGGAAGCTGGCAAGGGGTAAACAAGAGAAAAGAGGTTAAGAACCCCTGATGTAGCCGGAGTGGAAAAATACCTCGTTACAGTACAAATAAAGGTAAAGATACAACAGAAAAATATATTTGTCATCGCAATTTAATATAATTTTTCTCGGAATACATAATGCTAAAAAGTTAATTTTTCATATTTTCACAACTGTTGAAACCAAGGTTGTGGAGCTAGAGTTGTAAGGAGTTGGAGGTTTTGGGGTGGTCGGATTCTTAACAACACTGGGAGTCAGAGTTCAATTTTTTTGTCCGACTCAAGATGTCCAATTGGGTCATTTTTTATATCACACTCTTAAATTGGGAATTCCTGTTGAAATGGTACAATTTCTTTTGAAACTTTTCTTGAAACAGAGATTGCTTGCTGTGCACCATGATTTCTATTGATTTTAACAAGTAAATTTCATTCCCTAAGGAGATTCAAAGGTTGGAGTCAGGAGTCGCAAATTTTTGGAAGTAGTAGTCGGAGCCAGAATTTTGGAAAGGTCAGAGTCAGATATTTTACCTCCAACTCTGCAACCCTGGTTGAAACTAAATTTCGGTCCCACTGGAGCTTGTTATCAAGAATGGAGTAATATTGCCATTATTGGTATGAGAAGGATTGTGGCTGAAATTAACCCTACCCTAGCAACAAATAATATTTTTACTACTGTTCTGGTGTCATTACTCCATATAAATTTTTTTTTTTTAGAGTAAACACTTATTTCATGAGTCAGTTTTTTTTGTCGCCACTAGTATTCTTGACGTCAGGCAATTTGTTAGCACGTTGAGAGCCGGCCTACGTGATATTCGTACTTGGATTTCGGCCTAAAAAACAGCAGTTTTTGGTTGCCTTACCAACGCCCTAGCTCCTCCGCCG
>JGI24159J19872_10001905_pt1 | contig 24007 bp, 15 predicted proteins | sample Ectturendosymbi4_FD_19872 | JGI IMG/M metagenome (IMG submission 19872)
AACTTGGACAAGAAGGTGAAGATTGCTGATTTGGCTTTAATGAGGTTAACACCATTCCTCTGCAATTGCAAATTAACTTCATTGAACTTCGTGGAGATCTCTGTGGACTGTGACAGCCAAGATACTGTATTGATGACACCCTTTGACAGTCACCTTCTGTGTGCAGCAACAGGCGTGCAAACTCTCTACACCATTATCCGAGTGCACCACATTGCCTAAACTTAGCAGAACACTTCTGAACCCTTTAGTGTCCTTTGATCAATCAATCCATTAACACTCTGCCACATTTTTTGTAAATTTTGAGTTCGGAGCAGTGCAGGATTGAATTTAATCTGCATATTTTAAACGTTATGGAACTTAGCCGTGACACTTGCAGTTGTCCACTGGCTCTACCATCTCTCTCTTCTTGGATTTCCTTGGCGCTGCTCAAGCTAAAGTGCGTTCTGAAACACACTTCTGTTTTCCAGGATCTTTTTGATTCCCTTTAGGTAACTTATTCTTGTTGGCACCTAACACTACATGTAAAAAAATATAAACTGCCTTTCTACTGTACTTTCGAATTGAACTTGTACAAGGTTATTATTATATTTGTGGTCATTAAACCACTCCATCCAAAATTAGCTCACGGTTTTGGTTACAGGCTGAGTCTAAGTGCAAGCATGCATTCTCAAACCTGACTGGTGATAGTCACTGTAACGAAGTGGGCATTGTTAAGTAGCAACAGTTTACCCTACTGTACTTTCGAATTGAACTTGTACAAGGTTATTATTATATTTGTGGTCATTAAACCACTCCATCCAAAATTAGCTCACGGTTTTGGTTACAGGCTGAGTCTAAGTGCAAGCATGCATTCTCAAACCTGACTGGTGATAGTCACTGTAACGAAGTGGGCATTGTTAAGTAGCAACAGTTTACCCGTCCCAAGAAGTACAGCTGACGAAAATTTCAATCATAATCATTTAATTGTAGAGGAACAGTTTTACTGTGCAGCTTACCTTTTGTGATGGCAACTGCAGTTCATCAATTTATCTCCTAGCATTTCACCTCTGTTTTGTGTCCAAAACGCTGAGTTTTTGTTTACAAATTACATGCATACATGTTTGTTGATCATACTGTTTTTATGACATTTGGTCACTCAAGGTTAGTAAGACAACAGAAATGTAATTATTAACTGGGTCTCCTATCGCCCTCCAACCGCCCATTGAACAGCTCTCTAGCGCATTCGGTGCCGGAGTTTTGTCAACTCATAGCCATGTGCGAACAGTCTGTTTTTGCACCAACCGCTTGAATTAACCTGGCCACAAAGGTGTTAGTATTCAGATCGTTGTGCAATCGTCCCGATAAACTGCTCTATGATGTAACATTCACTCACAGGTTTTCGCGCTAAGCAGATGACTCTGCAAACAAATCATGTTACGTGCTGTGGTGGTTGATTGTTGTGGTGATCAACGGTTGAGCAGAATTCAATGTTGCACAGTTCTTCATTGCATTAAAGTGATGGTTTCATCACTGTTTGCAATGCGTCGTGCATTGTTGTTTACCCACTTGTGAGATCTGAGCATAGGCACATAGGTCTACACAAGGGAGTACTTTTATGCAACACATGTTTGCCTGTTTGCAGATTCGCTTGCTTGCATGCTTAACACCTTCACACCCTGTCTAAATCAAGTGGTTTGTGCCAAAACAGTCGGATCGCACGTGGTTCGCACGAGCATAATTCTGATGCCGTAAGCGCTAGAGAAAAGAGCTGTTCAAACGCTCAAAAGACTTGGCAAGTGTTGTAGTTTGCAATGAAAAAACAAAGTTTTTGGGTTGGTGGTTGCAGATTTTTTGTGAGTGACGTCGTAAGTGGAGATAGGCCACCTTGGTCCACTTCACTTAGCCCTGGGCCCAAACCGTTTAGATGGTAATATTTTGCTCAAGTTTATATTGGAAACGAGGCTAAAATCCGAGTCTTTTGATACTTTGGATGATCTGCTGGGGTTTCTGCTTGAAAAGTTATGATCTAAAGTAAACAAAATATTTGATTAATCCCTTAATTGATAATTAATTATTTTGTTTATTTTAGATCATAACTTTTGAAGCAGAAACGCTAGAAAGTTTATCAAAGGCTCAAAAGACTTGGACTTGAGGCTAGTTTCCAATNAAAACTTCAGCAAAATACTTCTGTCTAGTGCTTGGGCCCTAGGCCAGGTAACATGAGCCAAGATGGCCAAAAACCTACCTCACTTATGACGTCACTCACAAAAACCCAAAACCAAAAAATTTTTTTTCGAGTGCGTTTTCGAGTAGTTTTGGATTTTGTTTTTTTGTGGGTGACGTAAGTGGGATAGGTTCTAGGCCATTTTGGCTCAGATTCTGGCCCTGGGCCCAACTGCTGGATGGAATTTTTTGACTCAAGTTTTTATTGGAAACTAGGCTAGAATCTGAGTTTTTTGAGCCTTTGATTGGCTTTCTAGTGTTTCTGGTTGAAAAGTTATGGCCTGAAAACAATAAAATAATTAATTAATACCCAAGGGAATTAATTAATTATCAATTTTTTGCAATGAGAGCTAAATTGCAACAATAATGTTCACTTGTTGTGTGGTGATGTTGGCTTGGATGGAATTGTCATTTTCAGTAGATTTGTTGGCAAGGGCTAATTTCACCTGCTATTTGATATAAACAAGTAGTTGTTGCAAACTTGTCACATCTGCCTCACCTGATCCTGCCCAAATTTTGTGTGCCTCCCTTAAGCTAATCTACTGATGCCTAATTGGTCAATGATGTAAGTTTCAGTGGATCATCGATTTTATATACAATTGCACAAGTTGAACATTCTGATTTTAACAAATGAATTTCAAGTTCAACATCACTCATTTTAAAAATCTTTATACAAACCAATAAGTGGTGCTGAATTAGCAAATTTATAAAATATTGTTTTGTGCAACCTTGCCAAAACAAGAAACTCCTTGAATAGTTACTTCTGCCACTGTGGAGAACAAGATTTTCAAAAGATTTTGTGTTTTGTTGGTCAGATTACCTGAAAAAGTTCTTATCTTTTTCTCCATTCAGATATGTGCATCCAAAACACAATGTTTGAAACAACCTGAGTAACAGCATGTTCGTAGCAAAATCTGTGTTATGTTAGCAATGTGCAAACAAGCTATAAATTTCATTTTTATCGCAATCGAAATATGGCAATTACAATGAAATGTTGACTTTGATATTTACACCACAGAAAGCATAGCATCGATGAAAATATTANTTACTTTGTGGAATAAAAGCTAATTTTTTTGAAGTTGAAAGTTGAGATTTCTGCAATATTACAACATTTCATTATCACTTGGAATGAAAAATTTGTTGTTGGTTTGTTTTCGAGGTCCTAGCAATGGTAATGTATGAAGAGCATTGGCAAGATTAGACGAGCACTAATGTGGAAGCTGAAGGATCGAAATAAAAGATTACTTGAAGTTTTTCAACCACCATTTAGTAGTTGCACTATTGTTATAGTAAATGCAATCGCTATCAGCAGGACTTCGTTTGACTGGGAAGAATCTTTTGAATGTTTTTGATATCTGTGCTAATCCCATCAAAGCTACATCTGTTCCTGCAATGTCAATGAACTAAGTGTAAAGTAGGAGGTAGTCTTGTATGTAGTTGAGACCGTAACTTCCAAAACTGAGACTTTGTCAAAAAAGAGACTCAGTACCTGAAAATTTGCCAGATTTGAAAAATTTTTTTGTGAATTTTTCAAGCAAATGTCACCAATACTGTGAGCTGTACTTTTGTCAAATTTCTTGCATTTTTTCTACCTTTTGTATTTTTTTCTTGCATGAAGTTTTGACAGACACTGAGCAATGAACAGGTTTAATTACTGAGGATTTATCAAGCTATATCAATAGAGTATTTAAAGTTTCAAGACACCAGGACTGAGACCTTGAGCTTTTGAAACTGAAATTATACTTTGGATACCAAGATGGAGACTCATTAAAATGGGTCCTAAGACTAATTTGTGAGACTCCATCACTAGTGTCCAAACTGCTGGAATCATACTGGAAGCATTAGTTCTGTAATGTTTATTGCTAGAGTGCCATTCAACTGTATCCATGATTTGTGGACAATAAGCTTGGAGGTCTTTGCATGAAATTCCTGCTTGTCGGATTGATAGATATCTTGTTTGATTTGAGCTATGCAGATAAATGATTTCACTTATGTTGCCATCAAAGTTACTCACACTTTGTTTGCAGACATGTTTTGATTGTGGTGCTAAGAATCCTACTTGGGCAAGCATTACATATGGAGTATTCCTGTGCATTGATTGTTCTGGAGTACACCGCTCATTGGGTGTGCACCTTACGTTTATCAGGTGATTGTGCTTGGTATTATGACTGCTTGTAAATTGTTATTTTTGTATATTGTGGTAGTTAGTCTCCACAAAGGTGACAAGTGAATCAGTCAGCTAATTCTTTTATAGGAAATGGATTTCATGTAACACTTTATGCATCATCAGTCCTAAAATCTTATTCAAATAGAATTTGTATGGATGTATAGTGTTACATGAAATTGATTTCCTACAGTACAAATAATTGCTGATTGATTCAACTTACTTGCCTTTGTGAAGACTAGTTACTTGAGAACAGATATGTGCAAGTTTGAATTAATTATCAGAAAAAGAAGAAAACAGAGCTCAGTCAGCTGATTCCTCTAAAGCAGCGGTTCCAAACCTTTCTCTGACCATGTACCCCTTCAGCATTTTGACAGATGAGCATGTACCCCTAAAATTTCTTATGACAAAAAGACTGAGTAAACTAACAAAAACCCACTGAACTTTTAAGAGAATTTTTAGATTTTTAGAACTGTAAAGGTAGACTTCGTTTTCATGTCTCCAAGTTACTATATTAACAAAGAGCGTATGATGATTTTTAAAAATATTATTCACTGGTATATATATAAATATTGGAAATAAATAATATATAAATTTATTTTTCCCTTCTATTGTTGACCTTAAATGTACCCTTTCAGATATACAAAAAGTACCACGGGGGGTAGATGTACCCCAATTTGGGAACCACTGCTCTAAAGCTTACAGCAAACCTAGAGCTTTAAATTTTGTATATTGTTTATTATATTATTTTTAAATGTACTGCACTTGCTAATGTCACTTGGTAGCTTTGTAGTTGGAAAATTATACAATTGCTTTCAATCTTGAAACTGTAAATAGCTTCAGCACAATTTTATGAGCAATTTAGTAGTAGTTCCAGTTTTGATGTGTTAAACAGGGGTGGTGGATTTACCTCCTTTCTGATGCGTTAACTTCATTCCATTTCTCCATCTTGCTTGATTAAGGGTGTCTTCCTTCCATAACCCAATCACGTTAATAGTAATCTCTGCTTCTACCTGCCTCCTCCATGTCTTCCATGGTCATCCCCGGTTTCTCTGACCCTCAACCTTCAAACTCAGTGCCTTTCTAAGGGCAACATCCTCAATTCTCCTCAAAACATGTCTGTACCATCACATCCTAGTTATGTTTGCCAGATTTTCCACTATTTATGGGTAAAATTCCAGAAAAGTTCAAAGGCAGTTAATGTCGTTTATATCGTTTTCTTTGACCATGATTTTCATCATAAAGTTTATGAAACATCAGCATTTTTATCACAATTGTTTTGTCATTTGTTTTTGACGATTTTCAGCTTAAGAAGGAGCAAACAGATCAAAAAACGAGTAGCATGTTCAAATTACAGTGCATTAGCTTGCACCATTACCTTGTAAGGCTTTTTTACTTTGAGCCATTGACATATACTGTGCATAGATAAATACAGTACTAGACAGACCAGGAGAAAGAGTAAGAAGGAAAAATTGATGATATAGCTATTTTAAACCTAATGTTTTGGGATTTCTGCAAAGTGATCATATGTTTGGCAATAGTCATGTGACGGTAGCATTAGAAGAAACACATGTAAACTAGTTGCATGAAGATTTTCAGTTATTGTGGTTGTCCTAATCTACGAATGTTTTTCATCATATACATATATATACATGTAATATACACTTTTCTGAACAATATAAGTTGTTTTTGGTAAAAACTGCGTCATTCTGCTATAGATCTGTGGAACTGGATCAAAAATGGACATGGGAACAGCTGCGCTCAATGCAAGTTGGCGGCAATGCATCGGCGCGAGCTTTCTTTCGTGCACATGGTTGCAACGTTACTGCAGATGATTTGCAAGCCAAGTACCACAGTCGAGCTGCTGTTCTGTATCGCGGCAGGATCAGCAGCCTTACTGCAGAAACGTTAAAGAAATATGGAACTTCAGTAAGAGCTGTGTGCCACTTTTCCAACATGTATGTCAGAAGGGTTGTCAACTTGGCCAGTGGTCTTGCGCTGTGTATTAAAAACCTGGAGTCCCGTGTTCGATGCTTCTTACTCAATTCATCACAAGGAAATTTTAGGCGCGGAATGGTATAGAGAGGAATGGAGTGAACGCTGCGCAATGCGAGTGAAACCAATTTTTACAAACGGCGAATGTCTTCTATTAATTTACTACGAAAGTTATCCGTCATGTTCTTAAATGATATGCTGATATATTTCTTGCAGTCATCAAAACCTAAAATGGGTTTGAGTTTTGATTGTTCTGCATAAAAAGCCAGAAAAGCATCTTGATACACGTTCATTGCTGATAGACATTAAAAAATTTTTACAAACACACTATGATCAAACGTGGTGCGTGGCATCATGATCGATTGTATTTGACCGTTCGTCGCTTAAGTATTAGAATTAGGAAGGTTGTTTGCTTAATGCGTGCAACTGTGATGAATTTCGCACAACGTGTTTATTAGAACTGGTAGGTCGCCAAATGTTTTGGTCAGTCTGGACCATCAGCGCTGACCTGACCTCGCGTTTCTTCTCTCACAGATGCTGCACATCCCTTCAAAACAAGAGGACAGAGGCAGTGCTGCACCTCAAGACTCGACCGAAGAAGATTTTTTCAGCAGATTCAGTGGCAGCGCCTTATCACCCGACGCAAAGCTGGCGTCAGTGAATAGCGCCAACGTCGAAAACAAGGGTTTGAAATCTGTCACATCTTCGCCTGCAATCTTGTCGTTGAACACCCGCGCAGGTTTATATCATCGTTTGCTTGTGTCCGCTAATGGCATTGTTAGAAATAACTGTTTTTCGTATGTGTTAAGCACACAGACAAGCAAGCAGCAAAGTTTTGCGAAATACCGTCGTGTTTTTGTATAAGCAAAGTTATTATCGACAGTATTTGGTGAACGATAGTAATCACACACACGCAAAAGCTTTACTCAGTCGCTGTGCAGTTCAGCTGTTGGAAAATCACTCGGTCCTGGCGTTCGCTTACGCTGTTGTGTGTGACGGACCGCAACTTATCATTTTTCAAAGTGTGAGCTCTTAAATCGCTGGTGGTGTTTGGAGAATAGCTGAGGTGAAAAATCAAGCTAGTAGTGACACTTCATTTATATATGTTTTGAATCTAAAAAGACGGATGCACTGAAGTACAAGAAATTTGTAATGTGTCACAGCGAGGAAACGTTGCGGTTAAAGAAACCCCTAGAGCCTATAAACCATATTGACAAGCTTCTTCGGCTCTGATCAGATATTCGTGGGCAAAAAATGCGCTTGACTTTGCTTGGAATAAAAGTAATTTAGCGTCGTCTGTTTCCGTGGAAATGGGTCTCCTTAGCGACAGCCCGTATCGTTCATCGCCATCGTGAAAGTTGTAATGGAAATTAGCCTGTCTTGGGATTTGATTTAATTCAGCATATTCATATACTTCTGAGCTGATCATCACAATAATATCAGAAATGTAATGTATCTGCTCTGCTGTTTTTAACATTTTTTAAACATTTTTTAACATCAACCTTTAACATTTTGACAGAAAATCATNCCTTTACGCATCGTCCATAGATAGTGTTGGGTACGCGACTTTTTGGTCTGGGCCGTTTCGGTCANGGGACATTTTGGTCCGGCCGTTTCGATGTGGGGACATTTCGGTCTCGAAATTTCTGTACATAAACAACTGATTATCTTTGTTTATTGAAATGATCATATAGGCAGGCGAAATGTCATAATAGCTGGTGTTATACCAATTCCCTTTTGAGCAGGCATGATTGCGATTAAATCTGAATTGTAGTTATGAGTTTGAAGTATTTGTATTTAATTGCAAAATGTCGATAATGATTAAATTTGCTGGCTGATGAAAATGAAAATCATATGTTGATGCTGGCTAACTGTTGGATCTTTGATAATGTTGTAGTGTTTTGAAATAAAACCTTTCGTTGATTTGAGTAAGTTTGCATTAAAAAGTGAACATGTAAGATTTCTGCAAGATTTCATAGCGTGACCGAAATGTCTCGAGACCGAAACGGCCATGACTGAAAAGCCCCTGACCGAAACGGCCAGACCGAAAAGTCCTGTTCCGGATAGTGTTACGCTGAAGTTCTGCATGTAGCACAAAGCATGTCCATGGACCGCATTTGATACCCAGGTCGCCGTCTGCGAACCGGAAGTTTGGATGCTACGAAGAAGTCGGCAGTTTTGTTTCGTCAGAATTGATCAATTCTTAGCACTCGAGCAAGTTACCAAAACCAGTCTTAATGCCATTGGTTGCAATACTAGGCGAAGAGTTCCTTATAGACAAACATGCTAACGTTGGGAAGCATTTTTGCCATAGTCGTATGGTCTCAGTGGTTTCAGCTCGTAATTATGTATTGGGTTTCGCAACTAAGCTCTAGTTGCGGTTTCATGAAAATTCTGAATGATTGTGCTTAATCAGCAATCGTAAAACCGCACGTCATGGCTGGCGATCTGTAGACTTCGTGTACGTTTGTTGCTCACCTTTACTCATGTTAATAACTGAGGCCAAAAACTGTCTTACGGTTATTTCAAGATGCGTCATTTCCAGTTTGTCGAGTAGCGCTGTGATCGGGTTCGCTTTGATGCGGTTGAAACAACCTACTCCGATTTGTGACTAAGTTCTGTGAACAACACGTTTTTTGAATGCGATGGTGGAGCACAAGATGGATATGCTGGTCGTACTGCAGTACGAGCTAACCGCTGACTGGATTTCTGTAACTCAAGGGTGCACAACCTTGTCGCTATTACCGGCCGCATTACGTTATTTTTTTATGAGATACGTCCGCCAGTGAGTTCAGGTTATTTTTGTGAAGTACGTTTGAGAATAGGATTTTATCCGATAATATCTTTCTTCAAGCACATTCCCCACGTCCGTTTGGCCGTCTTTCTTTCTAGTAAGCACCGCCACAAAGAAACATATTGCTAGAAGTTGGATATTATGGGAAGGCCAACGTTGACAATTTTTTTTCGCAAATTTGCTTTCAAAGATGGCAAATATCTGCGAATGTGTAGTTTCATTTTGTGTGTCACTTTAAGATGTGCTTTAACTTCGTGAACCGCTGAAGCACGTCAGCAGGTGTCGGGACATCAACCGCTGGTCGAGGTGAAAATAAGAGACTTTTTCTCTTGCTCGAATGCACCCTTCGCAATAGCTTTATTTTCACTTCGCAGAAGAGGATGCTGGGAAAGAGCAGCACTTATCGAAACGTGAAGACGAGTTTTTCAAAAACTTCTCGTCACAGAAGAGTTCGTCACTGAAAACGTCCCCAGTTGCAAACAAGAAATTACAAGAAAAGAAGCCAAGTGGGTGACTTTGATTTTTTATTCAAAATTTTACATAGCTTTGTCAGCCGACATTAAGATTCTTTGTTTCCCGGTTTACTACCTATCGTGTATTACGTGCAGAGAAATTATTTGACTAATCCCTAGCGCACCCGTCAGGTCATCAAACGTCTTCGAAATCTTCTTCAAAGTCCATTTCGTACCTGAATTCAAATTTACTTACTCAAGTGTGTTCCTCTGAAAACTTGTGTTTCAGCAACGCGTTGTGATGCTCATCACGATTCACCTGCAGCTTGTTTCCGCGTTTAGCTCTGCAGGTCAAAGGCCCGAGCATAGAAAGCGCGCTGTCCTCGTGGAACGACTCGGCGACCAGCGGCCAGGCCTCGTCGAAAGACAGCGGCGATGCTCTGTCGCCAAGAACGGCCATTTCCAAAGAAGACGAGTTCTTCAGCGCACTCGGATTTTCGTCGCCGTCAAAAACTCACCACCAGAAGCAGCAGCCTGCCGCCGCTGTCGTCCCCGAAACAAAGCCCGCGACTTTGCGCAGCGCGCCGACGGTGTCTATGGATGGGAACGAAAAAGCTGCCTCCGATGGCTCTGACGAATGGCCGGACATGGGCGAACAAGACATTAGCGGTGGAGTCTCTGCAAACAGCTCTGACATTAATAACGTCACGCTTGCGTCTCCCGCTGCTCCTGCGATTGTTTCTCAAGCTAGTTTGTCCGGTTCCACTTCAACCACCAAGTCAAGTATTTTGTCTAAAAAGAAAAAGGGTATGCAAATGTAGTTGTTTTCTGTGTGTACTTCTGCTTCGATTTATCTTCTGTGTGCAGAAAGTTTTGACTAAATTAAAGTTGCTTAGCCCACGTACCGGTTTGCGTCATTTTAACCGTTCACGGTTAAAATCCGTCGAAATTTTGTTCTCTGTTGTTGCTCACGCGTGTCATGCTTGTTTCTCAAACAATCTTTAATCGTTGCGATTACACTTTGCGGGGTTTCGTAATGCCGCTGTCCAACGATGTGAGGTCTCGGGATGGGGCTGACTTGTCGTGAGCTGCATTTGTTGGATGAGCGCGGTGACGAAAGGCTTGGCCTTGAGCAGCGACCAGGGGATGCAATGCTGGGATGTTGTTCAACATGCGATCGCGCATCACCCACTTTCCAGCTGCTGCAGCGCTGACGACATTGGATTAATTGGTGTTATGGAACACGCGGTCGCGGGTTGGCGTGCACTACTGTGCTTGTTGGCGTGCACTACTGTGTCGATATGTTGAGGATGCGTGACTCCAATCGTCTCTTTTCACACCGATTGACTTTCAGGCGGCGCAGCAAAGAAGGGTGGCTTCGGTGCGCAGAAAGTCAAAACCAATTTCCAAAGCTTGGAAGCGCATGCCAAAAAGCAGGAGTCCATGCAAGAAGTTGCTCCAGTTCAGCCGAAAGAAGTGTGAGTGTACTAGTCGATCAGTTCAACGTTTTCGCTTACAAGCTGACAGGCTTGAAAATGCTGTCCCTGCTTGGGGATATATCGGAAAACGCGACCTTATTGTTACATTCTAGATCTGTAGGGTCCTATAGTCGTCTCCGCTGGCAGTCATCCATGTGCTAGCGATATGCTGTGCCAGCTGGATCAAACAAATGACAAAGGTTTTGTTTTTAACAAACACAAAGTTTTAGCGTGTAAAGTTTTCGGTACCTTACAAGCAGGGTAACTTCGTGAGGACGAGGTAGCTTTTAAACACTTAAATTTTCTGCTTTTTAATATTGCTTTTTCGAAGGTTGTTCGTACGGTTTTTGATGCTACGATTTTTGTCAGCAGCGCTTTATCAAGTAGACTCACGCTTGACGAAAGTAAAAAGAAACAGACTTCGAGCAAAGCGCCGAACGAAGTGTCCGAAAGACTGGGCATGGGAACAAGGTCGGCGAATGTTTCTCATACCGCTTCAATGAAAACCATCGAACAGGTGAGAAATACCACGTTTGCTGAGCACCTAACTGCATATAGAAAAGCGTTTTTGCGCATAACTGTGCAGTTTGTTGCCCTCATTTCATTTCAGACTTAATCCATTACCAATTTTTTACGTCTTTATTTGATACTTTATTGCTGGAGTGCCTGTTCAAAGGTGCAAAATTCTGGATTTGTGCGGAATGCAGTGACGCCACTGACCTCAATCCTTTCGGCACAAAATTTTTCAAGCTTCAACATCCAAAAAGACACAGGACTGTTGCCAAAACTTCCTTCACCTGCAGAGGAAGACATAATTTTCTTTAATTCTAATAAAAACTGGAACATACAGCTGTGCAGTACAACGGTACATCGACAAAAATGAGCAAAATCATAAAACTTCGATTTCACAATCCACAAACAACATGCATTAACTCGCTACAAACTGTCACCTGCCCTTGTGTTATATGCAAAGCAGATTTGCTATCACTAACAAGGACGTAACAAAAAAATTAAAGTCGTTTTTAGTACTATGAGCTCTTAGCCTTGTATCGTTGATTGGAACCATCAATCCTTGCATCATGAATCATCGCCTATGAAGGTTCCCAATTGCACATCCACCGCCGCTTCTTGAAACCATTGGTTTGGCTAACAATTGCACCTTCAATCTATCAGTATCCAGTTTGCTGTGATAACCACGAAGCTGAAAATTCTTTCGATTTCAGCAGAAGAATTGGGAAGAGTCAATAATTTGCTAAAAACTGGACATCGAGGATTACCAATACCATTTTCCAAGTGATTTACATAAATCCAGAATTATTGTGGCGTCATTTCTTTTATATCCGGGTCACATTATGGAATCGCATTCGAAAATTCATTCCACTCATCCCTTAGTGAATCAAGAAGCTCATCTTCGACAAAATAATGAAAATTTTCAACAGTTAGCATGATAGAGAGACGCTCTTTTCCTTCTATTCAAAGTTGCTGCTTGGTCTAAGATTGTGAACAACTTCATATCTTTCATACATATTCTCATCTTAACTTGGCAATCAAATTGCTAACATATTGTTTTCAAGCTGCTCTTACCCTTAATTTTACTTCTTTGATTGGCAAGATGTTTCAAGGATGCGGCTTTGATCGATGACTTTCATGAAAAGAGTTATGATTATTCTGAACAGATCATCAGTTTCAGGAAAAAAATTATGTGAAACTGTCATCCTCTGCTTGGAACATTAGTTTGAGAACATTTACTTTTTTCAACACATAAATCCAGAAACAAAGAATCTTCTTTGAGAATGCATGAAACGCAAAGCTATCAAAAACGCCTTTAATGTTTCCTATTGTTTTAAAATTCTTTCCATCACTTGTCCTCCACTTAACCAACCGGTCTGGGCAATCTTAAGAACTACATGCCGAGGAACCTCGAAAATAACCTGAACTGATTCAAAATATTTTGTTCTTTTACTGCTCACAGAAAAGTAACTGTGGATGTCTCGAATGAACTGCTCTATCCATCCAGGTAATTATCCTGAAGTATAAAACATGAGATGCGCATAAGGCTGAACTGCGGCATAAGCAACCATTAACAGACACATTCTGATTCAATCGTTTCAAACAAGCGTGAAACCCAGAATTTTACCCAATCGTTGTTGCACAATTGTCTGCTCCAAATCCAATGAAATTATTAAGCAGAACACCATATTTAAAAACAACGCTTTACAAACAGGTTGACAAAGACCCTTGGGTGTCACATTCTGCACCTCAACGACGTCTAAATACGGTCAAGTGTTTTGCAATTTTTCGTCCGAAATAAACAAGTGCAAGTGTTTGGGTCCCGCTGACATCAGTCGATTCATTGATCAAACCACGGAAGTTCTGTTTTTTTGTTTTGTCAATTGCATTCATTTCTTCATGAAAAGCAATTTCTTGCACAATTGTACAACACGTTCTTTTACCAAACTGATATTCATAAAAATAACTCTTACCATCAATGAATCATTCTTCTTTCTAGCCTAGGCTACTTTTGCTTTCTCACAAACTGCACAAATGAGCTTACCAGTTTAATCTTCCGACAAGGTGAATCATCGTATCTGCCAATTCAATAACATTATTCTCTTTACATTGGCTTTGACTAGGCTAGTTAGTTTTAGTTTAACGCACTGCCTACAGAATTGGTTGTACCGACTGAACCACTGTTTTGTAGCACGTCTCCGTTCAATCTCGCAAACACATGCAACTGTTAGAACCACCGTTGTTTCGACAAAATACGTTTTCCCATTTCACATAGAAAACACTATGCAAGACAGAAACGATTTAATGACGATCTGAGCTCAAGGTAATCGGTAAACCTGCAAGCAACTATCTTGCAAAATATATTGAAAAATAGGAAGACTAATTCTTAAAATATGAAAATCTTTCAACATAGAATTTGTATCGTGAACATCAAACATTTAACAAAAAATTTGTGAAAACATCAAATCTGATGTTGTAACATCAAATGTGGCGTCTCTGGCGTAATGTGGTGATGACAACAGCAAAAACAACAGTTTTTTCCCTCCACAGGTTAACCCCAATTCCAGAAAGGGTAGTTACCAGCAGCAGTCAGGCAGGAGAAAGAACTACTACCTGGATTACAGCGACAGCAGCGACAGTGACGATGGCAACGTCGACGACTTTTTCGTTGTGAAAAAAACGCCGAGTTACCTGCAATCGTTGCGTCAAGAGTCAGAACGAATGTCGTCGAAGAAAGCTTTCAGTAGCAATGGGATGGAAGGCAGGGATGGAAATTCGTCCAAGTAAGTCATGAGGAGCGTTTTGTGACTCGTACAAAATGTAGTTTGTTTAATGGAAGAATACTGTCGTCTTTTGTATGACCTACGATTAAACACTGTCTCGTTTGCAATAACTTTTTCTGAAACTTCTCACAATTGTGGATTCAATTTTGTAATTAACTGTTTTATGTAGTGTTCTCTCAATTCTCGTGTTTTCCTGTCCCTAACCCTACCTGTTCCGTATGACGCTCGTCAAGTTTTTTTTTTATTTTTGCCGGACTTGAAGTCCGATTGTCTGAGCTGTGTTGACAAACCAGGAAGGGTGCATTGAGGACTACACTAACTTCTTTAGTCTCTGTTTTTATGTCATGGCTGGAGTATGCTATCCCGTTACTCATAGTTCGTGGTTGCCGTTAGCTTACAAGGACACCAATGTGTCAAATGGTTGATATTGAGATGTTGTCAATAGGTGAGGACGCTATTGTGGCCGATCTACGCGTGAGGCTCTCATTTTCCCATTAGGTTTTCGCATGGAGTTAGGCATACTCGAGGAGGTGGGCAAAACTTGCAACCTGTCTCATATGAAGAGCTCCAGGAAACAATTTAAGGCCGACCAATCGATCCGAGGCCCTTAAATCATGTTTATGCTAAAAGTTCGAAAAGCCGTTGGGAAATGCCTGGTCGTATGTCGAAGATGCTTATAGTCGTGAGCGTCGAAGGGGAGGGGGAGTTTGACATTTTCCTGTTACATTTTTAACAAAAAAGAGTTATTTTGTTAGTTTCGAGTGGGTTAACCAAATTTCACCAATTTTGCCCCTCCCTGGAAAAAGGCTGCCCCTGGAAAAATCTACTGTTTCCCCCAAGAAAATAACCTAACAACCTTCCGACACCCATGGTTATGGTGTAGGGATTATTATCGCGCCGACAAATACATCTTGGCGTGGTGTTTGTTGTCGATCGCTGCGGGAGGGGGGCGGTCGCGTTCATTGCCGGAACTGCCAGAAGATCCACCGCCCCCCTCGTTCTGCGAGACGGAGGTGTTTTCAGAGTTGAAGGTGGTGGTTATGGAAAGAACTCTTGTGTTTAGAGTTTATTAGACGGCTGGGTTATTAAACTGAACTGAGCAAACAAGCATTTTGTTCCGCGAAAAATTTTGTTGAGTTTGGCCGAAGCGCTGCTTCCTTCCGCCGTTTAAAGCTATTGGCCTTTCCAGGCCAAAGCGACCGGAGACGCTGCACCCGGAAATGAGTTCGGACATGAAAGAGAAGCTGCAAGGCGCGAGGGCGATCTCGTCTGACATGTTTTTCGACAGTTCCTCGGGAAGCAACGATGTAAGCTGGACATTTCGCTTTGTTTGCGCTGAACCTGAACCAGTGTTTTTCGGGTCCCACTTGTCATGATAAAGGTTCATGTTGGGGTTACTGGAAGCAACGTGCGAGATACGAACTTCTTGTTAGAAATAAATCCGTCACACGCCAAGGAACAAACGCTTTCAAGTTGAACATTGTTCTACTTGGCACGAAATAGAAATATACGTTGAGCTTGCTTCATTACAGCAAACTGCCGCTTTGCCGTGTGTCGCGCTGCGTGGTCCCGAAGACAATCGCGTGAACTTCTCTCTACAGCGACCGAACATCTCCGGCTCCCGTTGCGTTTTCGAAAACCTCTTTTCCTGAACAGTCGCAATTGATAAAGAAACCCTCCTGACTATAGTTTGTAGCAAACAAACACACCAGATCACGCGCACGCTCTTTATCAAAACGAAAAAGCTTTTCCAGGTCAGAACAAGGTCGAATAAAACCTCAGTTAGTGGCTGTTGAAAAAGCGTAGACTAATTCGTGCCTGGCAGTCGAAAAACGGAAATTTTTTGTATATTTCTCATCAGCTCCAATCGTCCGCAGTCTTGAGCGCACAAATCATGGACGTATCCCGCAAATAGGTTATTGTCATTGTTACTGCTGGGACTAAAGACATAGGCAATATTATTTCCCCCCACTACGTTTGATTATAGAACTAGCAAACTTGCTAATGCCAAAGAGAGCTGCATGATTTTAACATCCTTCTTCAACACTGCTTCGTTTTGCAACGGAATGTGTCGCCAGAAAAATTAAACTTGCGCTTCAGCTGTGTTTGGACGAAAAATCCAAAGCGTGTTAAAAATGCAGGGCTTGAGCTGTTCTTGTAACGTGTTTCTGCCCAAAAGCCGACTCGAATTATACGAGGGTTCCTCGGGTGCGGTCATTTTAACAGTTGTCGATGCTAGGAACTGGACATTGTCCTGAGACAACCCGGCGTGGCTTCGCACCGACGAAGGATGACAGTCGCCGGCATAGTAGTGCCGACGAACACAACCGACCAAACTGAAATAAATGAGGTACCTTCGAATAACGGAACAACTTGCGGTTGCTTCTGTGCTCTAGGTAGATGGTTGTGGGTTAATGGTGAGATACCAGGCTTTGCTTCTACGGAGAAATTTTCGATGTGACCCTTCACTGCGGAAATTCCGAGACGATTTACCGCTTACCTTCAAAAAACTATGCGAATAAGGGTCCTTAAGTTGCTTAAAATCGTTTACAAAACCAGTTCGAAAGAATTCACCAGCTCCGACCCGTGGAATGACGAAGCTCTTGCCCTTCGTCAATTCAAACGGCATGCATGATACAATCCACTACCATATCCGAGTCTCTTCAAAGGATGGTGGATCCAACTCCGTACCTCGTACAGAAAGCTGGGGCAGGTCTCCTTTATCTTATCACTGCATGTCAAACCTGTTCGCGATCACCTCATGGAGCTTCCGCACAGACCTGTTTTCTGGCACAGTTAAACCATATACGTCGTCGTTAAGAACTCGACGGACATCCCTACGAACTGTTCGTCGGTAAATTAGATCTGGCGGAACCCATGCAGTTTCTTGGGAATCCGCTCTTCCACCTTTAGAGCCGTTTAAGCATAAAGTGTATGGTGGCTTAAACGTCTAACGTGTTGACTTGATGATCAGTAATTTCTCTTGAAATTAAAACAGCTGGTGTCCACATAGAGCTTACGTGTCGTTTGTGTCTAATTTCGAAGCACGTGCGATTTTGTTTTGATGTCAAAGCAGGTTGGAAACACATGATGTGCAAATCCCACGCTATCATTGTGGTACAATACAAACACTACCTTAGAGGTATTGCTTTGGACAATTTCACTTTTTCAAAGGTGTTTGACAAAAAATGTACAGGTTGTTCACTTTTTTTGACGCGTTTCTACTGTGACCCCTCTGCCTGTTTGACACCAACAGCGAGGTTTTCACGGAAGTGAGCACATGCTTCAAGTTGATAAAATCGAAGCCAATGTCTTGCTGTCTGGAATTTAAAAAAATAGACAAGGTTGAGTTCTTTCGACTGGCCAACCTCCATGTATCAGTGTTTTGCTGTTGTTGTGTTGATATGAGTGGATATATTTTCTTGGAGCTTCACATCAGGTTGTTTTTGTGTTTTAAGCGCAATCGAGTCTCTTGGACATCTGGTCGACAGACGGTATATGTTTGCAGTGAATGCCTCGTGCACGTTTTTCTTTATTTTCCTTTCGTTTTCTGAACTGGATCTTCAAGCGGAGCCCTGTGTTTACCAAAATTGAAAACAGACCTTTCTACTTAGTTTTAGTTGATCCCTGCTGGACAGATGAATTCCGGTCGCGGGTTTTTGAAATCTCCCGTGAATTTTTGTTTGTTTGATATTGTGGACAACTCATTTCTTATATTTTGTTGGTGGTGGTGGGTTAGAGAGTGGTAACTGTTGGCAGCAAGGAAAAGGTCTAGAAACGCGTAGTAAATGGTGTAGCGATGTGGTGTTTGATGCAGCTCAAATCGTTTATGCTAATAGAGCCTAGTTTTTTTTGCGAGTTGGTGTTAAACCGGTGCTTGGGTGTTTTATTGCCGTATTCTGCGATGAATGAAGAGAAAAGCTCCAATGCCTTCTGTTCAAGATCTAGGCCATGCGTTCGAATTTTTTGTTGTGATATCGTGCGAAGGTTTATTAACTTTTTCCGTAAACGTACATTGTTCTTCTAGTATCGGAAATATTAACACAAGCATCCAGTTCATATTTGTCTCTTGTGCAAACACTACTGTCGCCAGCACTCTCCCATATAAGCTTTAATGGTGTTGTGTTCTTCGCATAGTTCTTTGAAATTCGTTGGGGCAAAAATAAATTTTTATGATTCCTATACCACTCTGTTGAGATGTATTGACCTGCTGAATATGATCCCCGGGTTAAAGCTTTTCGAACACATCCACGACCTCCTAATGTTGTCAACCGAACGTCGCACTACGATATCGCGTCGTGGGTTGGTTACAACGTTTAAGCAAAGCTTCAGAACCAGTGTGCGTTTCCATCGATTCAAGCTCTTTTTGTACGTGACAGCCATTAGTGGTGATTGCATATCTTATCCCCAGGCTCGTGCGAGGTTGAATCGATTTGACGGCCAAGCAAGCATCAGCAGCGAAGATTACTTCGGCGATTCCAATTCGTAAGTGATTGTCTGTTGTTTGCAGTTTGAAATCCGCATAGTTTGGTCAAATTTGTGCGCTTTTTTTGCCAGAACAAGTTTTCTTTCTTTTGTTCTTCGCGACAAGTTGCAGTTTTGAGAAACAATTCTTCCAACGCACCGAAAGTTCAAGGCCACCTTTTTCAGGATTTTTCGTTTTGCTCAGTACACTTCACTCCTGAAACATGCAGCAGATGAACCATGACGCGCTTACGTCATTGTACTGTACATGAACTGTGACGCGCTTACGTCATTCTTTTCACACAGTGCCCTGTTTCGTGCAGGTCGTCGTCGTACCGCGGTTCGTTGCCCAGTGTAAGTTCGCCCGTTACTCCCGACATGCAAACGCTCCGGGAAGGCGTCAAAAACATGGCGGGCCGACTCTCGTCCATGGCTTCCGACATGTACAACTCTATACCGGTAAGTACTGCAACTGTCCTGTATCTTAATTTTGTCACGACCCTCTCGATCTCAACAACGTGCGGTTTTAGTGTCGTGCCCGCGGTAATGTTGGAAGATAACGACGTTTTTGTAGCGGTTGCCAGGCGATGATGGGGAAGCCCCTCTTCTTTGAAACGTTGAGATTTAAGAAGTTTGGCAACCGTCGAAACGCTGAGAGCTTTTCAGCTTTGTCTGTCCACTGCTGTCGTGCGGTTGTTGAAATTGTACTTACGCCATCTTGAAGTAAATCGTGGAAGGCGCGTGCCTTTGCGCGGGGAACGCATGTCGCGGTTACGTCGTACATTTTCTCGTAACGGAACGTTAACAAAGCTTGTTTTATCGTTTTTGTTGCAGATCAAGCGGTGAACGAGACGAGTTCCTGGGCGCAACTAACAACAGAAGAAACTCCACTCTCTCTCTCAGAAAAAAGAAAAATATTCTTCCGCTAATTCGACCAGTCCGGAATCGAAAGTGTCCTTGCTTTTGTACATATTTCGGCAACCTCTGCTTGCGTGGTGTTAAAGGCGGATCGCAGACCGGTTTTTAACTTCACGCTGCGGACTTGAGCAGTGTTGGTGCTTGCGTGGGCCAGACCCGGGCCTTTGAATAGACTTTTGAACCCAAGGTTCTCGCCATCGACCCAGATGCCCGGTTTGTCACTCACACCATAATGGTTAGCACTCGTACCTTAACAGCGATTGGCACGTGCAGACAGGGGCGTACCGAGGTCAGACAGCGCCCGGGTCAAGAAGCAAGTTTGGCACCCCCATGTTCGAACCTAAGGTCTTTTGGGAGTAAATGTAATGTATTGAAGAAAGTACTTGTGACGTTGTTGGGACTTTTCGTCGCCCGGGGAATTGTGTCCCCTCGGTACGCCCCTGCGTACCCCTAATTGCTTTGACTCCTTTGCGCTCAACAGGAAAGCTTTGTTTCTGGCGGCTGTGAATGCACAAAAAGCTACTTGCAGAAATGCGTTTTTGTCCTTCGGCGCATGCGCAAAGCAAGGGGCCAAATGCAGACGTATTCCTCCCCGGCCCAAGAGTTGCGGCAGCAATCGCAAATATCAACGATCCTCGCTTATTCGGTTCCATGCTCGGCGATGCTTCAGATGAACCGCGTCGTCGGGTCAAGACACGTGATCAGCATCCGCTCGTGAAATAGTTCCTCGGTCAGATTCGTAACTTTTCGGAGGAAAGGCTCGCTCTTTTCGACGGATTCGCCTTTTTCCATAACGTTGTTGTTCACAGGGTTGCGGAGTCGGAGGTAAAATGTCTGACAATCTTCCAACTCCGACCTTTCCAAATTTGCCGACTGGGACTCCTTAACACAACGTGAATGAAGTTTGGCTGTGAAGTGTCAACAATGGCAAAGAAGCGAGCTAAAATTATTTTAGAAATAAGCATTTTGTTATTTTCGCTATAGATACATGAGTTAAGGCTTTGAATTAATCAATTTATTTGAAGAATATTTTCTAATCGTAGCATTTCATTCTGTGGATTTCCGGAGTTGGTTAAAAAAATCCGGCTCGGACTCCTAGTGTTCTCAGCAATCCGACTCCACCCAAAAACCTCTGATTCCTTGACACTCCGACACCGCAAACCTGGTTGTTAAAGCGCGCGCCCTTTTATTGTTGTTCCTTTGTGACGTTGCTGAAGTCGGGTTTGTTCGTCGTCTTTGTCTCCCAGGAACGTTGTCGAATTTCGTAGGTCCCGTTGTGCGGATTTTCATCAAGGTTAGATTCAGTTGTATTCTCCAATGCAACGGGGAAAGGACTTTTGTCGTTTGCGGGATTTTTGTTTTGTTTTTTTTTGCAAAGGACGACGACCCGGGCGCTCTGCTCCCATTCCGCTTTTGGTGCGAAACACGCACTGATGACTGTTGTACTGTTACCGGAGCGCGTTCTTCCTTCGTGCAATCACTTGTCTTTGTCTTGCGTGAAACATTCTGAAGGTCTTGTGCGTGCGAGTAAGAATCGAAAAGCTGTTTTTCTGACATTTGATGTTCCTAACGTGCGTCATCGCTGCGAGCGGAACGAAGATAAATGCGACTTACCTTATTTGAACGGCTAAGCTTCCCGGCCTGGTTACCAATCGTTGAGGGGAGACATCAACCGACTGCAGTTTTTTAACTCCCCCTAATCAGCGTCTGTCTGTGTGTGATTGCGCAGTGCTTATACTTGTTACATGCGTGTTAGCCAGCTTTAGCAAAGAATCCTAGTAACGCTTTGTTTAGTCGCTGGGCATTGCGCGATAGAGTTTAGCAAAATGGTCGTGGGATTGTTCGTGAAATCGTGCAGCCGCTGTTATTGCCGGCATCGTCGGTCGAAGTGTGCGCGGCTGATATAATACTGGAACGTTGTGAGCGTAAATTTCTCTCCTTTTGCTGATCTTAAGAAAAGCGCCTGATTTGTGTATTAAGTTTCATCGTTGCTTCTTGGGCTTTTCAACTAAAACAAACAGTGGTCCTCAACCTTTCTTGGCACTGCCCCAGGGACCATCTTCAAAAAAATACCCGATGGGCCACTTTGCTATGCTGACGTCTTATAAACAACTGGCTGTAACTGTATTGCACATAGGTCAGTGAACCCAAGGGCATGTTCAATCAAGGTTTTATGGAACTCTATGCGGACCGCTAGTAGGTAATTCCAAGTGGACCACCTTGAGAATCACTGGGTTAAACGCACGAAGCTGTCCGAGCGTTTAATTTTTCTCGTTGCTTCATCAGAAGGAACTCGTGACGCAGAAGTCCCTCCAGATGAAGTCACCGATTCTTCCATGATATGATTTTGAGCAACTGTCGCTGGTCGTTCGGAGCAGCAGCAGCGTGCTGAGCTGGTTGCGGAGCATCAAGGCTCATGCCCGCGCACGATTTAGCTCTCGGCCACCTTTTTCGAGATTTTTTATTCACTCAGCACACTTCACTCCTGAAACATGCAGCAGATGAGACAGTAACCTTCCTGGTCTGCCGAGCGCGTTACAAACAGGCAGGACCACCATATTTTAGCCCGGTGTTTGATTTGCCCTTTGACCTGTTTCGAACTGCTTACTGGACAGGTGTTGGACGGTCGACCTGCCGCCCTTTGTACAGCTCTCAAATTCGAGTGACGCGACGGTTCTTCACTTGTAGGTGGGTGCTCTTCAGTAGGAAATTGTAGGACAACGTTTGAAGTATTATCGCAGTCACCTGTGCCATGATCCTATTGCTATACACTTTATTTATTATCCGTTTCACCTTTTTTTCATTTGCCCGAATTGCTTGGACGCATGTTCTTCACTCGCTTTGCCGCAGAGCTTCCGCTGCGGCCACTCTTGACCAAGAAAACTTTTCAACAGACGAGCGAACGATTTACGGAATTGTGCAACGACGGTTGTGCACGTTTGTGAGATGCGAATAAGTGTAGCGGGACCATGTCGATTTTCCGGAAAAATAATTAAATATGCTCTGCTTATCACTCTTTTAAGCTGCATCGTACATTTATGATAACTGTGTGAACGGTAAAGCGTGCAGACAGTGCCACTTAGGCCTGCTTTGTAGCCTTTTTACCTGTGCTGCCAGTAGTATATTTGTTTTAGTTTGATTGCAGAAGCAGGTGGCGACGGTGCTTGATATAAGCAGTACCAAACAAAACGCTCACTTTGTGGATTTCGTAAGCGATGATACTTTTGTTGCTTTACTTTGACCGCTTTCTTTGCCCTTTGGACGCCGACAATTTTTCAGCAAAGGCTTTTTTTGACATCCGTCCCCCACGTTTAGAGCTTACGACTGAGCTTTCACTTAACTGTGAGAAAAATAAGCAATTTTGCTTCTTTTGGAACTCGAAGTTTCTGCGACAATTTCAGATTTTTGATGCAAAACAACGCAACTCAGCGGAATTTCCCTTGAAGTTTGTTGTGCACTTCACTTACCACAGCGTGACTGGTTATGCACCGACGCTTGAAGCGTAAACGCGTAATTTCGCGACAGCTTGGAATCCTGAATAGCAAAGCTCTATTTTCGTTGATTTTGACGTACTTGTCCGCTGTCCCTGGCTTGTTCGGCTCAGCAGCAGTAATTGTGCGAAGGCGACGGGCCTTTGTCAACTGGTAGACATGGGGAAGTAGGTGTATATAATTATCCGGCACGTGCAGGCCCTCATTGGCTGTCATCGGGTGATAGGGTTTAAAAACGGATTTCAAACACATTTAACGTCTAGTTTACCATTTTCGCCGTTTGCTGTTGGTGTTCTTGATGCTGCTGCTGCAATTGAACTCACGATTGCAATAGTTCGGCTTAAGTTGTGTTTTTGAGCGGTTTATTGCTTTGGTTTCGAATCAACCGTTGTTCTTGTACAAAAGACTTAGTGCTGTGCGTTCTTCCGGTGACATCGAATAAAATTTTTCTACGCGGAACAGTGTTCGTCCGAAATATTTTGTTCAGAGTCGTCCTAAACAGCGACGGACGAAGCCATACGCGCATCATACCTAGATCCTATTTCACTGAATTCGTGCTGCTATAACATGCTGAGGTAATGCCTTCAGAGAGCCGAGGATGTTGGTTTAGAGAGCAAGTTCTTCTCTTGAAATCTCTCACCTTTGCTGCAAATTCCTTTTAGACCAGTCGATTTTTTTGTCGCACACTTGTTTCGTTAAAACGATGCAACTGTCATACAACAGCACCAAACCCAATTGGTTTTGATGCGTGTTGCA
>JGI24159J19872_10001909_pt1 | contig 23993 bp, 14 predicted proteins | sample Ectturendosymbi4_FD_19872 | JGI IMG/M metagenome (IMG submission 19872)
AATTGTGCACATCATTTTGCAGCCAGTGTGCAAATTGCAAACAGCACATTGATCATTTACAGCCATTTGGGTGAGATGGTAAAGTAAATGATGTCATAAGATTAGCATTTGCAAACAGTGTGAATGCCAAGAGCAAACATAATAGTAACTCACCACCATAGGAAAGTCTCATGAAGCCTGAATCATAAAACATATTACTTGATACGATGCGGGTCGTCTTCTGTTTGGATTGTAATGACTGCACCATTTTCATTTTTTCTGAGATGGATCCTCCCATTGTTAGTCCACGGATATTTCCAATGTAAATCTTTTCTTTTTGATTGGCTTGAGCAAGTAAGTGTTTTTTACGGCTGGTAAGATTTTCATTGATAAAAACTCTATCAATACGAGGGTCATCGAATTCAGCTAATTTCAGTTTTTATTCTTGAGCTGTATATGTTGTTCCTGGTTTTTCTAGCTATGAATCTGACAATAATAATAGGACACGTTTTATTACCAAAAGTCAAGCTTATTACGTCCTATAAAGCGCGATAAAAATCGGTTTCAGAGAATCTACCACACGATAAGCTTTTAAACTGTTGCGGTATGCTGGACCAGGCCACTGCTCCTTGTTATGCTAGATTCATTTTACCCAGAGAACAGTCAACTGTAGGGATAAAGTAATTGGCTTGCAGCTGATCTGGTGAAGTGAGAGTAAGTTTCAATAGTCTTTTGAAATAAGCTTTATGCGATTGTAGCAATGTATTTTTAAGAAATTTGTGCATTAATTTATATAGCTCTAATTGATATATATCGTTTAATTTTAGAAAACCCAGTTGTTTATACAAAAGAGTTTTGTGACATTCAAATTTACGAAATGTTGGAGCGCGCAAGATATTATTTTATTATGCATAGTATAAGAGGTTGAAGGACAGAATCGCAGGCTGTCCCATAGGATACAATGCAATATTGGAGATGACTATAAACTAAACAGTGGTGAATTATTCTTAAGGCATTGATTGGTGCAGGATTTTATATATCGCACTTCGGGCAAACGCAAGCTTTGATTTTCAGTATTTGACATGGGATTCATCTAAAAAAACACCTAAATATTTTACAGACGTTTTCCGATGCAGCACAACATTAGGTATTTTGAAAATTACTTTCTTCCTCAGTTTTATCAATGATTTTCCTGTGACAAAATGCATGAATTTCATGTAATTAATAGAAAATTTAGTTAGAAGTATCCATTCATCTACTTTTATTAACCCACAAATTACCATACGTTCTAATTGATTTAAATCAATATGTGCTAAACATAAATGTGAATCATCAGCTTACAATTTAATACTGAATAAAGAACTCTTGGGAAGGTCATTTACCACAAAAAATCAGCACACTGATCTATATGCCACAATGTTAGACAACATAATACCTTGAAAAAATTTACATATGCTCGAGACTTCGTCGTACAAATATTAATTACGCGGCAATCAATCGACAGTACTGTTCAAGTGTAGAAATTATAAGATTGCTTTTCAAATGTATTAGGAAAAACTTCTTGAGACTTCGGCAACCTTAAGTTTTCGGTGCTCGTGGTTTGCTAAAAGCTTTTTTACTGAAAGTCAGGGATTGCAATAGGGCTCAAGTTGCCTTGAAATTGGGTCAAATAAAGCTAAACCCTAATAGCATGAAAGGTAGTTTGTGAAGATGACCATTGTTTCCCCCTCTTGCAGCGCTGCGTTTCTTCGATTTGTGGTGATCATTGAAACAAAATCAAGGCAACTTGAGCCCTATTGCAATTCCTGACTTTCAGTAAAAGAGCTTTCAACAAACCACGAGCAATGAAAACCTAATTTGACAAAGTCTCAAGAATTAATATTTGGGCTGTCGTAGCACTTTCTTATTGTGGTTAAATTTAAAAATGCAGCAAGATCTCTGATCTACGATCATTCAATACCTTGGGAATGAAATGTTGGAGCTCTTAACAGCCTGGTGTTCTGAATCTAGAGACTGAAATATTGAAGTCGTTGAACTTGCTTGATTGGTTGTCATAATTGTGAAATAACCAAAACCGCTATTTATCTTTTATACGGAATTTCTAGATCTGCAGCGGAAATGTGTGAAATGAGTATTTCTGCCAAAATCATTACTTATATCAGTGATTGGCAAGAAGTGAAAGTCAGCTGCTAAGTTCAATTACGTTGTGATCTAATTGCTTTAAATAATACTCTGAGCACTACACGTGTACCTCGACGCAATCCTTTTTTCTCTTAAAATGCTTGTGGCGGACGTAGGAGTAATTTTCTGTCTTTTTAATACTATGATGTAAGTCAGTGCTTCTTAACCTTTTTCGGTTTCGTTCACCTCTGCCATCGATTGCTACATTCCCATTCACTCTACTGCAAATGCATGTCCCGCATGACGTTAATAACCTAACCATACGCAATGTTATTGCTCAGTTTGATTTTTGTACAAGATCTATTTAAGCGAAGTAACTCATTTCAAGACAGCTGAATCCGCATCAACTTTGAACAAAAATTGAACAGGAAAATGTAAAATTTCAAAATCCAGAGGCCAAGGCCTCCGCTGCCCACCCTCTTCCGAGGCCCATGAGCTCGAACAAATACGAAAATCCTTTTTCTGGCATGTACGTGGTAGTCGTGAGCACCAGTTGTTGCAAGGCTTATAATGCAATTTCCTTATACTATGGGACTATTCAAACGAACCAGACCAAACATCACCATAATAGAGATATGTTTTAAAATACGTTCTGATAAAAATCTTGATGAAGAAAGCTTATTCTCAACGCTAGCCTTCCTTTAAAAATCTGTTTCTTTAGACTGAAGCTGGCGTGTCCTGATCGATTTCATCTATAGATTTACGTTTACTTTCATCAAAAAAAGTGTTTGTGTACGTGTTTATAAGACCTTCTGTAAGTATTACCTGAGATATAAACTCGGATTATATGCTGGAATCAGTACCAAAGTGGTAACAAACAAATATCTCAAATTGGTTGCTCCTTCAATTCGACTAGTAAGGCTACTCTGATCAGTGTTCATGTGTTTGGTTTTCACTCGAGATTGAGAATGAAACTTTCGCAAGGACTGTGATTCCAGCAGATAACATTCTTACAGCACGCTCGTGCAGAGCACAGCCGAGATTCCGTCACTGGAGTGAATAAAACATGGCACCTCTCGGTAAAATCTATCCCTATTATGTCATAGAGGTAGTTAAAAGCATTATAGTACGGCTTTCCTGAGGTGATAAGTTGTTGACCATGGGCGTCGGATGGGGATCCAAGGGAGAGCCTTGGTCCCACCTGGAGTATTAAATTTGACATTTTCCCATCGAATTTTTAGCAAACAAGGTTGTTTTCTTAGTTTTGAGTGGGTAAAATCAAATTTAGCCACTTTTGGCCCATTCCTGCAAAAATATTTTTAACTACCCCTGGAAATCCCCTATTGGCCCTTCCCTGGACAAAAATCCTACCGATGCCCATGTTGCTGACTGCTTTAGATAGTTAGAACGCTTGGAGTTTGCCAAATTATTCATGATTGCTGACACGTCTTGGTGAAAGAACAAGAACCAAAGGATAAAACAACTTAGCGGCAGAAAATTCATTCACCCCTCTTCTTTCATTCATCCTTGCAAAAATTTCGTTCAACCTGGAGTGAGCCATTCACCGGGTTAAGAAGCACTGATGTAAGTTACATTTTGTAAATAAGAAAAGAAAACCACAGAACAGGGGATTTGTTTTATGTAAATGTTTGTGCGCGTGCTTGAATAAAAGCAGCGTGAAAACGCATCTCGTACAGTCTGAAAATGTTAGATATGAACGCTGAGGTTGGCAAATTCATGAAAACTTTCAACGTAGATCTCGAAATTTCGTCAAAATCAACATCAATCGAAACGACAAAGTATAAAGTTTTCAAAGCAGACAATGCGGGTGTTGCATGTTTACTGTCCATCAGTGGCATTGCCGGCAGAGTTTTGCACAGCAGTTTTATAACCTTCTCAGCATAGCATGAACACTCGGTACAGCTTTGTCGGGATGATCATAAGCACAAAAAAGCGAGTACGGATAATCTCTAAGGCGTAGAGTCCGTTGTTTAATCGATGTAAAGTGGCAATGGATAGAATTTATGTAGACATTTATGTTCTTTAGTTCATCTTCGCAAATGCTGTATTGTGAAAGAATTCCAATAAAGGTTCTACCTATTTGCTTAACCGATTTTAACACATATGTCGCAATATTTGTTAAACCAAAACACAGCAATTGTCCTCGCTTGGCCATCTGTCAAAACGCAAACAAATTTGTGTGCACTACTGAACCTGGCCGCACAGTTTAAACGCTTCACTGACAATTGAAAAACCAGTAGTGATGGGAAACGTGATAGGATTTGTCTGGAAAACAGGAATTGTTAACCACAGGTCAAACAATTATTTACTTTTTTGCAATTAGCAAATTGTATGACAGATTAAAAATTTTCATATCACATTGCGGCTTATGCTACGTCAGAGTGTTCAATTTTAATATTCATGAAATTGTGTTCACAAACCTGCCAACATGTTTGAAATGCAATAGTCGAAAGCCTAATTCAGCAGGTGATTTTTACACACCCCATTGGTTCTATCGTGTACTTTGGCATGGATTCTTATTTCCTTATTGAGTTCCTTCGTACAACAACCTCCAAAAGAGATTTTAAAAGATTGAAAAAATTTCTTGTCACAAAAACTTTGTTGCTCTTCATTTTCTCTACACGCACAATTCCCTGAAAGATTTAGTGTTTTTTTGTGAATTTCGCATACTTTTTTCTATAAATTCACCACCAGGTTTGTAGGAGCCATTTGATACATCTGACGTGCAAGGCCTGCTATCGAACTAATCTCTTTCCATGCCGTAACGAAGAGTATATTCAAGCTCGGCCTTCCCGCTCGTCGTCGTTAAAGAAAACATGATTAATAAATGTAATCTCTTTCCAAATTGTGAACTTTTGCCCGTCCGTTATCCTCCATTTCTTACCTTGTTTACCACACAAAAGTAACAGTTTTTATGCAATCTCTTTTGTTACGTTGAATACACAGTAACAGCGTACGTTTGCCTTTAAAATTACACCCCCACAAGCAGAGCAAATGAAACATAATAAATTTAACATTAACGTTGTCTGCTTCGTTGTCATGTTTTCTGTATTCTGAAGATGAAATTTGTAGAATATCAGTATACAGCACTTAACAGCTAACGAAATGTGATGTGAATTAAGCTTTTTTAAAGACTTTTTCAAGGGCAATCATGCAGCTTGCTAGTACTGCTAGCAACACACAAAACGTGGTTCATGAGATTGGTGATACCTGCCTGCAAAAATACCTGAATAGAAGGTTATGATTGTTTTTTAAAATGAGACGCGTATTGGTAAGGTTTCTGTAAGTGCAAACAGCAAATTGGTATTCCTCTGTTTTACTGTCACCAGTTTATTTACACTGAGGGTGATTTGAGCTATGTTTCGTTTTCTGAATTGGTACATGAGAGTGCTTTACGTCTTTAATTTACCAGGGACATCACATCATCAATGTGTTACACACGCCTTGCTTGGAACTTGGCCCAACGTTTATAATTTACGTGAAAGTTCATGGTTACTAAATGGTGTCTTATAACGGAATAGATTTCGCAGCAATATAATTATATTCGCAAGTCATGTAAGATCTGAGCAGCATATGGTTCATGAAAACCTAGGACGCTGCAAACCGTTTGCAGAAACCAGGAACCACAGAAATTAGTAATTGGTGGCTGATCTGATCTAGCTGATTTACCAGAATGGTTGTATATCAAACTAACAGAAAAAAACTGAATGCAGTTTTGGATGCTCAAGGCGTAATTACGGGAAGAACCCGGAAGGTAAATCGTTCCGTACATCAAACAAATGGCCTTTGCTTTGCAGTTGTCGACGCGTATGTCGATGTTAACTACGCAAATACTTGCTCTCGGCGAACGCCTGTCCTCGCATTTTTACGTTTTTATTATATTGATAAAGATCGTTGTATCGATTTTTTACGAGATATATCAGCGCAACACGCCAAATTTACTGAGCTTAGTGCCAGGGACTCATATGGTGAGAATATCTTGTCGCAAAAACCAGCCGACAATCAATCTAGTGAAGATCAATGTGGCAAAGAACAGAAGAGAAAATAACAATCGCTTATGTCATGTGTCCGCGAAGAACCATTACAGATATCGTTTAAGTAGTCATTGGTGCAGAGGTTCGCTGTCAGGCGATTTTATATTGTTCAAACTACTTCAATAGTTAATTCGGTTAGGGTTGCTTGAATGCAGGTGGATCCATTTGTTTAATATTAGTTCATCAAAACTAAATTCACCTGGTATGAAGCAAGTTCAAGGGCTAGTTTGCGATTTCCGATGCCACTCGCGTTTTGTGCTATATATGGTTTCAATTTTCTGTTTTACTACAAGTGCAGACAACTGCACGGCTATGTAGCTTATACTCTCAAAATTCTTTTGTACTGCTACATCTTTGAGCTGACTTTCTCTTGCCGCATTTTCCTGAGCTCGATCTTTTATTTTTACGCTTCGGCTGTCAGAAACGTTACAGCATTTAATTACAGCTGTGTTAGCATTCGTCTTTGATCTGGTAGGTCTACTGTGCTTCACAAACATTCATTAAGTTCGAAATCAAATTCCATTTTTTCTGCGTTGGTTGTCACATCCAGCTGCCCCTCAGGAGTTCAGGAATCTACGTCGTTTCTAAAATAGCTGTACGTTTTTCAAGTGATGAAGTAGCCACATTCAAACTACTGCAATGCTTATTTTTGGGTAGGAAAAGTGGCACGTGACCAAAGAGTGGTTTGGTTTGGATTCGTCCACAAACGGTCTGTGACATAATTTTTACTTTTCGTAAAATTAATGATTTTAGAAAAAGCAGCTTTGTACGTTCTGTGTTTTTGTCGTAATTTCGCTTCTGAAATTGAATATATTAAAAGTGCGATATCGCGTAATTTAAGTTTCCAGGCACTCAAAACCAAATATATTTGTATAGGGGTGGATATGGGGGAGGCGAACGAGGTGGTTGCCTCGGCTTTACAGAGATGTCATGGGCATCCCCGTTGAGAATTTTGCACTTGGTTTATGCATTGTTTTTTTAAAAGCTTTTGAACCATACTCTGGAGTCACATTTTAATGAGCTCTGAAGCAAGTCATATGCTTTTTCAAAATAAAGCAAAACTTATGTGCAAATATGTCAAAGGGGCCCGTCAACAACTTTAATGTGCAGTTTTGTGTTCTCTTTCTGAAAGTTTGCCGCGGGTCCCTAAATTCTAATATCCACCTCTGCATTTGCAGCTGCGCATAATTTTCTCTTGCTGCGTGCCTCAGAGAGCGGAGCGATCGAGATACATGTCACGGTTCGCTGCGGAAAGTTGTTTTGGCAAAGGGTGCTTGACTGGAAACAACGCGCATGCTTGCCAAGCATGAGCGGGCAGTAAAAATCAAGCGAAATTTGAAAAATACCATGCAGTATTGCCTGTATTTCAAAATTCTACTTACTCCATGAAAATATTTGTGCGATTTTTTTTGTGAATGAATATTTCAAGTTCGTTTTTTCCCAGAGATTGCTTGCGTGCAAGTTTTGAAAACATTTCCACCCTTCTTTCTTTGAAGACATTTCCGCTGAAACGCACAAACTTCCTTGAAACTTATGTTACGTTTAATTTTGTCAAACACAATGCTACACGGCCGTTTAAATTGATCTTCAATTGATATTCTGCACTTTTGAGACTTCATCTACACCTGGACTTCTAAAAACCCAACCTGTCAAGATAATGAACACGCAAATGCACCTCAGTTCCGAAGCAAAGCAGGGTTTAAGTATGGAGGTCAACACAGAACGTGTTAACTGAAACACAAATTGGATCAAATAATTTAAAGACCACAGCCAAAATATTTTCGACAGCAAATGCAAAAAACAGTCCTGCAACAATTAACAAACGGATGAGTTTTCCCGGAAAGTTTGAATACGTTGAACATTTTCCCGGGAAGTTCGCAAACGCGGCATGCATGGGCTTCAACGTTTGGATTGACGTTGGCGCTACCTGAGCCTGGCACTGAGCAGTCAAAAATTAATGGAAAGCTGCTTGCTGCGCCAAATTACGAATAAAGTTTTTGAAAACAGATCGTTTGTCTTTGTTTCTTCAGTTCTATAAACAAAAACTTAACAAAACTATTTGCTTCTCCTTGCCACAGATGATCTCAACTTCATCAATGATTTACATACCTGCAGACGTGATGAGTCAGATTACCTTTTTAACATTTTGTTGCCACTTCTTAAAAAATGTTAAAAACATATGATTTATTTAAAGAAGGATATATTTATTTTTCTACAAAATCTAGTCAACTTCGCTGGATGAGGGCCAAATATTTAAACTTGATCTTCCAGTTATGGACTACACGTGAGTGAGCCTCCTGTTGCTACGTAAGCGGCCTTGTTAGAAACATTAATGGTTGGCAGGGTACCTTATACGGACAAATTTCGCAGAAAAAAAGCAAAAATATTTTAACACAAGGGTAACGGCAGACATATTTATTCATTTTTTTCTAAAACGCGATAAAATTGCATGAAAACGTAAGATTGAAGCAAAATATTTTTTTATTCATAGATGGGCAAATCATAGAAGTTCGCTTAACAGTAATCGTCCGGGCGAACTATTCCTAAATTGAATGTAGAAGTTCAGCCACTCTTCTAAAATGGATTTAAAAATAATGCCATATTTTGTCAGGAAATACAGCATGAATGAGATCAATGTCTGTATTCATTTGGAGTTGTTTTGTTTCAGGCGTATGTTTGTTCACTACAGTGAACGCAGCCGAAGAGAACGGTCAGTTTTTTAGCTCTTTGTGTTCTGCACATTTAACATAATGCGCTACTGACCTACAGTGTGAAACAAGTCATCTTGCGATAAGATGTTTAGCGGTTGCTGAAAAGGTATTTGTGATGAAAAGCGATGGGCATAATAGTTTTGTAAAAATCTGTCTGTCCATCAGATCGTTTTCAGCAGACCTGCTTCCTCAGTAGCATGTATTTTTCGCAGCACCCTTCTCGCCGAAGCCGCCGAAATCCTGATCTAGTGACCGTGATGATTGGCGTTTCCCCGCAATGGAGACAGAACCTGGACACTGAGGCAATTCCCAGCCGCACTGGCTGGTTGCTGCACCAGATGCTGTGAAAGGCCAATGCTGACGATTCAACCAGTTTTAACAAATCACTTATATGATTATTGCTATCAGTAGACAATACGAAAAGTTAAGGTTTTTATTCAAGGTGCAGAAAAGTCAAAACAAAAAGTAAATAAAACGAGGCATTTCTAGTGAGAATGCGAACACTTGAAGACAACGATTGATATCAAATGAGAAATTAGGCATTCGAAGAATGTACTTCAAAAGAAGCAACGTTAATTTGTATGTCATAACCTTTGAGGTTCTGCATGAGGCAAGAAATATAAAAATTGTAAGAGAATAACAAAACGTTGCAAAACCAATCTTTGAAAAAAAGTGTTTTTTGCATCAGCTTTGGCATAATTAACTACACAACATGTGAAAAATGAACTTTTCTGAGGAAAACAGAAATAGGACTTCTATTAAAAGTTTAAATTATTGTTAAATATCGTAAAATCTCGGTAGCATCAGATGTAAAACGTGTTTATTAGCTTTGAGGCAGGTAAAAATTTAAAGAGGTCGGAAGTTTTTTTTTAAATCAAAGTTGTGAAAGTTAAATTTTAATCCTAAAGGACAGAGTAGCTTGATCTTGCTAAACAGCGATACCAGGTTTTGTCAGTTGCAGGTCAGGCAAAGTTTTGAAAAATGCTAAGCACTGCATTTGGAATACTTTGTAAGAGAACAAAGGTTTCGACATTTTCACTCGAAAATGTATAAAATCATCAATAAGGTTATTCGAAAATGACCATATTGGGCATTGAGCAAATGGCTTCGCAACGCACACTTGTGCTGTTAGTTGGTGGAACGTTGGTCGAACGAATAATGCTCCAAGCTTTATGCTTAGCCGTTGGCCTTGTTCGTTCGGCTCGCGTCTTATCAACTGTACATTATCTTCTTTGTCTTGAAGCCAAAAGTGTTCAGACATGTGCTAACATGCTACGCTGGAACAAAAAGTTGCAAATTCCGAGTCAATCGAAATTCCTTACTAAAAGATTCAGGTGTTTGTTGCGTTCAGACTTAGCTAAATTACGTCTAATTTCAAGACATTTTCAGCCAGAAAATGTATATTGGATGTTCGCTAGACACTTCAAAACTAAACAAATTTGACAAAGAAACACAAAATCGTATCCGAAAACTTGCGTTAAAGTTTTCAACTCCTCGTCGCATCATTCACTAAAATAGTTGCTTTAGTTCCTAACTAAGATCTTGTTTTTGAAAACAATATGAACAAATCTTGTGCGGGTCCTAGAAATACCTGCTCAGTGTTCGCTTGTGCGAAACTGGAAACAAGAGTGAAGAGCCTGTAGTTCAAGATTCATCATTCAAGCCCAATAAGCAGAATTTGTACTCAATCAATTGTATTCCAATATTATGGCATTTTGTCGCAGTTACTAAATATTACATAAAAACATTGGAATGAAATATTCATTTTTTAAAATAAACGGTTATGCAGGTAATTAATTAATATGACGTTTTCCTGATGTGGAAAAGTAAGTTTTTTCCTCAAAAGAAAGCATCGAATCGAATTATCATTCCCAAACAGTTCTTTGACTCAAATATGAGGCTAACATGGTTTTGTTTTTCAAATTTCCTTCCACGTACACATTTTGAGCAAATGTATTGTTGCATTATTCGTTGTCCTGTTTCTATTTTTGTCTGTCAACNTTTTTTTTCATTTCATAGCAATAATATTTTCTTACCAGTCAACATCAGCATTCTGACAAAAAACAGTCTGACTGTTCTTTCTCGCAGTTTCATTTCAAAAACCTTTCTGCGAAAGTGTGACACGCTCTTTTTATCTCGAAAAATTTAATTTAAAAAGTCTTTGAGACAAAGTAGAAAAAATCAATAGGTATTAGAAAACAACAAAAAAAACAAAATTCTTATTTTCAGACGCTTTCACAAGGTTGCATCATGCCCGCAATGTTGCTAAAATTGTTTGCAACTCTTCCCGCAACAGCTGGAGTAGTTTGGGTGTGTCGCCCACTGCCAGGTGGCGTATGTACACACCGCCGCATAGGCGTTGCGCCGTGGTATGATGATCCTTTGCGGGCTCGGACAGAACTCACAAGGCTGTGAGTGTTGTGTCGAACCTTTCTCCAAGTAATGTGAACCAGTGTACGGCTTTCTTCATTTTGAATGACGCAGACGATGAAGAAGAAAACACCTGCAAGCAACAAACACGCTGACGTAAACGTGAAAGCGGAAACCAAAATGACGGAGCCTACAAACTGAAACACTGTTAGGGAATTGCAGTGACGAATTTATAAATCAGCCGTCTCACCGTAAACAACTCAGATTTTCAGCTAGCAACAAAGGGATGCTTTTTAGTAAACTTCATAGTTTTTTAAAGTAATAAGCGTAAAATCTGAAGTTAATTTTACATTGTGGAAAGTGGTTGAGTAATGCTGGCACCACTTACTAGAACTGAACCGCTAAAATTAAATCAAGTTGATCTTAATCGACATTTAATGGAAGTAAAGTTCTTATTTTTTAAAAAAATTACAAAACAGTTACAAAAGTCGGTAAAAAAGTTTTTCCCGCCTCTTCTGTTTGTGAGTGAGTGATTGGTATTCGGGTTTTTATGTAAATAAAATTAACTTTGCAGATCATTGTGCTTTGTTGCTGCGATTTTGTTTACATTTGTGCCCGACATATTTAGAAATATTTCACAGTGCATAAACCTACCTGGTCACAATGCTTTAATCTAAGTTTGTGACTGAAAGCTTTGCAACAGTACAGTTTTTTTCAGTTAGCGACTTTTCAATTTTTTCCTGCATCACCACTCAATTTTTTTGCAAGTGCTCGATGATTTTGCTGCCGCTACAGGGCGTCTCAAATTTTTCTGGCACTGCCACATACGTCACATTACAAACTGCTGCAGAGCAAGAATGGCCTGCTTGGTTGTGAAAGGGTTATGGCAATCTGGATAAGCCCCACTTTTTGCTGAATTGAGTAATACCACGATAGATAGCGTTTGCGACCCAGCACTTACTGTGCAACGGAGGTTATTATCCAACAGACGTTCTGTTCCCATTTCAATCTGACCGAATTAAATTTCTCTGCGGCCCCAAACACAACTACAATACGACCGTCAACTTCAAACCCTCAGAAGAATATTAACTGTAGAGGTGTGCTCGGCGAGAAAACCTGGTCAACAGATTGTGTCCTAACTTTTTAAACGACTCCAATGAAACTACTGTTTGCGCCAAAAAGCATGACCTCGGAAACGTGAAACGATGCGATTTTTTTCACAATCGTTTCGGTTTAGCTGCATTGTTTCGGATTCTTTACGTATGACAAAATGATATGCATCAGCAAAGAGCATTTAAAAGCACTTTTTGCGTGTTGCAGTGCAGTTGATAATAATGATGCCATTGTGATCATACGCTGCTCCAGCAAAGAAAGAGATATGAAATGAACAATTCACTACATTTTTTTCTGTGGGGAAAAACATAAACGCTGTTTGAAGGCAGCAGCTTTTAACGTGTACAGGAAAAAATTTAATTGAAACTTCATTCCAGCCTGTAACAGGAACGTCCTTGTACAAAGTGAGCTTTACAGAGATTAGTCTAGAAAAACCTGGTCGATTAGTTTCAGTAACTTTTCCGGGTCATCTCGCGTTTTTGCTGAGAAGCTTTCAAATGTGGGTTACTCGCAAGCGTCTGAATATTTGCCTGAGCCAATGTACCCCGCACCGTTTCAGAGATATATCCCAAAAAAGGATTTAAGAAAAGTGACATTTACACCAATTAAAAGGACAAAAAGATACCTACCTTGGAAGCCGTTGAGAAGCGTGTGAGCAAGCAACATCCAACACCGGTGCTGCCCTGGTACAAATGAAGCCACCACACCCAATATCCACGGGAAACCAAGAATCGGATTTAACTTACAGAAGGCGGAGAAAGACTTTTTCAGTGCTTTCACGTTAAGAGCGTTTGTGGAGGAATGTTCTGATGCAGGCTGTAAAGCACAGAAGGCAGACGTTTTACTAATAAGAATCGTTTACGGCAGTGATACTGATAACCAACAGCTGGGTGAGCTTATTCTTACAACAAAAGCAAGGAATTTTATACAAAAGTTTGTGACACTTTCGAAGATTTTCCTGTTGAGGCCTTGCTAGAGACTGCGAACAATATCATTAAACAAATTAACTTTTACCAGGGTTTTTCTTAAGGAAAATGTTAGGTACCCGGTATGGATCTGTAGGGACCCGATTTCTCTGATTCTAGGGACCCGATTTTCTCAGATTTTAGGGACCGGATGATAATTTTCTCTGATTCTAGGGACCCGATTGTCAATTCTAGGGACCCGAATCGGGTCCCTAAAACACCTTAAAAAACCCTGCTTTTACCAAAATTAGTACATTCTTACACAACGTTTGATCACATAACTTGCAATATTCCAGCATATTCCCTACAGCGTAAAGTCGATGGAAAATCAGCACGAACAGACACTCCATCAAGTGGCACATTGGGGTTATAGGAAACGTTGTTTGCTTTTGAATTGTAATGAGCACATACTGCAGTAGCTTTTGCTAAGATATTACAGATATAGAAATTAACAAAAATTATCAATTTCGATTTAAAACCAATGACACCTTATAAACGTTTTGCAATCCATACGCATTACTAAAAGATTCGCGGTTTAGCTGGTGTTACAGCTTTTACTTATGGCGAAACCTGTTCACTGGTTGATTCTTGCGAAACCCTGTTCCAGCTGTGATTGGCATTTGGTAATTCGAGGAAGTGTGTTACGTATATGACGTAAAACACAGCATTCCAAACTTGTCTTGTTTTTTTCTCAACCATACTGAATTTCCGCTTTGAAATTTGGATTTTCGTGAAAACAGAAATAAACGAGTGACATTGCGATGGAACGTTGTCATTCTGCAATATGTGTTTTTTCGTTTTTTTTAGTATTTTAAATAATTTCACAGAAAACGTAGGGCAACCGTTGAAATAAAATCTCAATCAGAGTCGTCTGAGATCCACGACTCCTGTTAAAATACCAACTCGTTCCGAGTTCAAACAGCATTGATAAACAAATCAGCATATAGATTTTATGATCTGCAGTCTGCCTGACGCTAATGCATGCAAGTTTTCAAAGGCGTCTTGTCGCAAATGTTATGTCCGTGGTACGCTGAAGTTGGTGAAACAAAGTCAAGCTATATTTAATTACAGCACTCTCAGTTTGTGCAGTCGTTTGGAATTGCTGCTTGGCAACGTTGCCAACAATCTGTAGCAGGAGCAAATTAAGCGAATTAGGAGAAGCAACTTCAAAAGCTACATAAAGCCTTCATTCTCATTTACCTTCAAGCTAACCAGGCCTAAGCCACTTCGTGTTACGCTATCCAAATCCGACCGCTTTGGCAATTAAGACGAATGGCCGTAGACAATTTTTACCCATTCAAAAGAACTAGTAACATGAGAAATGATTTTCTGACAGTTTGCAACCATTAGGTTTCGGCTAAATGATTTTAAAATTGCTGTTGTTGGTGAAATGTAATGAGAACCAAGAGAGCGGACCCGATGTTAGAATGTTAAAACTCTCATTGCACTTGGGAAGATAAAAGAAAGCAAGACGAAATAGACCAACTGCTTAGATGGAATGCATGAAGCTACACTGCTCATGCATGGACTGCACAGTTCTCAAGGTCGAAGTAAATTCGCTAAAAACAAACTTCTCACATTCTCTGTCCTACATTTTTAAACAAATGATCGTAAAAAATGAATTTACAGCACGGAAATGAGATACTTACCCTGTACAGGCGACGTTCTTTTGTCAATCTCGCAATTACGCATAGAACTCGCAACACGATGAAGAAGTTGAATGTTATGCAGCTTGCTACTGGTATAAAGGCAGCCCAAGAAAGATCTTTTGAAAGGTAACATTCTTGAACTGCTTGCCCGCCTGCGTTTAACAATGTTGGTCAGAAAACAGGTTATTCAAAGGTGTTACGTGATCAGTAAATTAACCCCTGGTAATGATTTTATTACGTCGAAAACCGTTTGCTGATTTTTCCCGGAGAATATCAAGTTCCAGTAAAGCCAATAAGTGCCGAAACGTATAACACTGGTAATGCCAAAGAGCTGATTACACGCGTTTTTGAATTAACGCGTAGTATTTACATACTTTTTGTCTTCAGCTATCATTTATTTGCCCATTTTGGAATACAGAAATCTCGATTTTTGTGAATGGTAAAAAGAGTTTTACGAAAAAGTGATGTTCAAACTTTGCAGACTCTTGCAACAAACATTTTCTGAGAACGTCACGTAAAAAATATTAACAAAGCATTACCTTCGTTGTCAGCAGCTTTTACGCTGGTGCGTAGCAAATACGAACCTGTTGAAAGTACCAAATTTTAATGTGTATTTTAAATAAAGCTAGTGATAAACACCAGTTTAGAAGGAAATCAGAAACGACAAATTAGAAAAAAACACTACGTTTAATGATAGAGTCATTTAGAAAAGAAACTAGTTCTTTTAAATCCAAAATTAGTTTTGAAATCAGTTCTCGATTTTCAGGTATATAAAACGGGAGGTTTAAATTTAAAATAATGAAAGACAAGAAATGTGAAAAGAAACTACACATAAACAAAAATTTGCTTCATTAAAATACGCACCTTTTGCCAATTTTCCTACGGCAAGTGTGATGATCACTACCACCAGTGGCAATAACCAGCCAATAACGTGTTTCCATTTTCCAAGTTTTTTTCGACGCATCTGCTTCGCCACAACCAGAAGAAAGAGAAGAATACCTTCCAGGGTCATCCATGCAAAGGTGCATAGCAGAAAATAGTGTGTCAGAGCTGCTAAAATGATGCAAATCCAGTGTTCGGAGAAGCCTTCAGCATCCACTGAGTAACGCAAGCTTTCAGGAATGTCTACCAGCAAAATTGCGTGCAAGAGTAGCATGGATATGGCAAAGAACATATGCACAGTGTTTCTCTCTTTGGTTCTTTCCGATGTTTGCCTGGCATATGCGAAGAACAGTATGCTTGCCAGCAAAAACGCAATCGACAGCCCTCCTGCCACGTATCTGAATATCTGTAACCAAAAGTTGAAAAGTGAACTTTGAACAAAAAAACAACTTATGAGTAGAGATTTCTGAATGAAAAAACTTGCACTCTGAAGGCAGTGTTAATGATCAAGCAATTGAAACGGATTTATCAATTTTGAGCTGGTCACTCTAGAATACAGCGCCGTAAAAGAACACAACTCTCCATATTTTGATGTCAGCAGAACAGAAACCCCACAACAGACTGATCTTGCAATTATATGATAAACGATAGCATGTCACACCTCTTACTTTTTCAAATATTCGTCAATTTTATTTAGACCTACTACCTTTGCCAAGAAGAAAAGCCTTGTTGCGTTGAAGCTTTCAAAAGGTTGGTGGTACATCCTGAGTTAGGGTATAGGACATATATTTGTACATCTTCTGGGGATAAATCCAAATTTGTTTGATGGGTGAATAATCTCAAAAAAGCCGTGGAATCCTACCGGATGAGTATTCGTCAACNAACAAGGTAGTTTTTAACTTTGCTTATTTTGGTTATTCAGTGCTTTTCTTGTTTTTTTTTTCAAAGCAATAAAACAGTTCTTTCGTCACTTGAAGTTGATGGGTGTTCGAGCTTGCAGGATTTGTGTTTTTGTCTGCACATTTCTAACGATTTCCTGACTAGAACCCCTTTGGAAGTGGTCGCCATCAACAAACCAAACTTATTTTTTCAATATAAACAACAAACAAACTTCCGTCCCATGCAAATAAATATGTACCATCACTAATGCAGGATCTGAAAATTGCATCTTTATTTTTGTAACAAATGTCTGTATTAGCCAATATCCTTTTCCTCGAATAAGAATATCGATGACAGTTGAAATCTAGGAAGTGACATTATATCCTCAACTTTAAGATTCGGAGCGTTTACGGACAAGAGTAGTTTTAAAAGCACCTCCTTCTTTTTAAAAAATCACGAATCGTGTATAATAAACTTACATGTTGAAAGTAGTCGCAAATGAGATTTTGAAATTGTGGTGAATCAGCCGCAGCAGGTGTCTGCCTCGCATCGTTGTTGCTTGTCGAAGGTAGTGGAACCAACAGCAAAATAGCGAAGTTCGTGGTGTGGTTACAATAGCAAGTCGATACTTCCTTGCTTGTGGAAACAGTTTGACAGCCAAAGTCAGACCAAATGTCTGACTTTTTATCAAAAAATACGCATTTTGTTTTCAACTTGCTATCGCTGCCTCGGATTCGAAATCTCACCGGTTTCTCTCTGGGTTTAAACTTGTGATATCCATCCAACTCATAAGCAGTGATTGACAGCACGTCAGAATGTGAGGGAAACGTCCAGTAGCCAGACAAGCCAGGTTCGCCACCGAGACCTACTGACCTGTTGAGCATGTCGGTGCAAAGGACGTCATTCACAGGAAACCCCATGCGCAAGCAAGCATTGACAGTCGTGTTGCCAGACAATTTCATTATTTTGTCTTTTTGCGAAGAAGCAGCGTTTAGTCCCAGGGGTTTACCGGTGGACCTTAAAACAGGCGTGCTGGTTGTTGTCCTGTTGTTCGGGTGATATCTGGTCGGATTCAGACAGGCGTTCAAGATTTGCGGAACTGTTTTGTAGAGCGCAGTCACTACAGTGCTCTTGGTTCCGTTTGTTTGATAAGTATTTTTGTTCGAATTTGTTCGGTTGACCGATCCGTCAGCGGTCACGTCTAGGTGTGATCTGGCGGGGCTCACGAGCGTCGCGACGCGGACTTCTAACGAGCTGGTATTGATCATAACTGTATCAAGCTTCGACGTTACGGAGGTCTGCTCGACATAGTAGTCGATCACGTCGTCAAGCTTTTTCAGCAGGGTGGTTGGTGTCAATCCACCTTAACATGATAAAACACAAACACAAGCTGACAAAGGACAACATTGCACGTAACTCCGTTAGAACAGTTTCAAAGAAAAAATGCAAGGTTGAAATCAAACTGAGAATTGCACTAAAATCAGCTGTGGTTTCTTACAGTCTGGTTATGACCCGAACGAGTTCAAAAAATAAGGTCGGGTCGGCTTTACAGGCATGCCATCCGCTTGCAATACCTGATCCACTGCAGGTATGCATTGAATCTTTGCGCAAGACCTGTGACTCTGCAGAAAACGAGCTATTGAGGTAGGTCGGCTTTGAGGAAGTTCGACCGGAAGCACTTCCATTGCATCGCACCTCTTTCCTCGGGCAATTGTTCTATAGTTAACCTTTGGCATGATAGCCTTTTTTTCATTTTTGGGCAAACCAGTCGCCTGTCATGCACTTACATTTACTGAAATGTTTGGCTTTGACCATCGGCGTAGCCAGGGGGTCAAAGGTGCCATGCCCCCAAATTTATAGCATATCTTGTCTTTTTGTGCTTCGAGAGGCGGTATCCCAAACCAAATAACGTTGCTCGTTTAAAGTCAAAATATTTGGCCCCTTCCCAGTAGCTCTGACAAACCGTTTGCACTTTTTTCGTTGGACAGTCCTGTTCGTTGCAAAACTGTTGATGAAGCAAAGCAGACCAACGATCATCACGAGCATAATTCGGTACATGTACCTTGTTGTCCGTCCTTTGACCTTGTAGCTGTCGACACTTCGCATGTTTTATTCATGTTTTAAAAATTGGGTACGTAATGGTTGGCCGAAAACCGTAGTTTATTTCTTTTTAATAATGAACAAGATGTGCGTTGGTTTCTTCGTTAACGCGTATCTTTCCGGTGGATATTCATTCAAAGCATGTGTTCAACACGTGGTTAATTATTTTTCATGGAGGCATGTATAAAACGTATTGTTGCCATCGCGAACCAATAATTTTTCTGTATCGTCGCATTAGGGCTGCTAAATCTTCTGGCCAGCTCTTCATTTTGAAAAAAAACTTGTAGGTGATAGAAATGGCTCCTCCAACACAAGGCGAGTGAGCTGTTAACGTTACATAGGTGACGTTTACAAGCAAGAAAACATATTCATGTAAAATTCCAAGTGAAATTATACGTTTAACAGTTCAAAAGTTCTAATAGTCTTGCAAATCCTTCCGGTGCAAATTTAAATTTGAAGTAAATTGCAAAGCCCACTAATACTTTGCATTTTCCAATTCATGTATACCCAGTGCCTCCCTGAGGACACAGCTAATGCATGAAGTACAGTAAAAGATGATGCTCTTTTGTAACTCACATAAAGAAACGTGATCCAGGCATGGTAGGTATTTTTGTACATGTCCTGTGTATGCTGCTTGCAAAAATTTTAACAAGTGTGTTTTCCTGCCAGAGTGACACTGTAAGCTTCCCTAATAATTTCTGAAGAAAAAGTCTGCTTTGACTTCAGTCACATTTGTGTACTGTTACTGAACATACGTTATAACAATGGTTCTCAACCTTTTTTGGCCTGTGGACCATCTTTTTAAAAAAATATCCGATGGACCACTTTGCTATTCTGACACCTTACGTTATTTTTTGTACAGTGGAGGTTACACTTTTCAGGAACGTTTTATCAGGGATTTATGGAACTCTCTGTGGACCATTAGAAATTCCAGGTGAACCACCGTTGGTCCACTTGGACCACATTGAGAATCACTGGGTTAAAAGAAGGAACTCTGGCATAAACTGCAATAGATATTATTTGGATATCGGTCCATCACAAGAAATTCTTCGTTCTATATTTACCGCTTTCGTCCCTTTCGCTTTGTGTCGTCGCAATTTTCTTCCAGCTGTTAGTATTGCTTTCGCTTAACAGCGCACTTGTCACCTCCATGAAGCTCACGGCATAATCTTCCAACAGTTTTCCGTGTTCCACCTGAAATTGTTATGAATAATTTTACTGATCGATGAAAAAGTCAGTGATATGAGCAAACACCAAAAAATTTTTAGAAAAACCGAGAAGATCGCAAAGCATTTATAGGAAACTTTTACTGCCACGTATGTTTTCTGGCTAGGAAGTCTGAAGGTATATTACGGAAAAAGGCTAGTTTTAAGGCAGAGCGTCTTTACTCTGCTTCTTATCCCTTAAGGACCGCAAAGCCACTATAGTGGCCCAAACTTTGGCCAGTCATAACTTGCCGACCAATAGAGCTAGAGAGTTGATCAAACCTCTACGGATTCGGCAAGTCTTCGACAAAAATTTTTTTAGGCTTGGATTTTGGGTTCTTTGTGTGTTACGTCACAATGAGAGGAAGTCTGTGCATTTTTGGCGCCTTTGCCTGGCCCTGGTCGCCAGCCCAATGCGAACTTTTTTCGCTCAAAGTTTTTTCGGATTTGTGACTCGCAAACGAGTCTTTAGAGTCCTTGATTGACTTGCTAGCACATCGGGAGACAAAATTATAGCTCAAAAACCCAGTTTTTGGCAAAAATTTGAAATTTTCAAAAAAGGCGACATTGGCCACTTCTGTCCGACTTTAGCCGCTCGTGGTTGGCAGCCAGATTAGATTGAGCTAGAGAGCTATTCAAACCCTCTAAAGACTCGTGAAGTCTTCTATATTAGATTTTAAAAAAGTTTTCAGAATTTTTTTGGGTCTTTTTGGTCCATGGCCCCATGATTGGAGGATGTTTTGCGAATATTGTTATAATGTTATCCGCGGATTCAACGCGCAGATATTGTGGCTCAAAGTTTTATTGGATCCCGGACGTGAATACGAGTTTTTAGAGCCCTTGATCGACTTTCTAGCATTTCTGGTTCCAAAGTTAGGCCAGAAAGACCCAAATACTTTACCGATCTGCTAGGCAATTTCTGGGGATTTCCCTAATTAACTTACCATTCATTGGCCCTAGTTTGGGGTCCAGGAACGCTAAAAAATCCATAAAACCCCCCAAAAAAATCAAAATATGGCCTAAAATCGAAAATAACTTTGTGTCAAAAAAATGGCTCTGCGGGTCTTAAAGAGTGGCTTGATGACGTCATCAAAGAATATGCAAATATGCATAAATATCCTCTCATTATGTATACATCAACAGAAAACCCGAAATCCAAAAACAGAATGTATTTTTTTTATTGAAAACTACATGATTTCACGAGTCTTTACAGGGTTTGAGCGGCTCTCTAGCTCATTCTGACGACGAGTTATGGCCAGCTATAGTCAGGGATCAAATTCCCACCAGATTAGCGTTTGTGGGAGCAAAATTTTGACCATTTTTTGTTTTTTGAGCCATAATTTTCGATCCAGATATGCTAGCAAGACAATCAAGGGCTCTAAAGGCTCGTTTTCGAGTCAAGAATCTAAAAAAACATTGAGCGAAAAAAATTTCGCATTGGCCTGGGGCCCAGGGCCAGGCAAAGTTGGCCTAAAATTGCCCAAACATGCTCTCATTGTGACGTAACACTCAAAGAACCCAAAATCCAAGCCGAAAAATTTTTTTCATCTTAAGTCGAAGACTTACCGAATCCGTAGAGGGTTTGATCAACTCGCTAGCTCTATTGGTCGGCAAGTTCTGACTGGCCAACGTTTAGGCCACTATAGTTGCTTTGTGGTCCTTTTAATATGTTTAGTGAAACGAATCCAGTTCAACCACACGTTGGAAAACAGCTAATTTCACACAATTGTTTTACCTTGTTACAGTTCAACTGTACCTTTAGTAAAATGTTTTTTTAAGTGGCAAGTGGAAAGCACACGCAAAGAAAATTGCCGAAGCATTTTGTTTCCGTAAAACACTGAGCACATGAATACAAGTTTTGCCTCTAGAGTCTAAACCATAGGTTCCCAACCTTTTTTGAAGCGGGCACCCCTTTCATAAAAATAAAGTGGCGTTCGCATCCCGTCATTTCACAAATAGCGTAGAAATCACATAAACTGTCCGATTTTGCAGTGTCTTTGTTTCTACAATTACTACTCGTAATACGTAAGCCTACTGACAACACAATAGAAAATACTCAGTCGTACTGTTTAGCTTTCATACCTTACTGCTCATAAGAAACAAACCGAGTGGCTTTTTTGCTGTTTCTCTGAATTTATCCGCTCGTGCCTCGGGACACAATTACTCAGGGCCGGGGTTTAAACGACTCCGATACTTCTTTTTCAAGTGAAGTAGAGAGGAAAATCCAGACTGGGACAAATACGTTGTCGCAAAGAGCACAGAACAGACAGAGCATTCGCGGCCTACTCAATTTCTGGTAACTTTGCATGGAACATCAGAAATGTTCTATATCTGTAGCATCAAACAACAATCTCGCAATTCTTGCACTATAAACTCTACAACTTCACAAAGCGCTTACAATCGCACCACCGGCCATCTTCAGCGTGGTAACGCAGTGTGAAGCAGAAATAATAATGTACGCATTTAGCTACTTAAATTGTTAAATTACTAACCTCAACTACAATAATTAGTCTTGGATAATATTCTTTTGAGTAATATCATTTACAAGCTTTTATAAATCTCGGTTCTTTTGAAAAAAAGTACACCAAGGAACAAACTCCCCCCTCAAAAATCGCATTCTGGAGCCACGAAAGTCTTGTTTCAGACCCCCAGGGGTCCGGGAACCCCCGGTTGGGAACCACTGGTCTAGACAAACCATTAAATTGGAAAAGAACAAGTATTTTGGTCTTTACCCTTGTACGATTTGAGCTGTTATGATCTAACGCAGGGGAAATCAATTTGTCGGGACTTGCGCTGGCGAAAACTTCCTCTCCGACATACAGCAGTTCTTCAGGTGACAAGGATAGGGGGAGTGATTTCGTATCTTTGCTTGTATCTCCGACGTCGAGGATCGCGCTGACCGATTTCAGAAGGTCGGTGGCCACTGGAAGATGTTTGGTGAGGTTTTCACTTTGAAACTTTTCTAGGGTTCTCTCCAGTTCACTCGTTTTGTTACGTTTGACTGTTGGCGTTACATGTTTCTTGGTCGCAGCTGTTTCTGCGCTCGGAGGTGATGTCCAAACTCGATATTCAGGCAGCGGTGCTTTATGGATTAGATCTTTCAACGAGTGGTTTGACCTCTGTGGCTGAAGTGTAGAATCTGATACACCGTGTTTTCTTCCGTAATCTTTTGTGGTCATAAGCATATCTAGAAAAGTCGTGGGATTTGTTTCTCCCGATATTGCATTTCGCGCACTTGTTACTTCTCTTGTTGCAATTGTTGACAAGGTGCTTTCTTCAGATGTGGTTTGGGTATTGATGAGCAAGATTCCATCGGTGGTGGTAATCGTGGTGGTGTTGATGAACAGGTTTTCGTCAGTAGTGGAGGTGGCATTGATGACCAAGTCTTCATTGGTGGTGATGGTGGTGTTGTTGACGAACAGGTCTTCATCGGTGGTGGAGGTGGTATTGATGACCAAGTCTTCATTGGTAGTGATGGTGGTGGTATTGATGAGCAAGTCTTCGTCGTTGGAGGTGATGATAGTGATGGAGTTGATGAGCAAGTCTTCATCGGCGGTGGAGGTGGTATTGATGACCAAGTCTTCATTGGTAGTGATGGTGGTGGTATTGATGATCGAGTCTTCATCGTTGGAGGTGATGATAGTGGTGGAGTTGCTGAGCAAGTCTTCATCGGCGGTGGAAGTGGTATTGATGACCAAGTCTTCATTGGTAGTGGTGGAGGTGGTATTGATGACCAAGTCTTCATTGGTGGTGATCGTGGTGGTATTGATGAGCACGTTCTCACCAGTGGTGGTGGTATTGATGACCAAGTTATCAGTGGTGGTGATCGTGGTGTTGTTGACGAGGAGGTCTTCATCGGTGGTGGAGGTGGTATTGATGACCAAGTCTTCATTGGTAGTGATGGTGGTGGTATTGATGAGCAAGTCTTCATCGTTGGAGGTGATGATGGTGATGGAGTTGATGA
>JGI24159J19872_10001912_pt1 | contig 23981 bp, 16 predicted proteins | sample Ectturendosymbi4_FD_19872 | JGI IMG/M metagenome (IMG submission 19872)
AATATTTCGGACTTCGTAGAAACGAGCAAGGGCTAAACTGAAACAACATCAGCAATAGGGCAATTTTCTGCATCGACAGGTTTTCGTCAACTGTCAAATATTTCGCAAAATGCGCGTCGCGCAGTTGGCTCCAGTTTTTCAGAAAACGCGGGTTAAAATCAAATTATTTTATTAAATTAACTTGGAAGCAACGTCAGTGTGAAAAATTCAATGCATTTCGACGCGGTTCCCGTGCTTGTTGCTGAGGCAAATTACCAAAAAAGATTGGAGCCGTGCATATTCGCTTTTCATGGATACGGAAGGGTACGTCGTAACAGCGCGAATCAAACACAATTACCAAAGAAATTGCTTTTGATAGCTTTAGAGCAGGCCGTAGCCAATGTCCACTGTAAAGGCGCCGCTTGGGGCGGAGCGCACTTTCTCGTTTTCATAGAGTCGGCCGTGAAAAAAGAGCAGCAAGGACCCTTGTGCCAATGCTGGCTGTGAGGCATGACCGGGAAGTGTAAATATAAACTTTGACGAGCCTTTTCACACAGAGGCTGTTGTTAGTTCGACGCAAAAAGACGAGATCGTTCGGCGGCAAGGGGCAATGATTTAATCCAAGGGTTTCAAAGAGCGTCCGAAAGTCACGAACGAAGTGTGTAATTCGATTTGACCGAGAAAAACGCCCGTAATTTACGGCGTAAACAACAGCTCTTTCCACTGGTCGGATCAACGCGGGCTTCTGGATAATGCGCGTCGCGTTCGCTCAGGCGTGAAACAGCAAAATGGATTTGGAAATGCGTGGTGCCGCCCACTGACCGCTCGGAGCAACAATCTCATGGTCCAGTTTCACAAAACGAAACCAACAAACTGCTAGTCATGACGGAATATGAAGTTCTGCAGTTTGTGACTAGCAACCCGGAAAAATGTTTTTTCAGCCACTTTCGATCATTTTCAAAATTCTTACGAGCCGAAACACGGCAGTTTTTATTGAAAGAAGCCCTTGACTTACAATTACCTTATTATTCCGCAAACACTTTGGTCAAAAATGCGTGGGAATGCGCAGCGGCTTGTGACGCGCAGAAGAAAAGATGATGATTTGCGGGTGCAGGTAGCGGCAGCCGGAAGGCGGAGACCGCTCTGCGATAACAAAACGTCAGCGTATGTCGGACATCTCGCGCGTGACATCGCCCGAAGCAGTGCATCTGGTTTTTTTTGAGGTTACGGCGTGACAACGACCAACGGGCAAAGACTTCGGACAATTAAAGGATTTTGGCAAATATGACAACGGAGCTTAAGCCTGCTTGACAGCCTGGCAGTAGGCAGCACAGTCACGTGATCACTGATGAATGCCAAAGCAAATCAATCCGTTCAATCGGGTTGTTCACGCTAGGCAGACGGGAAAACTAATGACTGGGTTAGATCATCGGAGGATAAATGTTTAATAGGACGCTAGTTGAAAGCATGTTTCTCTGTCATAACCCAAATACACACGCCATTGTCTGCATACAAGTGACGCATACACGTGGTATTTGCAAAATTTGCAAGCCCTGGCCTTTTTTTGAACTGGAACTGCAACTTTTTCGTGAGTTAAAACTTTAGGAGATGACATAACCTGAAAATGGACTATTGTACACATAAAAGAAGTGTTTCCTGCATTTGCACGACGCATCTAATGGACTGTGCACATTTCCATTGGTGTGTATTTGAAGCAATTTACAAACCAGCGATTGTTTGTTTTTATTTCTGTTTGTCGGTCACGTCGCTACATGTTCACACACGTTTTATAGGATGTGACAAAAACAAAACTTTCTATATCTTGGAGATTTCACGTACCACAATCTCATTATTCTCAATACTGCGGAAACCGCGGTAAATGAGATGCTTGTATTCTAACCGTGTTATGCAAACGTGCTTATTCAAGCAGAACGCTCCTTCAAATGCAAGGTAATAACGAGAAACAAGCAAAAAAGTGCACCCAACCATAGGCTGCAACCAGCAGTTGGTCCACACTGGCCAGTATAGTTTCGGTAGACATCACTAAATTTCAAAAACTCTTGCTTGCTCCATCACCACTAAGGAAAGGCGCCCACCAGTTTTTTAAAAATATTTTTTAACGTTCAAATAGAGACTGGGAATCTAGCAGTCTGAGACATTCTTTCAATGAAAGCATCACGCAGTAAACCGCAACAAGCGAGCTTTCAAAGAAGCCTGGGAAGCGAGAAAATTGTGAAATAAATTCAAAATGGCCGACGCCGCATTCGAAGCCGAAGCTGGATCTACGACAAACCGAACGTGCGCGCAAAGATACTCGCCTTGCTTGGCTGTTTCGGCTTCAGCTTGATGCTGATGAAGACGTCCAGCGACTCCATCAACTGACTGCTTTTTACCGCTTCGTCGGCAGCGCTCAGATTCTCGTCTTGTTTCATGTCGAACATGAGCACGAGAGGAAGACAGCCCTGAAATCCAGAAAACTCAATAAACAAACGAACTGTAAACACCTTTGCCGCCTCGGTATAGGAGGGGTTGTCGAAGNCAAGATTCCCGTTGCCTTTCGCAACCGCTTCGTCTCGGCCAATCACACCACAATTCACATGAGCTTAAACGGTGAAGAAATGCGTGTCCTACTTTCTTTCTCGAAAACGCCGTATAATGAATTGTTAAACAACGGGATTGTTCAGGCACTGCATGGAAACGACAGCCCTGAGAGCACATGGAGATTACTATGCGAGTTTTTAATAACGGTGTTTTTCAGGAAGACAAAATCAAAGAACGTACAACCCACTGAGATATAATCAACTGAAGAGGCTAGGAAATAAGCTGGTGAAGTTAATCAAGGAACACAAGGCAGGTCATTAATAACACGGTGTCCGGGAGAAGATGAACAAAACGCTAGTCATCATGAAGGCAAGAGCAGCGGGCAAACTCACCATGAGTCGCTGTCTTGCATTGACAACCGCTTCGACAGGACCTGTCACGAATATAGTGCTCTTCTTCGGCATGCAGTTTGGGTCTGGGAATCGGATCTGCAGTTGGAAACATAGAAAATTATGATTGGAGACAAACCCGAGTAGCAAGGATCTTCTAATCCAGCTATGTACAACCCGCGGCCNGCATGTGGCCCAGTCAGGCGCGTAACTAGGGAGGGGGCGCAGGGGGGCTTTANCCCTCCCTGGAAAAATGTGTTGGATTAGTTNAAAACTATTGGACAAATTTNAAAAAATTTGGGCCCCTCCCAGAAAACTCTAGTGTCCCAAACTGGGTACGGGCCTGGGCCCAGTCGAAGGTTTTGTGCGGTCCAGTTAAGGTTTTCGCTGTAGCAAAAGTATCCTCACTGATAACCTGTCCTTATTTTGATAACCTTGAATTTGACATTTTTTATGAAGGTGGTCTTCAGTGCCACTTTATCACGTCTGTTGCCATTGCAGTTAGGATTCGAACGCTTTCAGTACATTAGCTTAGTTTGCTAAGATCAAAGGAAGCCATTCAATGTGCGGCCCTCATTAATATGCCATTCATTGTGCGACCCTGGTTAAGATAGTGACATAATTTTTGGCTCAGTAAGTCAAATTCTGACATTGCAGTTCTAACTGAAACAAACTTGCCGCATATTAGCTGTGAACGGAGCTTTGCGCTATTGTTGCGTCACAATGAAAAGAAAAACGTGAACTTAACGTTATGGTTGCGTCACAGTTACGAGAAACATATGCGCCTTATTCGTGATGTAACACAAGAACAATTAAAGATTCCGATTACCAGCGCTAGTATCTGATAAGCGCTTAACCTTGCCAGTCAATGTTCGAAAGCTAAGTGGTGTCTTCAGGCAAGAACAACCGGCCGTCTGACTGTACACCACAAACCGCTTTCGCGTTGCTTCCCCATGGCCAAGCCGTGCCACGTAGCATTCGAGAGCAAACGCGCATGACAACCAAGCGGTCAACAGCAGCGAGACACTGTCGCAAAGCGCGAAAGGTTTGGCAGTAACGCGCTCGCGTGACAGGAACACGCAAGACGTTGATGAAAACAAAAAATGATTTACTGCCGATCCTTAGGCCTGCATTACAGCGTGCCTCTTTCGATGGATTACAATGTATCAGCGAACTGCTTTCTCTGGAGAAAAATGCGCCGATCATCATCAAAGGAGTGGCTGGCCAGCGCTCGATCAACAGCTTCACTGCTGTCATGTCGCGCATGCTTCGTGCGTTTGGAATTAATGAAAGGGTTTGCAGCTGTACATCAACGGGCGCTTTGCATTGGTCTTGCAACTAAAGCTTAGGTCAGACGCGCTGGAGTACCAGCAACTGGCAAACTACCACCGCAGAAATGTGCAAACAAGCCGGCAGACAATTACAGTCGTAGGGAATAATATTTACCAAGCTTATTTTCGTAATTTCTGCTGACGTAAAACCGCCAGAAAAACTGCGCTGAAAGCAAAAATAGATGAAAACCGCGATAAAGGTGCGTCATGCGAGGACTTTGCAAAAATTTGCAACTTCTTCAATGTAATGCTTTTTTTCCAGAAAAACAGGCGACAAAACCGCTGATTTCGAGCACCATTGGCAATTTACTGCAAAACTTTTTGTTTTTTCTTAGGCAGAATCTAAATTTTGGTCGATGCAAGCGGAACACCTCGCTAAAAGAGATGAAAAGCTTCTCTGGTAGCTTTTGCACTAAAGGTAAAAAAACTTTCTACGGTTGATTCTCACACGAAATTTAATCACCAAGCCGATTATCGGTGATACATATTCGGGTTATTGTAATCTAATCTCGCATCCCAACCGCAAAATGTTGCTGAAGAACATCACCTTGCGTTGTGCTAGCGCCCGGGCGAAGCGTGCTTTGCTAGGTAGCCATGTCAACAACCCGTCACTTGATGAGATAAACATTACGGAACGCAACAGCTAGCCGCTTCTATTCTAATGCGACGAACACGAGCTGCAGTAATGTATACACGGTGGCCTATTCTAAGCGTGATCGAATCGGACAAATAACGTCGTGTAGTCTAACGCCACGTCACTCCTCTACCCACGAAGGAATGCTTATCGCTGTCTTGATTTGTCTTGTACAGTCACAGCAGGATTCTTGAAATACAGCAAGCTGAAGGAGCATTCGGGCAAAAGCCCATTGTTTCTAAACGCGTGTTTAAATACGGAGCACTTGATAACAGCCGGTCGCTTTTTGATGCATGGCAGGTGCGCGAAAATATGAACAACTCCAACAGTATAGTTGCATCACAATCACGCCCTTATCTCGAACAGTTGCATCACAATCACGCTCTTATCTCAAGCACGTTCACCCGCACAGTGTATCTCGTTCTTGTCTTGCGTCAAGATCGTTCGCTTTCAACGATGGGGGAATTTTCCCCGAGAAGGCAAAAACACGTCACTCACGCCCTAGTCGCTGTTGTTGAGTCATGCTCGCCTTTCTTTCCAGGAATTGGCTTAAACATCAATAACATAATTAATCAGCAACTGACTTTCTCGTCATCTCCTCTAAACGCTTGTTGTGCTTCGAGACGCTCGAGCTAGGATTTTTTGCGGTCATTTTTCGGTCACAGACCGAAATTTTTTTGAAATGACCGAAAAAAAGTATGTTAATTAGGTCCTAATGTTCGCAAATATACCGGTAGACTATAGCGAATACTTTTACGGCGAGCTTTAATACTATTATCGGACAAATGAACGAAACGTCTCAGCGATAAAAAAACAGCGCTCGAGAATCAAAGTTTGAAACGTGCGCAGCAAACGAAACTGTGGAACACACCGCGTAAAATCGTGCAGAGAATTAGACCTTAACCACGGGGCGGAACATCCACACCCTGCCGTGGATCAGCCGTGGAATTAACCGATCAGCAAGGCCCAGCCACTGCAGCCGGATCTGCAACCCGTTAGCTGCGTTTCTGCTGAAGCCCGATCGAGGCCCTGCGCACGCTCCTCAGCAAACCGTGAAACGCTCATCTCCTGCCATAACAGCGAATTAATTGTTTTGCGATTCAGAATCGCGCAGTGTTGGAAAAGCACCGCGGGCTCCTGTTTCAGATCGTCCCGAGATTGGAACTCCTCCGACCTGCGGATTAAAGCAGCACCGAGCTGTCGCAGGAAAGTGAAGTTTTGGTGGGAACAATGGGGACGCAGCGAAATTCGCCGAACAGACGATTCGCGTCTGTGAAAGTCGAACTGCATCCACACGAGACCAATACCCTTGCGGGACAAAGCGAGAAAAGCGCCGAACGATCTTTCGCTGCGATCACCTCGTAGATCACGCAGAGCCGGATTAGGGTGGTGGCAGACATATTACAGCGGTGCTTTTTAATCTTTACAGCACACTGCAACCGGCGAAACCGTTCCTTGGCTTGCGGCAACACTGGTATAAAAACATGCCACTAAATTTTTGGTTCTCCTTAATGCGCTGCTGGTTTTACGCGCTATGTTGCCTTGTCCTTGTCCCAGGCAGACAGGCTGGCGCTTGTAGATTTTTATCAGGATCGAGAACTTTCGCCTCACAAAAGGTCTGCAGGATTACCGGGGTCGTCACTATACTTCCACGTGCATTTCAAGATCTGTTTGGTCGATATCGCTCTGCCTCGGCCAAGAATGCGCGCGTTCTTTGCCATTTTTCCGAGCGGAAGTCACAAGCGAACCGCAAGTCATGACCGTCACGCGCGAGTGAGCAAGAGGTCAACCGTAAATTAAGTGATTAGCAAAGCAACCAATGCCTAGGGCTTCGACATGAAAAAGGTCGGAAAAGTTTGAAAGGATCGCGAGAAAGACCGGGGCGAATGAACTCTGCGGACCACGTTTCAGCGGGTATCAATACGGTCAGTAGGATGTCGAGGTACTAAACCCAAACACAAGCTGATTGAATGATTTAATCAAAATCAAGAGAAACCTAACGACGCAATGCTTCTGTAAAGCAACGGCGGTTATTTACACCGGGAAGCCAGGGTCTTGGAAACAAACAATATTGCATCTTGGCGTTCACTCCTGGCATAAACCTCCGCTACAGCCTATCGCGACCATATCTTCAATATCGTAAGATACGGCTCTGTCTGAGGCCGTCTACGACGGTCATTTTCCAGCGCACATCTGGAAAAGACGCTCTGACCGATGAAGAAGAAATCGACTCAGCAATCCCGCAAGACAATGAACTCTGGTTATTTAGTGCGTGTTGACTACGGATCTCGCGAGCGACGAGAGTCATAAACAAGTGATTCTAGTGGTTGGAACGCGTTCGCAAAAGCATGCGTCGGATCCCACAGCGCAGGCGAAAATTAACCGAAAACATTGGCACGAGCGGTAAGCCGGCGACGACTTGCCACGCAGTTCAGTTTGTGCGCGGCGTGGTGGCTGTGACATCACAGTATCGCCCCAGGTGGTGTTTGGCTTCGAACAAACTGGACTGTCAGTTGCAGTTTGCCTCGAAGAACAAAAAAATGGGATTCAAGTATGTTACTTCAACGTAGTTTGCCGATGGGATGTCTCGTATCGCAGGCAGCTACACGGCTGATCTCCGCGTGAAAACACGGGCGGGCTTGTTTCGTAAACAGCTTTTGTTTCTCCGGAGCGTCATTGAATTGCATACTTTCGCTCCAGGTCTACTTAAAGCGAAACTACTACCACTGCGGTGACCAAGACGCCAGTCGTCAGCGTGGGTTGGAGCAGCTCAGGTTGTGAAAAAATCCAGTCGTGAAAGCTGAAAAGTTTTTACTTCTGCCGCTCAGAGATCGTTAGTCTGCCAACATCGCTGTCAGCTGGAATCTCTGAGCAAACAGCGCGAAGCTGCGCGCAGCGCCAGCGAAACAGATACCGCGGGGGCTTAAAACTTTGGCAAACAAAGCCCTGCAATGCAACACAACTGGGAGAAGATTTTAAAGAATTCGGTCTGCTTGTTCGTTCAGGCTTAGAGTCGTCCGGTCGACTTCAGCCGATGCTTCCGCGGGACCACAACATAAGAGACGCTGCGCGTTTTGACACAAGCGCCAAATACCAAACTGACCTGGGCCCCTGTTCTTTGCATGATGTGCTTGACGTTGGCGGCGTTCCTCCCCAGCATGTACGAATGCTGCTGCGGTGCGACCTCCATCTGTGACGTCACAGGGACCTGAACAAGAAAACGTGACCTCGCGCATTACTTCGCGAGGTCTGCCCGACCAACCATAGACAGTGCGCACACTGGCAAATTCGCGCGATTCCCACGCTGCCTGCAGGCCCAACTGCGAAAGGTGCAGCGAAAGTGAAATGCTTCGTCTATTCTGCAGGGTCCTAGGCAGGTCTGTAGCCACAGGGGGGCATTTGGGAGCAGTGCCCCCCCCCAATTTTTTAGTGCCCGCCGAAATTTTGTTGTGCCCAGAACATTTTTTATTAAAACGTAATAAAAACAAACAATTTCCACCGAAAAATGTATTTCCCCCCAAACTTTGAAACCTGGCTACGGGCTTGGTGATAGGTACCTCCGTGTTAAGTGTGTGAAGCTTGTCGCACGGTCGGGCACACGCCCTGCCCATCTCACCCTCGGGTTTGACATGATTACGTAAGTCGACCGTTGGCTGTTCACGCATGGGTGGTCGGCATCAAAAGCGCTTGTCGGAATGTGCAACTGCACAGGTCACTTATTTCTTGGACAAGAGTTAACAACAACAACAAAACGCCTGAACTGCGTCGATTGCTTAAATGCAAACTATTTCGGAATAGCAACACTCCCGACACAACTTCGATATGGTAAGAATACTTATCAAGCAGACTAGGACACCTGGTGGGGTGGCCTCGCAACCTGTTGCAAACGTACTCGTCGAATGAAATCGCAACAAAGTTTTCACATAGATGAGCACAAGGGCACAGGCGTGACTGCACGGGTGGGAACAAGACTTTGCGGACATGGAAATCTTAAGCGCTGTTGCAATTCTTACCGTGGTTACTCCGGCCAGGTGCTGCATCAGCTTCGCCGTTCCCTCCTGTGAACAGAAAGGACAAGCAATGACAAGCGGCGCGTACTCGCAAGGTTCTAAAAACATCAGTTGGAAACGCAACGGCGCATAATTAGAATGGAAAATCCCCATTTGCGACAAAAGCGTTTTTCAAACCGATGGTGCGTGGGAAGCCAGCAAACGTCACGAGCGTTCGGCGGTCTACGGTACACTACACACCCAGGGTTATTAACCTGGGGTCCGCGAATTTGATTAAGGGGTCCATGAATGTGATTTAAACGGTTGATGGGGGTTTGTTCTGACATTTCGAAAAGGTTAATAAGCTTTGCAGACACTTCGATTACTACCACGATGAATGAAACCTACTTTCGAATATTTATTGCAACGTTTCTTCTTGAGGGGTCCATAACATTTATTAGAATGTAGTAGGGATCCGTGACCCATAGCTGTTTAGGAAACGCCGCTCTGCACCATTACGCAAACGACAATACGATGCTTCTCTTGGTCTCGGCCGGTGAGAAATATGCCAGTTTTGTTTAACCCTGACGTACATGGGCTGCATTGCCACCGAAACATCGGTGCGTTCAATAACGTTTCAACCTCGACAACTCAGCTTTTACAACAATAGGTAAGCAATCTTTTCAAGGCCAAGTCCAAGTGTATCCACAACTATGCGTCAGACATTAAAACGTTCAAGTAGGTATATTGAAACGTTGATAGGAAGCAACAAGCTATCTACGAATTTGATGTTTTTGCATTAACTGCTTAAACATGGAAACATCACTTCAAGGATTTGATAAAGCAGGATCTGGTGTTAGTGGAACTGTTAATGATGTCAACGTTACAGGTGTAACTGTTTAAATACGCAAGCATCATTGCAAAAAATTTTAAAAGTAGTGTTTGCGTGCTTGGCTGCTTTCACTGCAAAACACGAGTGCAGTAAGAAAACGTCTTATTTGAAAAAAACACACACGCCAACACGCTGCCATTGGTCAGCTTGGAGGAGAATTGAAATTAACACATCAACTCGCGCGGCGACCACATCCGCTGCCAAGCTTACCACAAGGCCTGACATATTATCGTTCGATCCGCGAACTGTGCAGGTCGTGGTGCAGTAGGTCTTCGGCCGCTGTTTGAACTGAACGCTGACGTTGTAGTTTTGCACCACTTGCTGAATGGACGCTGAATTCGGGTCAGGAATGGTGCCAGCCAAGGCAAGGTCGAAGGAGACAACGACAGGTAGAAGCTCCTGGATATTGCGGGGCGAAAATTAAATGCAGTAAACAGAAAATATCTTTCAAATCCCCAGTGGTGGGAAGTAACGACTTTGTTAGAAAGTTTGTTAGAAAAGCTGCGTAAAACGGAGGCGTTGTTCACGCAGGTGACATTAAAATTTGCACTTTTTTAACACTTGCCGCTTGAGTTGGCTGGCTGATTCCTCGAAAGCGAACAGCAAACCTAGATCATTTGATTGCTGTTTCATTTTTTCAGTAACCTGACAGCGGAAGCAGCAGTAAATACGAACGGTTGAATGTTTGTTTGACGAGACTGTCTTCAGGTCCTAATCAACCAAGTAAACAAATTTTTACATGATATCGTGACAGGCAGCCACGTAGCGCTAAATTTTGCTGACAATGCGAAGCAAGCGATGCGTAACGTCGCCGAATTAATCGATCAAGGAAAGTTTCTTACCCGAATCTTCGCTCTGGCATTTTCGACACCGGCTGGCTGGCCTGCTATCGATACCTGGAAATAACGCAAACAAACGCATAGCGCGTTAACTATTTCACGCTTCGGTAGTCGCCTATCGGCGCCACGCAAAAACAGCTCGCTGCTGACGCAGAGGGTAACGCACAACAAGATTGTTACGTCATGGGAATTCGGCAAGCGGAAAATACACACAATTTGTCGGAAGCGCTCACGGGCGGCGGATTCGAACTTACTCCTGATTGCTCAACTACAAACAACTCGGCGCAACGTCTGCAACAACGCGGTTCCCAACCCTTGCTGCGTGGTACGAGACAGGTGGATGAATGTGTCATTCTAAATTTGGCAAGCGGCAGTCTTTACGCTTCTCTTAAACTAACAGGGTGAATGAAAACCAACCGCTGTCAAAATAACTTTATTCTGGAGCGTGACGTGGGCGATGACGTTTATTTGTTTCCATAATCTACTCTTCCAAGAAGACAGCACACCAGAATCAATGACTTTAAAAGCAACTGCATCTACGCACACTTTAAAAGCAACTGCATCTACGCACACTTTAAAAGCAACTGCATCTACGCACACTTTAAAAGCAACTGCATCTACGCANACTTCCAAATGAAGCGAACGGTTTAGTGGGAAATGTCGTTAAATTTAAAGAAAGGAGATGGGCGGTTTAATTCCACATTTCTGACATTTTTCTTTCGGGCAAATACGGAATAATGATGTGGACATAAGCGTTTTTAATTTTCTATCAATAAAAAGTGCGCATCTAAAGCGCTATAAAAAGTACAGACAAATAATCAAACGCGCGGACATTAAGCGCTATTAATTCTACTGGACATGGCCCTCATTAAAAACACCAACACAAAACTACAGACTTAAAATGAAACCCTGTTGAATGCTTTGAAATAAATTGCCTTCATCGTAAGCTAAATCCCGAATTTAGCACAAGACGTTGAAGAACGAAACATGCAGATGGTGCGACACACACAAAAAAGGGGCAACTAGTGCATTAACTCACCACATTGTAATCTTCGAATTAGTTATGAGTAGGGCAACCAAAAGTCAACAAAGTCAAATTTTTTCTGCCTTTTTTAAACCTTATGAAACATCCACAAACCAAATTTCACGCTCATACCATGAGGGAATCCCAAGTTATTATGTCAAAAAAGTCAAAATTTATCATTAGGTCAATTTTTCGTTGAGTCAAACTTTTCTTGCATCACAGTTTTTCTCTCTTTATTGATATTTTATTAAAACTACAACAACAGATATTGATATGCTTTTGCAAGTTTGGTTGCAATTCTATAATAATAATGGGTTTGTCGCGATTTCTGAGGTAATAATGTGGTTTTGCTCACCTCTGGACGATTGAATATTATGTAGGTCCTACATAATCCTCCATTGTAGGATAGGTGTGGCAAGGCAATGAAGCGTGGTCTTACAGTACTTGGTTTGGTAAATGCTCAATCCATTAGGCATTATGCATATATACAGTGTTTCAACTTCATGATGTTCTCAGGTTTGACTGTGCTGTAGTTATTCATGTACTTATAATAAATCATTCCCAAAGTTAAACAACCAATTTTTTTAATTTCGAAGCATAGAGTGCATTAATATGCTTCAGTGTTAACCTCAACACCTAAGACTGAATTATTTTGCATTTGCAAACGCAGAAAATTTATAGGTCAAAATAAGGTCAAAATTATAAGTTTTTAGGTCAAAAAAATGGTTGCCCTAGTTATGAGGGCTTTTCCTTGTTTCCTGGGCGACTTTTACTCTATTCCTAACGTGGCTGGTTTTCTTCATTCGGACTTCGCTAACGATTCAATCGGTGAGATGAACAAAAAAGATTCTCAGCGCAAATTTCACCTGAGATCTACAAATGGAAAAACACCGTGCAACAAATCAATTGTACACCAACAGCTTGTTTCATAACCCAAAATCAAAACTCTCGCTTCACATGCGTACATAGAAGGGGATTTCTCAGCACAATGAACATCAACAGACCGAGAAATGGATTAAGAACAAAAAGCCATATCACTCTTGAAGAGGATGTCTTGGCAACCAAAGATGACAAAGATTCAATGATGCCAGCCAAAGCCAATAACAGGCTTCCGGACCCGAACCCAGAGTTATAAATATCAGCTCTACAACGCAATTTTAAATTCATCATCATCAGACCATGGAAGATGACAAAATGAAATAAGAATATGGAGTAAACTTGTACGTGAAGAGGATGTCTGGGCAATTAAATAGATGATGCCGACTGTTGCTACATGCGGTTTAACCAAGCTGTTCCAACCTGATCGTGTCATACTACTTTGCTGCGACAACCGCGTCGAGAAATTTACGCAGCGCCGGAGGCAACCGTGCAATGAAATCATATGTTTGTGTGCCAAACACCGCGGGTTTCGATAAACCCGAGAACATCTCTTAAGCAAACACGAGATGGCAACCAGGCGTTCGTTGGGCAGAGTTGGCAACACGTGCGGAGAAACAGTATTTCAACCGGTGTAAGTATCACTTCTGAGAGGTGCATTGTCGAAAATCCCACCTCGTTTCACGACGACTACCACTATACAAGTTGTAAATGCAGTTGGAAACTTTCATAACAGCGAGCATTGACCACATTCCTAGTTCACCAACCTGGTTGCTTTTCTCAGCTGTGTTGCTTCGATTTGAATCTGGAAAATGGATGTGACATCCGGTTTCTTCCATGACTCGTTTGATGTTGTTCCCGCCTGGAAAGTTTTAAAAATGTTATTTAAGCGACTACAAAATGCAACGCGTCGTGTAATAATCGTGGATCAGTTGGCACGAGTGTATTCTGGGCGTGCAACAGTACCAGCCAAACCACAGACAAACAAGCATCTGCGTGAACCGCGGAGGTGAATAAACACCATCACACACTCGTCCTTCATCACCTTTTCCGATGACGTGAGAGTGCTCGGTGTGCGAGACGTCCATTTTCAACGTGACTCTGGTGCATTTCGTGTCAAGCACGCGCATCGTCAACTCCTTCGCTCGTGCAACGTCGGTCAGTTTGCCGCACACTTTTATGTGAGGATCTGTAAACAGAAGTGAGCGACTTGTATTAGTTTCATGGTGCATTTCATGAAGGGTGTGTGCGTGTGTAACTGCAACAGTCGACATAGCGAGCCCTTATAGTATTTGTCCCTTACATCCTTGTCCCGACATAGCGAGCCCTTATATTATTTGTTTCAAGTTTTTTTTTCTTTTTTTTACAGCAAACGCACTGAAAATCGTCAAAATAAGACATTGCGACTCGACCTTAAACAAATGCCTGCATCGGCTTATACGCAGTTTAAGGCTATGTGCTTTTCAGTCCAACTTCAGTATCAGTGCACTCCACGCATATTTCACCAGAACAGGAAAATGAACTAAACGATGTGAAAGGTAAGTATATACAAATAAAGCTCTGAAGTAACCACAGGGAAACAAACTTTATCTTTGAAGATCTTACTTCCCAAATGAAGCTTATTTCGTTGGTTACTGTACAATGCCTCGCCACAAATAAAACGCCCTTGAAACAGAGGTGACAAGGGCTTTTGGCAATGGGCTATCATAACTAGTAAGCAGGTAATTGCACCCGAGAGCACTCCAGACTGGCCAAGACAACAAACCATGAACAATTCTCTTTAGGCTTAGCGCCATCAAATACACTGCGGCCATTGAAATGAACTTCCTGTGAATACACTGCCCTATGTCTCACTTCAAGTGGGGTTAGTGGATGTGGCGCTATGAGTCACATTGTTGCACGAAACAATCTGCTGCTCATTCGATGGGGTTAAAATGTGTGTAAATCAGCCTCGTATCAGTCTCATCTGGTCATGTATACGAAGTTTTTGTACAAACAAAACGGCTGACGACTCGCGCTGCACGCGAACAACTGGCATGTTTACGGAAGCACGAACTTCGGAACTACTCGCACATTGTTTGCGTCGATTTGGTCGAAATCGTGGATCTGAGAGACAAAAGTAACATCTTCTCCTGAAGATGAAACTGATTGAAACTCAAAAGTTGTCCAAAGATTTGATCTTCCGCCGAGATAAAAAGTGCTACGAGCAGGCCATTGAGATTACAGCACTATTGAGTCCAGTTTTAACCAAATACAATTTTTAAGCCCTGATTGATCAAATTAACAGCAATGTACATAAAGACTGCAAACTAGTGCTGCGTTGCTGAGAAGCACATGGGTGTTAGATGCAGAGATTATTTGGCATTAAATTGCGACAATTGTTCCTAAAACTTACAACATTAAATTATTGTTTTCAACACCTTTACCAGGGCCGCAACCAGCTGATATTTTCGGGCCGAGGGCAAAATGATTGTGACGTGTTGTTATAACTAACAACTAAGCACGTTTTTGAACATTCCGGGCGCGCCTGCCTAACAATAAAACATTTTCCTGTCCTGATAAAAACATGTTTAGCACGCACTTAGGCACTGTTTTTTTTCTGTCATAAACCGGAATTTTTTGAAATGACCGAAGAAAATTACGTCATTGGTCAGAATGTCTGAAAATATAGGTTGATGAGCACTTCTACGGCAGGTTTTAATGCAACTTAAATGATCGAAATGTCTCAGCAAAAATTGACCGAAATGTCTCAGCGAAAAAAACAGCTTAGGCATAGAAGTGCATTTATCCTAGGGATGAGTGGCACATAACGGTCCGTTGAATCTGAATCACACTTACGTGACGTTGCAATTGTTCGACGTTGGCGTACAGTATTAAACGTGCGAAGAAAATCGAAAAACCGTTTTTTCAGGCCAAGAACACTTTATAAAGCGGCACGTAAAATGTTTTAAATAACGGATTGTTACAGATCTGAAAAAAGGAGATGAACAGCTTTCATTAGCGTGCACATACAACATACCCTGGGCCCAGCAGAACTTCTTCACATGAAGTAGGAATTTTGGGAACGAATGAACAAGAAGCATGACACGAAAAATATTTTTCACTGTGCCTGACACTTCAACAAAATGCCCTTTCATCAATTTGGGCGTCAATAGGCGAAAGAAAAGCCAAGCGCTTGATCGTGTTTGTCCAAAGAATGACTTTCCTCAACACACAATTGACGCCATAGCTGGGTCATTCATTTCTCATGTGCCATGTCCAAAACGGAATAAACCTTTGTAATAGAAGTTCGCAAAGCAAAAAGACCGTAAAAGAGATCCTAAATATCATTTTTTGGAAACGCCGTTGAAATGGTTCACCAAGGAAATACCCAGTCGCCCTCAAAATAGCGAACTAATCTGCAGAGTGATATCAAGAGCGAATTTCGGTCACAGGCTTAGCTGGCAAGATCGCAACGGTGTAAATGAACCTTTCACGGTTGAGTGACGCTGGCCGAAAATAGGCCGCTCCGACGAAATCAGCTTTTTAATAGGAATGCGTGGTTGCACGCCCAAAAACAATCGTCATGCTTCATAAGCTTCAAACTAAACAACATCTGCGTACGATGCAGAGCTAAACACGACCTGGGTCGTTTTCACTGCTTACAGGCGACCGTGCAAGTGCATAAAAGTGCAGAAAGCATGAAAATCACGGCGCAAACGAACGGTTCATCACCAACGAAATTGCGGAAATATCGACGATGGATGACAACACTCGAACTCGATTTGAAGGATGGTGTAAAGTTCCGGGGTATTGCCATGAAGTACCAAATCCCGCACAAGCATCTTCCACCTTGCATTTTTATTAATTTTATCAATGCAAAAGCTTCCTATAACCACCCACCATGTCATACTCAACATCGCCTTGCTGGAAATCACGAGTTGTTGTTGGCTGCTATTTTCTTTTCTTGAGGGGGGGAATAAACATGATAGTGGGTAGTTTATTTATTATTAATTATCTTTTTCTATGACATCTCCTGCAATAAAAGGTATTTACGACGTCTGCAAAGAACACCAGATCCAAGCATCTCTGTTATTTTAGTCCGTGTTTTGCTTGTGCTTTTTCGAGTTCTCCTATTAACCCAGGAAAAAATGCAGCGAATCGAATTCTTTTGCGAGTCTTTGTTGAGTGAAAAACGACGCAAATTACTGATGTCGGGAACAGCTGGCAAGTCTACAAAAAGTTCTCTTTTTTGTTCGATATTTGCACGGTAGCACTTCAGACACTATTCACTCATCGAACCTAGACGTGTGTTCCGGTCAGAGTCAAGTGCCAAACACGAACCGTTATGAACGCAAGCGCGCAGTCGAAGTCGACAGCACCTCGGTGTTGAAAAAAAAGAGACGAGGGTCTCGTAATATCGAGTGCTCATTATGACAAGCGATGCCGCAAGTGCTGCTTGAGCTCGCCCTGGCGTGAGCGACCCTTTGTTTGCATTGGGCGCTTTTTGGCGAAAACGACCTTCCCGCAAACGCGATAAATCGAGACCCTGGGCCGCGGTCGACAAATGATCTTCCGATTCCCGACGCGTTTCAAGCGCGACCGTGACGTATTTCGGAGCAGCCAATCGATGCGACTGCCTGTCTGAGGAGCACATCGATCTCGATCACGGTCGCTTTCCGTCACGGGAATATTTGGAGATGTTGGCAATATGACCGCCATACCGAGGTTGCGTGCCGCTTTTATTCACCGTAAAACACTCTCCGATGGCCTGATCGCCATGGTGGGTCACCACAAGCAAATCATCTGTAAACAACAGCTCGTAGGCAAGCGGAAAACCAGTGAATGGGAATTGCCAATAAAACAACTGATTGGGCCGCGCGAGCGATTACAAACACGCGGCAGTTAAACGTGATATATTCCTTAAGGATCTCCGAGAATTAGGTGCTTGTGACACAGCACTACGTTTGTACATTCGACATCACCGCGGCGCGGAACGGTATTGAGTCGACACGCCACTGTTTGAACTGATAAACTAACATTTGTTTAAGGCAGCGGTCTTGGTGCCTAAAACTGAGAGTTATTTTTCAAATCCACAGCACACTGTTTTTCAACATATCGGTAACGGTATCGTAACAGTTTGCATGAAAAGGTGCTATCAGCATGCCGTTGATCGATGGGAGGGAAAGAGGGGCAATGGAATCGCAAGGTACTTTTAATTTTGCCCAATGTTCTTTGCATTAGGTTAGAATATTAATCGGCTGCACCTACGCTACATAGTATTTTGGACAAGATATTGTTGTGCTCCTTGCAACAGGTGTTTTTGGCAAGCGATATGAAATTTAGCAAGTCATTCAAAGCTAAAGCTTTTTCCGTGTTTTTATTTTAATCAAGTTGAAAAGTGGAGCGTTTTCAATTCGTGTTTGGAACTTTGCCCTTTAAGACAGCAGAAATAATTTTGCAGCAGACTAAACGTTTTTTGAGTCGCTCAGAAATTAGGGTTCAGAGAACGTTTGGGCAATGACAACAGCATTTCCACTTAAGAAATTGATTTACGCCAAATGCTTTGGGTGACGGTTCTAAGTAAACAAGCGAGCTTATGCCTTTAATAAACACGGAGCGGAAGCGCACGCAGTGAACCGAGCAGTCTTCCCACAGCATTGCCAGCGAAGCAAACAACGGTAGCTTTGCACCCGGATCTTGCACGAGATGGCGAGGCGGCGGGGTTGTTAACTTTCGTGGTTTCTCGTACGGGATTAATCTGCTCATGGGACGCATAAGCGGCTTGCGAGTAGAGGCCTAATTACTTTTGCTTTTCAGCCACTGAAAACACGTGTAACAGGCTTCGAGCGCCCGCTGAGTTCAGATAGATCGGGTCAAACGTCGGTGGCGTCGCAGACCGCATTCGACCAAGACGGAGGACAGCTGTGACAAGCACAAGCAAACACACCACACTAGCGGTGGCGGCTGGTTTTTTCAACTTGACCTGGTTTCTGGCACAGCAAGATCTTCAAGCAAGCGGTGCAGCTCATAATGTGTTAACAGCGGAAAATAGACATCTTTTGGACATTAGTGAGATAGCTGCACGTTTACGATTGCTCACAAACTTCTTTCAAGAAATAGAAAACCAAATGTTGTGCTTCAAACAGCTAGCGTTGTATGACTTGCTACCACTTGGCCTGTTACCCGCAATTTCTGACAATATACTTGCTGTTGCCGGTGGGAAAGCACAGCCAGCGCATATAAGCAACCACAGTACATGCATGGGCGTCGGAAGGGATCATGGGAGCTTTCCCCTTGGTTTTGAAATATGACAGTTTCCTATTAAAGTTTTAGAAAAAAAGGTTGTATTCTTAGTTTCGAGCGGGTAAAATGAAATTTCACCACTTTTGCAACCCCTGGAAAATTCTTTTCGGCTACCCCTGGAGAAAATCTTTCCAACGACCGTAATTACGCGTAGAATAAACCAAATATTGCATGAGTGTACGGCACAAGTGAAGCGGAGACAAGAGCGATCGGCAGAACGACGCCAGCGCGGGGATCTGTTTACGATGATGGAATGGTTAACCTCTGCCACACGCATTTGGACGTTCATCGAGGTACTCCTCTGGAAACATAGGCGAGTAAAGCATATTCAAAAGACATCTCACAAGACTGCTTTCCTCTTCTGAAAGGGCTCAAGAAATTCCCGACGGCATTGTTCGCACCATCCACTGGACAAGGAAACCATAGGCATAGATTCATGTGAATTGTCACCAAGTTAACAAGACAACATCTCAGGAGCTGTACAGGATGCAGTGCAATGCCTGACTTTAAACAGTGCGCTCAAAATAAAACAGATCTCATGCTAAACAGTGCTTGTTCATACAAAGTTGTTGAGACAGCTTGAAACAACAGACCACGGGTGATTCGCTGGTTGTTCTTTGGCGCAACCTTTTCTATGGATTTCGAATCCTAAACATACATCGCAAGAATGAACATCATCAACAAGCCAGATCCAATCAGACCCCATCGCGTCAAGTCAGCGTCGTCACGTTGAGCCACAACCATGAAGGCAGTTGATCGGTGATGAATAAAGCACGAAACTACCGAGAGAAAACTACAATTGGGTAAGCCGCCTAACTACGATAACACCCTTGGCGTTAAACGCAATGAGCATTGAGCACCCGCTCGTCGTGGGTTACAAGAGCTAACAAAGTCCTTGAATAAGCGTCAGCAACATATTTTTGGCGGCGACTCTACCCAGGTGCGCGGCCGTGCCGTGCACTTGCGCACAGCGGACTTGAAAGTCTGGATGACACTTCACTTGGCATACAGTGTTCGAGCACAACGAGTTGCTTGTCCACATTGCCAGCAGTCGTTTCAAAGCAGCGTGTGCACCACGTTAAAATATAAGAGACGAAAGCCCTACTCAATTTTGTTTTTTGATGATGCTGAGCATTGCTCACAGCGCAGGCAGTGAGAAACTGACTGTTAACACGCATGCACGTTTGTCTGAGCGCCTGAAACGTGCAGCGGCATGATGTTACGCAAAATACACCGCAGATGACGACAGCCGGTGGCTGGGAAAATACACGAATGGACCGCTTGTCCTGTCAACAGCAAACGCTGAAAACCTAAGCTTCCGAGCAAACGTCAGATACACTGGGGCATAGATGTCACTTGCCATTGGACGTAAGTCATCTGCGACGACCGACGAGCATTGAGGAAGCGACTTTGAAATCACTTACGTCATAAGTTAAGTCTCGCGGTGAAGGTCAGGACCGCGCACTCACTCACGCAAGCAGCGGTGCAAACACCGAAGCTTATGAGTTCACAGCCTCAATCAAAACCAGTCGCGACGATGAATAGCGACTTTGGAAAGTTCCACGGTTTTACTGTTTTAAGCGAACCGCATAAGAAGGCACAAAAGGCGCGCTGCGCAGCAGTCATTGCCATGACTTGTTGCCATAGTCACCAAGAAACACGCTAAATCAAGCGTTACGTTCGCCAAGTCTGAGAAAATGACGTTGCGGGTTTGTTCTTAATCGCCGAGGTCTTGAAACGCCACCAAAAGTCAACGTGGAAGTGGAAGAGTGACCCTCTTTTTGACTTCTGGAGCACTAAGAGCGTTGCTGGAATCGCGCAGCACGATCTAAGCTTGGCCGAACGTGGAAAACCTGGCATTCCTGGACTTTTCTGGACGAAGTAAACAAAGTTACGCGTCGACAAGCGAAGTAAACCAATACTTCAGCAACAAGCCTTAAATTTCTATCTTTCCTCAGTAACTTCTCTGAACCACATAGGGGGTTGAACCTGTACGGAGCCGGTCGCAAGGTGCGTGTTTCGTTATTTGTTAGTCCACATTTGGACGCTTGGGCTTCTGTATTTTATTCCTACGCGTGGCATTTCACGAACCAGATGCTGCCAGACGTATTGTTCAAAACAAACTGCGTGTTCGCAACATCCGGAACACTTAAAAACGTACCTGTTACACGTATTATCGGGTCGTCATAGATTTTAACAGCCTTTCTCGAAACATTTGCCAAACCAAATGCGCAAATATCAATCGCTAGTTTCAAGAACAATTCATTTAACAGTACTAGTACAACTTGCATTCAATATTAAAAGCGGCATTCATATGTTGGTAATATACGCATCTATGCCGGTATAGCACGGCCGCGACTGCATTGCTTCTGTTTGTTAGTTGAAACACGCAAAGGATTACGGCGAGAACCAGACCAGCCATCAACACGGTCCGAATCATCGTATAGCACTATGATTGATCAGTTTCTAATCTTACGACTTCGGGCCTGTAACAAAAATCGTACTGAGATTCTTATAGCAAATATTTTCCCAACGGTTAATAGCGCGTTGTTCTGCCGAATTCAGTCGTTGTTTGCAGATGAACGCGTCGCTTTCAAACCCGAATCGCGCGTTATTTCAAACTTTTTAGTTTATCGCTACTGAGCAAAGCTGCCAGTTTCCTTTGACGACATATTGCCGTAAGTCGCGCGAGTGAAATCGTTCTATAATACCATCGGCAAACCCCAAGGAACTACAAAAATAAGTCATCATTCATGAACGCAGCTGGAAAAAAAGATTAAACTCCTTTCGTTTCGTGTGTTATATGAGCCTACGTCGCGATGACATCAAATACGACATGCCCGTTTCTAGTTTTCTTTGTTTCGTTTTATTTTTAGACCCATTCCGAGAGCTTCTACTGCCCCACGTTCGCGTTAGCTGACATCTTTAACATTTCACAATTTCAAAATGCTTTGCTTGAAAATCAGCACCTCAAGCGTATATTTCAAAATATACCAAAACACCAGCACAATGCGGTGTTTGCATCGCAAAACCTTTTCATAAATACACCGCCGATATTTTCGGAACAGCTCACTTCCATCCATTTTCACATACCGTCACAGAAGAAAACGTAACATGAAGGTTCAATGGTTCACCACAATTAGTGACGACAACTCTTCGTAATATTGCCATCTTGGTTTGATAATACGCAACAAAGCAATTCGCAACGAATGACGATCAACAAATGACGCGACGATATGTACATATTTGCAAGGACATGTTTATGTTTGAATAAATCAAAACAATTGCTTGTCTAAACGTATGTCGGCATGGGCAGTTTGAAGCAACACAGAAAGAGAGAGAATTAAATTTTATCGTTTTCGATAACATTTTTAAGTAATACTGCTATGCAGACAGGGTTACAAAACGTGTAACTGTTTGCCCTTTACCACAAGCTTATAACGGATTAATGGGCATTGAAGCAAGGTGTGCGGGCACAAAGGCCGAAACAGTTAAGCTGAAAAACATACAGGTCTTTCACGCAGCAAGAAATGTGGCGTTAAAAGCTTGAGCGAGATTTACTAATAGCGCAAGGTTTCACTTTTGCAGAGGCTCAGCCTAATTTATGGGGTTTGAAAGTAACAAATGCAATCTTCGGCAAACGCTAAAAATAACAATGGATCTGCTAAAATTTTTGTTAACACCTTTGACAAATGGGCTGAAATGGACCAGCAAATTAGAGACAGCGTGAAAGTGTATAAAGGAACCGCCAATTGAGGTGCGCGGGCACTTGAACTCGTGAATGCACAAGGACACCCGACCGTTGTCCAGTCATGGTTTACTACCAGCAAATGTGTGACCAAAAACCCTAGGCGGTACGGTACCTAATAAAACGTGCGATTTGTTCGAGAAAATTACAGAAAAGGAGAGCAAAGCGTTGGGTTCTATCTTTTCTCAAAACTTAATCGCGATTTTAGTGGGAACAGCTGTTTTTGCGCTCGTGCGTAGCATGCTGGGAAAGGGAATCGATGCGACATCTTCGAAAAGCAAGTTAGCAACTTATGATGATATTGACCATGCAAAAGTTTGCAAAATAATAAACAAAACTCAAGTGTGAAGCAATCGTAAGTAGAAAAAATCCGAACGCGAGAGATAATTTTAGCAGAACAAAATCACGGCACTGCATCAATGAAGTTGCAACCCCGCACGACAACTGCTGGACTCCCACCACCGCTCTTGTCATTTCATGACAAGTGTGGTGACCACACCAAAGAGAGAACCCTTTTAGATATACGAACGCTGCAGCCGTAGTTGTAAATGATGATCAACACATANAACACCCTGAAGGCATTTCTGAAGACTTCGGTTTCGTAGACANGAACGAAATGCAATTTTTTGGCAACCTAAGCCCGGCGGTGAGCACCTGTAATGCTCGCGTGATTGGAGTGTATGAGGACAACACCACACGTTTCTCTCTAATAGTTGATAAAAAGAAATCATATAATCCATGACGCTTCACCGGAAGCTAAATCGCCCGCTTTCACGACATTTAAACGACATTTAACAAATGATTGACAGGAAATGCAACCTCGATGAAACTGCACATCAAAAAATGGGACAGTTCAACACAAGGGTGGAAAGTCTGCGGCCCGCGTGAACATTAAATATGGCCCGCATCATAATTTTCGTTACCCAAGTCAGTACCTAACATCGCATCAAAACGAAATTCGATGTTAAGCAGATACTTAGACGGTAAGTCCAGAGAAGCCTCTCCCGCTTCTCATAGATTTACCTCCTTATTTTCCTTAGGAATATAAAGATAGAATTTTAAGACAAAACTAATTACTTTTTTCGGCCCGCCAGCGACATTCTACAAGTGATGCGGCCCGTGATAGTAAATAGGTTCCTCACCCGAAATATAAATCTAAGAAAACGCTGCCCAACTACGAACGATTACTCTTGCTTGGTAAAAGGTAGAGCCTGAAATGGTCGAGTGAAACGAAGTCACCCGAAACAAGTGAGATAACAATATCAAACATTTCAAAGGCGAGATATTCAAAATTTCCGCAGAACTATCCACCGTAACAAGATCTTCCACTATCGTGTCTACAATGCACAAGAACCAGAAAATTGTCAAAGCAATACATCAGTGGATAATTACGTGCACGTAATACCGATATTTTCTTTGCAAATTTTATGAAACGGTATATTTATACTATTAAA